>Ga0209399_10000398_pt1 | contig 26607 bp, 22 predicted proteins | sample OV2TP3_FD_184130 | JGI IMG/M metagenome (GOLD analysis project Ga0209399, IMG submission 184130) | Hot spring microbial communities from Beatty, Nevada to study Microbial Dark Matter (Phase II) - OV2 TP3 (SPAdes) (version 3) | ecosystem: Environmental > Aquatic > Thermal springs > Hot (42-90C) ... | reverse complement strand
AAACCAGCCGATAGATCTTCCAAAGGGCCTTGAAATCATTGAGCGGAGAAATTTGACGTCCGAGTTCCGGAATGATGATGGGAACCACACCGCGACTGTCTGCAAAGTACCCCATTTCCCCCTCGCCGGGACTAACCGCCCCGGTTACCAGACGAGAGCTGAATCTACCTCCGTTCAGCCCCTGGGTTAGAAGGACACTGTGGATTGCTGGTCCGCCAATATTCAGGCGTGCTATCAACCGAAGGACCTTCACCTGGTTGGGCCCATGAGCCATACCATTACACATCCCGTTTTAAGGAGCAGTTAAATTGTCCTGACGCGCCTTCCGTCTGGAGGGAACAGCCATGAGGATCAGCAAGAATGGGAGCACCATAGCGCGATGCCGGACGATGATGCCAAAATTGATCTCTAATGCCAGCATAGCCGTGAGAGCGATGAATATCACGGCACAGAAGCCTATGAAGGGCGTGCTAAATCCCATTCGGATTGCAGCAACCAAGCTGCGCCACCTCCAGATTATGAGGGCCAAGAAAAACGCGGCCTCTAGGGCCGCAGCAAGGGCTAGGCCGTGGTGCGCCTCAAAAACCATAGGACGGAATAAAAACGCGAATGCTCCCTTGGGAAGGTAACGAAGAATGCCTCCCACTGATTTGTCGACGATCTCAACGCGACGGGCAGAACCTCCACCAGCATATCCCTCGTGGAACAACACACTGCGTTCGGTGGCAGCCTCGACATAGGAGAGCGGGTCAATCATCAGACCCATCGGACGTGGAAGAAAGAATGACCCCATGTACGCGAGGACAGCCACCACAACAAGAGGATAAGCGGCTAACTCTATAGGACGGAGTATCGCGGCCGGACTCTTCCATGGCCTCAGGAGCCAAACAGCCCCCATAGCCAAGGCCGCCATTCCTGCAACCGGCCATCGGAGCAAAGCGAGACCCACTAGACTCACCACGACTCCCACCAAGGAGCCACTGTGAAATTTGTGTAGGAGACGTGTGAAGCTGTAGGTTAGCCATCCCAGGAAAAGCAACATCCAAGAATCTTTTCCGGGATAGCTCCCCCAAAAGGCGAGCGAAGGTAGAAACAGCAGACCCAAAGCCAGTAACCGAGTGTCCTTACCGTAGGGAAACTCCAACCGAAAGGCCCGGAGGAACAGATAGATCCCGATAAATCCAACTACGGCAAACAATAGGACCATCCCAACTAAGCCAGGCCCTACCAGGAGGTACGATAACCCCACGAGATATTCGATCAATCGGAACTCTAATTTGTCGTAACTCCTACTGGTATGAAAGACTATCAATTCGCCCTGTAAGATTCGCTCCGCAACATTTGTGCCAGATCTATGATAACTCAAAAAATCAGCCTCGCCGCGATAAAACCACAATCCTATCGCCAGGTGAAGGAAGGCTGCCAGGAGGCGCACGGCTAGACCAGCGACAAGCATGCGACTCCACCAGCGGCCATCTACTTGCTGCTTCTCGCGGCGATACAGCACCAACCCTGCCACAAACGCCCAAAAACCGGCCAGGCTGACTCCGAGGACCGATTTCCAATCGCTGGCAGCTGCAAAGCCGATGAGGGTTGCTAATACGCCGAGCCCAAATACAATCAACATGCTAATTTCCTATTGCGCATCTCTCCATTCTCTTAACTGAACGGTTGGTTTGTCGGATTCCGCGGAGTAGAATAAAACCGGCCGAGCAAAATACTGCCTCAAGAGCCGCAACCAAACCTCAAAGGTCAGGATTGCCCAAAGGCGGAACCCGTGGTCTCGCTTGGCCTGCATGTGCTCCTGAATCACTTTTTCCACATACCCTTGATTGAGATAATCACGAATTCGTGCGTCCGAAGCGAGAAGCAAATCTTGAACATACTCCCGCAGTTGTCCTCTAAACCAAGCTGCCAGGGGGACCCCGAAGCCCATTTTACTTCTGGTACGAACCTCCGGAGGAAGAAGATCGGAAAAGGCCTGCTTCAAAATGTATTTAGTCTTTCCCCACCGCACCTTCATCGAATCCGGGAGAGCGGCCACATATTCCATGAGATCTTTATCGAGAAACGGTGACCGGGCCTCCAACGCGTGCGCCATGCTCATGCGATCCATCTTTACCAAAAGATCGTCAGGAAGATACGTCTTGAAATTGAGATAGAGGAGGCGCGAAAGAGGGCTATACTGTGAGATCTTTTCCAGATACCCACGAAAATGGCTGATTCGATCACTCTTACCTTGCCCTGCCAAGAGGTCCTGGATGACCAGGGCCTCCAAATCGTCGTGAAAGAGGGAGATCCAGCTCGAATATCTCTCGTAGAAAGGAATCCCGACGCCTCGAAAAAACCTCTGGGCCTTTCGGAGAGGATGGTAGTAATTCCTGGGTTCCGGAAGAAACGAAAGGACCCTGTTCGCGCACTGCATGATCGGGGCAGGAATCCGCTCGGCGATAATCCCTGCATAGAACCGTTGATAGCCTGCGAATAACTCGTCTCCTCCGTCTCCATTGAGGGCCACGGTAACGTGGTCCCTAGTCAAGCGAGACACAATATAGACAGGTATCCCTGAAGGATCACCAAAGGGGCCATCGTGATGCCAGACGAGCGTTTCAAGCAAGTCAATTGCCCGGGGCTTCACCACAAACTCGATGTGATCCGTCTTCAAATGCCGCGCTACGCTCCTGGAATACCGGGTCTCGTCGAAGGCCCTATCACCCTCAAAGCCAATGCTGAAGGTCTGCACCGGCTCCTTCATGAGCCGGCTCATCAGGCCGACCACAATGGTGGAGTCGACCCCTCCGCTCAAAAAGGCCCCCAAAGAGACGTCAGCGAAAAGCCGTTTTCTTACCGCCTCGGTAACCAGCTCTCTAATCCGGCCAGCAATCTGCCTTTCGTCAGTGAACCCGGCATGGTCGCCGTTGTGAGGCGAAAAAGAGAGCTCCCAATACTGCCGCTTCTGCTGCTTTCCTTCAGCAGTAACGGTCAACGTGTGACCGGGCGGCAGTGAAGAGATCCCTCGGTAGAAAGTCGCGGGCGTCGGCACGTACCCATGAATAAAATAGGAAGGAATCATAGACTCATCAACCCCCATCGGGACGGCAGGGTGCCGGAAGAGCGCCTTAATCTCCGAGGCAAAGGCGAACAGTCTCGAATCCTTGTAGTAGAAGAGAGGTTTCTTGCCGACTCGGTCCCGAGCAAGGAACAAGCTATGACGGCGGACGTCCCACAAGGCAAAAGCGAACATGCCATCTAATTCTTCCACACACCGGTCTCCCTTTTCCTCATAGAGGTGCAAGATAACCTCCGTGTCAGAGTGAGACCGAAATGGATGCCCTAAAGCCTTTAGAGGTCCTCTCAACTCTTTATAGTTATAGATCTCCCCGTTAAAGACGATCCAGAGAGTGCCATCTTCATTGCTCATAGGCTGATGAGCCGCCGGGGATAGGTCAATAATCTTAAGGCGGGTGTGGCCGAGGCCGACGTTACTGTTGACGTACACCCCGGAACTGTCGGGTCCTCTGTGGACCAGGCTTTTTACCATGGCCTGCACTGCTGCCTCGGTTGCTGGACTTCCGTCCAGGCTTAGAACCCCGCAGATGCCGCACATAGTTTAGCTTCCCTCTTCTAGCTTCTAACGAGAAGCCTCGTCTCCCACGTTCTTCCTGGCCTGCGACACAGGCTCACTGGGATGGGACAACTCGGCCATCGCCTGAGGAACCCTACCCGCCGCCACGGACTTCAAGATCTCTAATAGACGGGGGGCCTGGCGCTGCAAACAGTACCAATCCTCGACGGTCTTTCGTGCCGATCTTCCTAAACGCTCTCGCAGTGCTCCATCCTCGATCAGGAGCGACAGTTTTTCAATCCATTCTTCCTCCGTGGACGCGAGCATACCGTTCTCCCCATCCCTTAAGAACCTCACATGATCTCCAACGGGAGAACATACACAGGGGATTCCGACCGCCATATACCCTATCACTTTAAGACCCATCTTGCCTTCTGACCATGAATCTCGGAACAGAGGATAGAGACCTATATCAAGACTCTGATAATCGCTCACCTCTCTCTCTTTTTCCCACTCCAAGTTCAAAACCTTTATATTCGGGCTCTTCAGGTGGAACTTGCACCCTAGCCCTACGATTTTAAGCACAAAGCGATATTTTTCCCCGAGTTTTTCAAATACGCCGGTAAGGGTTTTGAGATGGTAAGCGGAGGAGAAAGAGCCGATCCATCCTATGACAAGCTCACCTGGATTTTGTCGAGCCTTTGGAACGAATTTCTCCGCGTCGACCACGGTTGGGATCACGCTGACATTGAGGTTATAACGCTCTGCGTAAACTTTGCTGAAATGGGTACAAACGATGACGTGGGAACTCAGTTTGGCCACCCACCCTGTCTTCTGCGGCATCTTGAGATAGCTGCCGATTTTCCCATAAGTGGGACTCACATAAGAGACGAAGACGGGATCATCAAAATCAAAAACGATCGGCCTCCTCATAATTTTGCTGATAATCCACTCTACTATAGGCGGGCCAATGAGGTGCGATTCCCGCTGGACAAACGCGATGTCGTATCCTAGAGATCGAAAGACGTCCCAAAAGCGCCTGAGACTAAACCAAAACAATTTAAGGACCTTCCTTACCAAAGCACCCTTCTTGTAAAATTCCTTGCAGAAATTCGCGCTCAGCAGCGGGGAGAGTGTGCAACTGACTCCGTTCTTCTCCAAATAAGGGAAAAACTGAGTGATGCGAAAACGCGTTGAGGCCACTTCCTCAGGATAGGTGGCGATGAACAGGACGCGCCGGGGCCGCCGCTGGACCGGGGCACTGACCTTCCCCGGGCTAAAAAGGCGTTGGAACAAATCGTTGGGCTCGCCGCGACGGCGAGCTTGAGGCGTTGGTTGTTGAAAGGCTATCAAAGTCGTCTAGGAAACGATTCTCGGTGCCGGAATCGGCACAATAAATTTTATTCCCTGTTCTCTTAATTGCATTTCCTTTTTAAAAATTTCGTCGGCATAATTCCACGCCAATAGAAGCAGATAGTCCATTCTATCTTCTTTCAATTTCTCCGGCGGATAGACCGGGATGTGCGTCCCGGGTGTGAAGAGGTTCTGCTTGGATGGCGTCGTGTCGATGATATAATCCAGGGTTTCTGGACCGATGCCGCAATAATTCAATAGAGTGGTGCCTTTGGCCGGGGCACCGTAGCCGATGATCCTCCTGTTCTCCGATTTGAGTTCCCGCAACAGATCGACAAGACTCCTTTTTATCGATTCCACTTCCGAGGCAAAATGGAGGTAGGTTGCCACATCACGCAGTTTGCGTCTTTCCTCCTCCTCCAGTAACTCCTGGACCGATCTCGAAGACTCAGAGAAAACCTGCCGTCTACCAACATACACTCTCAGGGACTGACCATGGATCGGAATGATTTTGACATCAAAGACGTTCATGTCGAATCTCTGAAAGAGCTTCCACAGGACCGTCAGCGAAAAATAGGAAAGATGCTCGTGATAAATTTGATCAAAGCCCTTATTGGCAATGAGATCCGCAACGTGATGGACTTCCAAAATAAAACGGCCGCCATCTTTGAGCAGGACGCCTACACCCCTGATCAGGTCCTCCAAATCGTCGATATGGGCCACGACGTTGTTAGCGATAACAACGTCAGCCCGTCCTTTCTCTTTCACAATCTGTCGGGCTAAAGACTCCGTAAAGAAGTCATTGATGGTTTCAACCCCTCGGCTGTTAGCCACCTGGGCCACGTTTACTGCCGGCTCAACCCCCAAGATGCCGATGCCATATCCCTTCAATGTGCTTAATAAGACCCCGTCATTGCTGCCGATTTCTACAACGAACTGGTTTCGAGGATCCCCGGCCAAATCTTTGGCCAAGGTCATAAAATGCTTGGGCAGTGTCTTAGATGAGGCGCTGGTAAAATAGGCATAATGGCTGAAGAGTATCTCCGGAGCGACGACGTCGATTAACTGAACCAGACTACAACGATTACAGAAATAAACCTGCAGAGGATACGTCCTCTCCCGAAGAAACTGTTCCCTAGCCAAAAATGCGTTGGCTAAGGCGGTTTCGCCCAGATCTAAAATTTTTGTCAGCTCCTCGCCTTTGCAGGCGCGGCAATTCCGATTCCGCTGGATCACAGGTTCAGGTGCGGTTTCCATTCTTTCAACAAATATTCTCTCAGCGCTTCTCGCCAGTCACGCATGATATCTAACTTCGAAGCCATAGCCTCTGAGGCAGAACGGGTCGCCGTTGATGTAAACTCCCGGGAGTCCACGGGAATAATTTTGACGTCGGCTCCCAGAACTTTAACTATTTCCTTGGCAACTTCGTACCGGGAACAAATCCCCCGATTGCTTAGGTGAAAAAGCCCCGTCCGATTTTGGATCAATAATTGCTTGATGGCGTAGGCGAGGTCCTTGCCATAGGTGAGGGACCCAGTTTTATCATCCACCACTTTCATCACGTCCTGGTCCAATTGCTTGATGATCTTACTCACAAACTTCTTGTCAACTCCCGGCCCTCCTCCAAACATCCAGCAGCTTCTCGCTATCAAATACTCGGGGACCAGATCCCGAACAATGACTTCTCCCAAATATTTGGTCCGGCCATAAACATTCTGGGGGTTAGGCCGATCTTCTTCGGTATATGGTTCCTTTTTATTGCCGTCGAAAACGCCCGCGGTAGAAACATAAACTACCTTAGCGCCGATTGCCCGAGCGGCCACCGCAACGTTGTAGGTGCCGATGGTATTCACCCTGTAGGCGTGATCCGGCTCTTTCTCGCAACGATCCAAATCGGTTTCCGCAGCCAAGTGAACAACGATCCTTGGTTTGTGGCGGGAAGTGAAAGCGAAAACCTTGTCCAGATCAGTAACGTCCATCTCCCCAATATCAGTCTTCAGGCCAAAATCAAAATAAGAGCCGACCATACCCTTCGCCCCGGTGATTAATGAACTATCTAAATTTTCGCGCTGCATAAACTCCGTTAGAATATGGCGTCTAACTGAGGAGGGTTTCGGCGAAGGATCGCGGTCATCATAGTACCTTTCTGATGGCATAGTATGCCCGCTCGGCTAGCTGATATAATTCCGAATCCCTCGGAAAATAGAACCGAAATGTCTCTATAGCTTTCTGTTGAAATCGATGCCGCACGAAATCGAAAAAGCAACGTCTCTTGTACTCTTCAAAATATGAGATTAACTCTTCTTGAGTTTTTGCACGGCCATTATCTGCGTATTTGGCAACGAACGGGGTAAAATCTGGATAGAGACCAGACTTGCCCCATTTCCCGTGTAGAGTCGTCTTCATGAAGTTTCCTATCAACATATCGTCGAAGATTTCGTACTCTACAGCGACCATTAGCGAATGCCGGGGAGCCTCGAATGTGATGCCTTTTTTGAACTTCTGTCGGTTAAATTCGATGAAGTTATCTTTTCCCCCCACCCGCGCATTAATATAGTCAAGGAATTGCTCTATATGAGAAATGGATTTAAAGTATTTCTCTAGTTTCGCAACATCTCCTCTTTCTAACGGTTCCTCCCAGTAATCTCCGAAGTATTCGGGATCGAAAACCACCGGGGGAGTTTCCGGGGGATTGATTTTTTCCATCCTATCGTTAATGCAATCGTACTTGACGTAGGCCGGTAGTATGGCACTTGACTTTGACTCAAATCCTTTTGCATAGTCTTCCAAAGAGGTAGTGTATTGATTCGCCCATACGCTGTCTCTCCTTTGATATCTGTGCATGGAACTAAAGGGTATGAAATATCTCGCGCCGAACATTTCTGTCCTAGCAGCGATGGTCTTGCCTACTGGAGGCCTCCCGGCAGCACTAGGTGTGATTCGGGACCCATTCTCATCAAAGAAGTTAATCATGTCTGCGTCACCAAAGCCGGACAGGCTCAACAGAAATGAGACATCGTAGTTCCTTATGACTTTCTTCACAAAATATTGCCATCCATGATCGGAGGCATCATTGGTATTCACCACCAGATGACCGTTGATCTCAACGAGAAGGACTGCATCCTGATTGTAATCACAAATGCTCATTATCTTTATGCGGTCTGTAATCTTATTCCAGACCCTATCCTTAAGAACATGAACGTCATAACCATCTTCTTTGAATCCCTGGAAAATTCTTCCTCCGACATGGTCTGGCAGCAGTATCTTTTTATTGCTTAATAGTCTTAAGGACTCCGAGCTTAAATGATCTGGATGGCCGTGTGAGATCCAGACAAAGTCGCAGTTTTTGATTGACTCCATCTGCTCGTCTGGTATCTGATGCGCCAGGGTCCAGCTGCCAAAGTAAGCGCTTCCTTTTATCCAAGGATCTGTCACGAGTACTGGCTTGCGGTCGTGGAAAATCAGGGTGGCGTTGCCTATGGTTTCAAAGCCTATATCCATGTTTCAATGTGTGCGATAATTCCGTTTTGGTGGTGTCTTTATTGCTGTAGAATCAATTCCTGGTAAATATGCCGATATCTCTCGAGACCGGTCTCTTGGGAAAAGAACTCCCGGGCAACAGCTCGGCATCTCTTTTGATGCTTCTCAAGCGTTGGCAAAAAGGCCTCGAGACGCATGACGGCCCTGGCGTACTCACCCTTGCTATAACCTGTGATCACCACCCCTACCCCCTCTTTTTCAACGATTGCCGGGATGTCGCCGGCCTTATCGCTCACCACCATGAGCATACCCGCGGCCAGGTACTCCGCCACCCTCACGGCCGATGACGCCTCTTTCGAGAATGTCATGGAGAAAAAGGCCAGGCCGACATGGGCGGTGGCCAAGTAAGCGGGCACCGCTTCCGGTCTTAGAGCTATTAGCCGCCAATCGCCCTCTTGGAGAGCCTTCCTTCTGAGCACCTGTCGGACCTTGTCGTGAGGATTGGGAGTGATGATGAGCAGTCGAACGTCTGTGCGGAATTCTCTCCAGACCTTGAAGAAATCTAGGGCCTCCTCGAACTTATAGAATGTCCCTATGGAACCCAGATAGGCCACGACCACAGCGTCCGCTGGGAAACCCAACTCTTGCCTGCGCCGCTGCATGTCCTCTTGGCTCACTCCGGTGAATCTCTCCACCTGCACGCAACATGGAATCACATCAACTGGAGGTAATTCCTCCTGATCTCGGCCCACCAATTTAGGGAGAAGCTTCCGCGCCTGGTTCGAGAGCACGACTACTCGGTCAGCTCCGGTGACTAACCTCCGCTCGATCCGCTTCGTCAAGCGATAGAGAATCCCATCCCTTTTCCAAAGACCCGCGTCTACCTTTTCGTCTGCCCAGAACCCTCGCATGTCAAAAAGAAATTTTATACCGAGCAAATACTTGAATGTGAGGGCCAGCAGACCGGCCGGATAAGAGCGGGCATGGATCACGGTGATCTTGGCCCGGCAAGCTAGATAAAATATCGTTAGAAACCCCTGCAGGAGGTTGAAAAGTTGCGCCAAGACATAAGGACGGTTATGCCAGGCAAAGTGACGCCATCGTATCCCTTTCTTCTCCAGCCGATACCTCAGCTGCAAGACCTCACGCTTCCTTTCTTCTCCTCCTCTCTTCTCAAAGCTCAACACATGAATGCCACAGCCATCGCTTGCAAACCCTTCCAAGTAAGGGATGACTTGTGAATACGGAATAGGATCCAAGAGACCGTCAAAAGTGATATAGAGGATGCTGGGATGCATTTTCCCGTCGCCTAACCGGCCAAGACGCTCCTTACAAAGGCCGCGTACTGAGCCGCCGGAGCAACAAAGAAAGCCTCTGCATATCCCCTCCCGCTGAGATTCAGAAGCGCACGGTAAGCGGCCAGCCCGGTACAGGCGTGAACGTAGTCCACGGCTTCCCCGGCCACCCGGTACGCGGCGATCGCCTGTTGCTTTACGGCCAGCGTCCCAGAGATATCCACCGAGCAGTTGGGAGATAATGGCGACCAGACCTCGTAGCCTACGCAGGTCATTCGGCCGAGCCCCTCGGTCGACTCCAACAGGCGCAAAAGCAGGCGGTTCACCTCGATGTGCTCTACATGGGAGTCGGTGACAAACGGAAGGTATAGGACCTCGGGCCTCTCCTCCTGGCAGACTTGGATCACCTGGTCCAAGATCCCGGCTGTGGATAGAAGCCGCTGGCGGCAGAAGAGCTGGCGTTTCAGTCCAATAATGGCCCCGGCCTTTCGCGCCTGATTCTCGATCAGAGCGCGCTTCTCCTCCTCTGGCAAGTGAGGAGCCCCGCAGGTCCCCGCACCATCGGTAAGGTACACGCAAGCCACCGACTCCCCTGCCAAGACATGCTTGCGGAGCGTTCCCCCACAGCCAATCACTTCGTCGTCCGGGTGCGCCGCCAAGACAAGGACCCGCTCACCCGCCGGCCGTTCCACCAGGGTGCAGCCCATGGGATGGAAAAGACCGCTCTGGTGCTTCCAGCGCTTGATGGTCTCTAGCGTCCTGCGCGGGACCATCGGGAGCACCTTGCGGCGGAGCTGTTCAATCCAAATGCTTCTCCTCTGGTTCCTCATGAGACGCTCTTGCTCTGCGACGCCGAGATCAAAGGCACAAGCCTAGCGCCGGTAAAACTCCCTTACTCTATTTGAAATCTCCTTGGATTGGCTCTTCCCATGGGAGCCCTTCTTCATCGTGCCTACTGCAATAGACGCTGATAGATGGCAATATTGCGTTCTGCCTCGAAATCAACGCTATGTGGGGGGAGATGTGTCGTGCATCCGCGCTTGATTCGCTCATACAGTTCCCCGTCTCGCTGTAGAAGCAGGTTAAGAGCCGACGAGATGCCCTCCGGCTCTGCCCTATCAATCAGCAGCCCGTTCTCCATGTGAGAGATCAGGTTTGGAATGTCCCCGACCTTTGTCGCAACTACAGGAAGGTGACACGCGAGAGCCTCCACTACGACATTCGGCACTCCCTCGGTTAGGCTGGGGACCACCAAGACATCGGCGGCGTTCATCCATAGGGGAATCTTCTCGTGCGGCTGCTCTCCAACAAAGGAGACGTGGCGACGAAGATCGAGTTCTTCGACCCGCCTTTCCAACGGCTCTCGCATTCTCCCTTCCCCGACCAGAACACACAACACATCATTTTTTTTCCGTGAGACCGCCGGGAGCGCCTCAACCAGATACTGAACCCCCTTGATAGGAGAGAGATTCCCTACGAAAAGGATGATGTCCTTTCCGTTCGCCATTCCCAGCGTCGCACGGGCGGCCCGCTTATCCAAAGGCCGAAACAGCGTCGAGTCCACGCCCGAACGAATGACGTGGACACGACCTTCATCAAGCCGAAAGATTTCCGCAGTCTCCCGCTTCAGGTTGTCACTTCTGGCTATAATACATTTCGCGTGACGCAATACGAGCCTTCCAACTCCGCGGAGAAACCGACTCTTTAGCGCGTACACGTTCACGTCCGATCCCCTCGCGCTCACCACAAAGGGGAGACCCGTCAACCGAGCCAGGATCAGGGCGATGAGCCCCGATGGAAGGATCCAGTGAGCATGAATGAGGACGCAGCGATCGCCCCTGATCACTCCTAGTCCTCTCCAAACCGCTCCCGCAAAGTACGTGAGCATCCGAAAGATCGGGACGCGCTTATAATCCTTCAAATAGTGGTTCGCAGTGAAGAACCTATGGCGATACACCTTCACGGACCCGTGCGTCTCGAAGAGCGGATCCTTTTTGAAGATCCTCGGGGTCACCACACTTACTTCACACCCCAACCTCCCGAGCGCCTGTGCTAGGTTTCTAACAAAGCGACACGCAAGAGGACCCTTAGACGACGGATAGCAATGGGTAACAAAACAGATTTGACTCTTCTCCCCCACGCGCTTCCTCGAATGACCCCCATCAAACACCGCAGATCTTCCAGATCCTTCCTCTCAGAGGAATTTGGTTGTATCGCCGTTCCATAGAAAAGCGATCCTAGGGCTTACGAGATATGATTAGATGGCCGTGAGCAAAACGAGGAACCGGATGCAGCTTCTCTAGTCCCAGGCAGAGCAGATTGACCAGAGAGCACCAAGCGATCAAAAACGGAAGGACTGTGATACGATGAGAAGGTGCGCGCACCAAATACGATCTCTCTGAAGAAGCCTATCAAATCGAAAGAGATCCTTGAAAAGATACAGGTTCCCTAGAAGGGCCACCGTGACCCAAAATCCACCCAGCGGAACGACCTGCTCGACCATAAAATCCGCAGCGGGTGGCCAGACTCTGCAAGCCCAAGGGGGTCATCCTCCAGGCATCCGCCACAGTGTCCCGCAAGGGGTAGAGAAAGGGATCTGTAACCATGAAGCTCCCTCCTGGCTTGAGCACCCGATGAACCTCTGCCAGGACGACATCAACCTGTTCGATGTAGGACAACACCTCGGAAGCGAAAACGACATCGAGACTAGAGCTTCTAAAAGGGTAGGGCCCGGCCGTCACCATAACAATCAACAGATAGGGTTTGATAAATCGAGAAGTGCCGGTAATACGGGGGGCATTCGAGGCCAATATGCTGGACTAAGTAAGGTGAAAATGCGCGCTGGTACGGTTTCGATCCCGATCCAAGATCAAGCAATATCCCGCGCAGGTAGGGAGTCGCAGCCTTTACAACCATCTGGCGCCCGACGTTATTCGAGAGATACTGGGGAGCACAAAACCAGAGCTGCCAGCGCTCGTAAAGATCCCTGATACGCTGCCGAAAACTGGCATGAATCGCCTCTGATCCCTGCCAGATGAGTTTTCTCCTTCCCGCTAAAGTTATCCTTGCGCGGCCTTCAGTTTGCGCGCCCGCAGTACGTAGCCGACACCTAGATCGGTCCCGTAAAAGAGGGACTGGATCCGGTAGAGCGGCCACAGGGCAATGTCGTTGAGAATGAGCTTCGCCCACCTCGGCACTGTAAGGTATTGATTGTAGCCGCTCTGCGCCGTCCTCAGCGCCTTCTGCTCAGCGCCGTTGACAGGTTTGCGAACAAGCGGTCGCAGCAGCCCATGGATCGCGTTCAGAACCGGGACACCGTAGCTCACGACCGACTCGATTGTAAAGCCAGCCTCCTCGACCTTTACCCGTAGCTCCTCACGCTCATAGCGCCTGAGGTGGCCTGCCCACTCATCATCCCTACCCCAGAGCTTAGCGTGCGCCGGCACGGAGATCACGAGGCGCCCACCCTCCCGCAGCAGCCGACCCATTCTGCTAATGGCCGCGCGGTCGTCCGGGATGTGCTCCAGCACTTCAAAAGAAAAGACCCAATCGTAGGTGCCGTCCTCCTCGGACGGGAGATCAAAAAGATCGCAGAGCGAGACGCTCACCTGCTGGAGACTATGGGCGCCCCGACCCGCCAGCGCACGTGTAATGCGCTCGGCGGCGATACGCACCGCCTCCTCTGAGGAGTCGATCCCCCGCCCGGCGAGGCCGCGACGGGCCATCCGCTCTAAGAAGTGTCCGGAACCGACACCCACCTCGAGGAAGCACCCGGACTCAACGTCCCGCGTGAGGGCCCGGACCGCCTCCATGCGAAAGAATTGCGTAGGGGTCGGGACCGCGTAACCATTGCTCATGCCGGAAATGCGTGACCGAAGACCTTTGCCGCTCGTCAGAGTCAGACCAGGTTATTGTTCTCCCCCCCTGCGGTACCTCCGTCGTTACTCATCCTCCGACGGAGGCCGAACAGCCCATTCCTTCCGAAAAGGCACTAGTTCTCCCATGCGCTGGCTAAACAGAAAAGTCAAGACCGAGCCCACTGTTATGCTCCAAGTAAGATCGATGGCGCGGTCCAGAACTGCGGCCGCCAGGGCGACCTGGAAGGTTACGCCAAATGCCACCGCCACAAATGCAGCAACCGCTTCTTGGATCACTAAAGTTCCGGGAGTCAGGCTAATAAAGCTCGTGAGCACGCCACCAATCGCCATCACGCCACAAGCAGTAAGGGGCACGTCAATGCCAAGGCCCCAGAAGGCAACGTAAAGCCGCACGGCGTAAAGCCCTATGCCGAAAAGCTCTAAAGCCATGATTCTAGCAACCTGTTTCGGCTGATCCCGTATATCCCTCCATCCCTCCACGAACGCAGTCAGAGGCTTCAGCCACCCTAGTCGGAGCGAAACCAATCGCGTCTGGACGAGGAAGGCCGCTGCGCCGAGAACTCCGACCGCCAGAAAGAAAATCACTAAAGGCCAGGAGGCACCAAACGGAACATTGGATCCAACGGTCAGAAGGGGGCCTGCCACACCCGCCGCGAGCAGCACTCCCACACCCCGTAGGGAAGACATCGCGGCAAAAGTAGGGTATGGCAGACCATAACGATGCTTGAGGTATACTCCCCTGAAGGCAAATCCCACATAGAACAGTAAATAGTTGAAGAAGACGGAGGTAATGTAAACCCCCACAGCTTCAGTCCAACCTAGGGCGACACGAAACAACGCGGTCAGCAGTTTCAGTTTGATGCCATAGACCGTCCACGTGAGAAAAAGCAGCACGGACAAAACAAGTATGAAGACCGGCGAAACCGCCAAGATAGGCCGAAACGCCTCCGGTCGTAAGGCGACGTACCAGCCAGCAAGCACCACCACACCGATGGTCACCGCAACGCGAAATAGCATGGAAAGATGTGCTCTCCAGGCGCTATGTGATTCCATGGCTACTCGGCTTCTGCATAATAAAGGCGCGATACCAGAGTTCGAAGCACAGAAGCGCCCAGAGCTGAGCGCCCCAATCTTGACGGCCAGTCTGGTGTCGGCTCCAGATCTGGCGCACGTATTTTCGGTCAAAAACCCCGTGGTCGAATCGCTCGACATCGAGGAGATACGGTTCGGCAAACGTCCTCAAACTGCCTTTGAGCCAATGGCCCACCGGCACAGCGAATCCATGCTTGGGCCGGCGAAGGATTTCCTTGGACACCAGTGGAGCCAGCGCGCGCCTAAGAAGCACCTTAGTTGACCACACGCCAACTTTGAGCTGCACCGGTAGCGCGACCATGTATTCGATCAGTCGATGGTCAAGAAACGGCGCGCGCATCTCCAGCCCGACTGCCATGGTCATACGATCCGTCATGAAGAGGATGTCCTCAGGTAGGTAGGTCTGAAGATCCATCCAGAGCGTCCGTGCGAGATCGTCAAGTTCAGATCCTTCGCTGTGGAGGAGCGCTCTTCTCTCCGGCCGAGCCGTCAGGCTTCCTACCTCCGGGCACAGGCGCGACAGATCCTCCGATGAAAAGAGAGGCAAAGTGGTGGCGTCCGGCGCAGCCTCCAGCGCCCGCGCATACGCGATTAGGTGCTGAAGCTGCCTGGCCCAGCTCCTCGTGTAATAGTCAGTCGAGACGGGTACACGGTCAGCGAGCCATCCCAGGAGGCCTTCACGAACGGCACGCGGCCAGCGAAGCAACCATCGGGCGGCGCGCCGGGCGCGGTAGCGGTTGTAGCCGCCAAACACCTCATCCCCGCCGTCGCCACCCAACAGGACCTTAATATGCAGGCGGCTTTCCCGCGCGAGATAGTAGAGGGCTAGCGCCGTCGAGTCGGCGAAAGGCTCATCGAGATGCCAGATCAGCCGAGGCAGGAGCGACTTGAGTTCGCTCCCGACATCGACGAGCGCCTCGTGGTGATCGGTATCGAACTGTCGCGCCACCACGGCAGCATGATTCCGCTCGTCAAACCCGGCATCTTTGAAACCGACAGTAAAAGTCCTAACCGGACGATCCAGGACACGGCGGACGATGGCGACGAGCGCAGTCGAATCTATTCCCCCGCTGAGCGCTACCCCCAGGGGAACATCGCTCACCAGTTGCGATCGAACAGCCTCGGTCAACCGTTCAAGGAGGCTATCTGCATCCTCAGTTCCCGCGCCCCCATTTGCCGGCTTCACGGGCACGCGCCAGTAAGCGTTGATGGTCACCCTGCCGTTCTGCACGACCACCCTGTGGCCGGGTGGGACCTTTCGTATGTGCCGGAAGATGGTGTTCGGACTCGACACGTAACCGTCAGTTAGATATTCACTGAGTACGGCCCAGTCTGGCTCACGCGGGACCCGTTGATCCTGCAACAGGGCCTTGATCTCCGAGGCAAAGAAGAAACCGTCAGGTGAGAGATGGTAGTAGAGAGGTTTCTGTCCCAGGCGATCGCGCGCAACGAAGAGTTTCTGGGCGCTCTCATCCCACAACGCAAAAGCAAACATTCCCACGAGCCGATGCACAAGCTCCTCCCCTTCCTCTTCGTAGAGGTGGACAAGAACTTCAGTATCCGTGCGGCTCCTGAAACGATGTCCTTTGGATTCCAGGAAAGCCCGCAGCTCCTGAAAATTGTAGATTTCACCATTCTGCACGGCCCAGATGCGACCGTCCTCATTACTAACCGGCTGAACCCCAGGGGTGAGATCGATTACCTGAAGACGTCGAATCCCCATCCCAACGGGCTCCCGCACCAAGATTGCTTGCTCATCAGGCCCACGGTGAACAAGGGTTGCCGTCATCTGTTCCAGCCAGCCTGCCTCCACAGGCCTGGTGGGATCAAATGCCACGTAACCGCAAATACCACACATAGGTTGTTAACGGGGCCTCAAAAATGCGAGCGATTCTAACCTGCGGCCTGATATGTATCCGGTCTCGGGATCCCTTTTTTCTCCCCGGGACCCTGACTTCCACTTACCACTCGATCTATAGCTAACATCTCGACATGGCCTGACCTCTGGCGCACCAGCAGCTCGGCCAATAGCCCTACAGAGAATAGCTGCATCCCTGCTAGCATCAAAAGTATCCCGAGAAGCAGCATGGCCGTGTGGCCGATGTTCCCGCGCAGCAAACCCGCCAGCGTGAGGTAGCCGTCTATCGCAAAGCCTGCGACGAAGAGAGCTGTCCCCACTGTCCCAAAAAGGTGCAGAGGGCTGTGAATATAACGGGTCAAGAAAAGCACGGTGAGAAAGTCAAGATACCCGCGGATATAGCGCTTCCAGCCGTACTTGCTCTCTCCCCATACACGCGGTGCGTTGGTCACTCGAATCTCCGTCAATCGGTACCCCTGTTGGGCCACAAATAGGGGAATAAAACGGTGGAGTTCACCATAGAGCTGGAGGTCGCCAAGAATAGACCGTCGAAAGGCACGAAACGGACAGTTAAAGTCATGGAGCTGAAGCCCGGTGACCCGTGCTACCACCCAGTTAAAAATCTTTGACGGAATCCCCTTGGAGGCCGGAGTCTTTCCCGCATATTTCCATCCAGCGACAAAGTCGTACCCCTCTTCGATCTTAGTCAGGAACCGACTGATCTCTTGAGGATCATCCTGGAGGTCGCCATCCAAAGTCACGATGACGTTACCTTGCGCGTAACAAAAGCCTGCTTGGTAGGCTCCTGCCTTGCCCAAGTTGCGCCGCAGGGCCACCAGGGTCACCCGGCCATCACGGTGGCAGAAATCTTCTATCAGAGACCGGGACCCGTCTATGCTTCCATCATCTACAAAGATGATCTCAGCCGAATACGATAGCAATGAGAGCGCTTTGTCCAAGCGCTGATAAAGCTCAGCCAGGTTGCCCGCTTCATTGTGAATCGGGACGACAATCGAGAGGTCGAGCTGTCCTGACTCAACAGATCTTGACATTTCAGTTTCGGAGAACATCAGGGGGAAACCGACGAATGACCTCTTGTGCCCCCATACCCAAGGCTAGTATGGTCCATAGATGGCGCAGGTTCATCAGGTCGATGTTGAGGCTATTGGTCAATAGCCCGGTTACTCCAGCAAAAAAGGCTGCCGCGAGCCAACGATCGGAGATCTGGGTTGCCCCGCGAACGGCATTCACCAGGTGGACAATCCAGGTGACAAAGAGCGCAGCGAGCACTCCAAGACCCAGCAGGCCAGTTTCTCCTGCCTTGCCAAAAATCGTAGAGTGAGGCACAGCGTAGCGTGTAAAATTACGGTGCAGCGTACCCTCGGTCATCCGGAGCTGGAGGTAAGCATGAAAAGTCCCCAGTCCAGTTCCGATCCAAGGATGCTCGTATAACATAGTCCAGGCAACCCACTTCAAAGTGAGATAATCGGCCCAGATATAGTCCACTGATAGATGCCAGCGATGGATGCCCTCGTTAGGGTTGTAGGTCTCAATGATACGGGCATTGATAGGCTGACCAGAGAACCTGTCTGTCTGGCTGCTCGCGTCCAAAAGAACGAAGGCCGAGATGATTTGGACCACCAAAAAAAACACCACAACTGCGCTGAGCCCAGCTATGCGCAGAGCGCTGTGGTCTAAATTGGGTCCCGCACAGTACCACAGGACCATTAGGGCTACTATTGCGCTGACCCATTCACGCGAAAACGTAAAAATAAGGGTCACGACCATGCCGGTGATCAACGCCAGGATCAACTTGCGCACTCTGAGCGCAGTCTCCACCTGTAGGCGAGCGATGGCAAGGGACAAACTAACGACCAAGTAGGTGCTTAGGAGCTTCGCCGTGATCATGGTGGAAAAGACCCGCGGGAGTCGGAAGGGGAGATAGGCATTGACGAATTCAGCGTGGGCAATACGTGTAGTCATCCCCGCAAAGGCAAGAGCTATCCCAACAAATCCGATGAGCACGATCAAGGCAGTCCCTACCAGCCACACCTCTGCGATTGCCCAAAGCTGCTCACGTGTGCGAATCACGTTGAGGAAGAGGAGAAAGACAGACACCAGGTAGACAATCACCCCGAGTTCCAGAAGGCTACTGCCCAGCGCCGGGGAGTTCACCAAGGAAATGGCCGAAACCACCAGATAGAGACCCACGCAGAGACCGAATAGATTTCTTGGGACTTCGAGCCGACGCTGGCGTCGGAAGAGCTGCCAGAGAAAGCAGACCATGGTCAGGAGAAAAACGCCCTCGCTTAACTGCACCCTCGACAGCGAAGGCGGCACGAGGAGGAGTGGTATAGTCATGATGTAAAGCCAGCAGAGCCGCTCGACCGGATCGGCCACCGGCCAGCGCATTCGGAGGCTGGAAAGCATGAAACTAGATGTAGCCCTTCATCCAATAATAGAGAATGCCCGCATATTCGTGCAGGAAAGCCCGGATCTGCTCCCGGCGGTTCCCTTTGATCGGATCGTAGAACTGCGGCGACGGCACCGGGGTATAGGTAACGTCAAGCCCTTTCCCCCACTTATTGAAGACCAGGGAGACCCGGCGGATGTTGTAAGGAGAGCTTACAACGAGGGTAGAGTCCCATCCCCTCTGCCTCAGGATTGCGGTGACGTAGCGGACATTTTGTTGAGCGCTACTCGCCTGCTGCTCCAAGATGATCGCCTCCGCTGGCACTCCCAGTGACATGGCCACGAGCTTCATGTTCTCAGCGTCGTTAGTCCGGTAACTATATCCCGCCGAGAAAATGATATAAGGCGCGTAACCTGCCAGGTAGAGCTCGGCGGCATATCTTGCCCGTTCAATTGTATTTGTGGCGGGTCTGCCCGCCTCTCCTACTCCGCCCCCAAAAACGGCGATCACGTCAGCCCGTTTAGGGGGCTGGGCAATCTTTAGAGGCGCCGCCAGCCACCAAGGCAGCGGAGAATAGAAAATTAGGTAGAGGACAAGAAGGGCCGCCGTCCCCAGATAAACCAAGCGATGTCTCCCTCGAGTAAAGGCTTCGAGCAGCAGCCGGTCCCAGACGCTCCTTACCTGCTCCCTCTTTTCCTGCAAACCCTCCCCAATCAGCATGTCCATATGCTCGAGATGCCTGGCCCAACTGTGCTGGCGGGCGATTTCCTCACGGCGCTGAGTCTGTTCTGCCGAATTGGAGCCCAAAGCAGTCTCCACACATCGGGCGAAGTCGTCCGGCGTTTGAGCGATCTGCACCACACCGGGATTTCTCTCCCCGAAGGCCCTAACCTCAGGCAAATCAGTTGAGATCACGGGCTTTCCCAACGCAAGATACTCGTTAAGCTTGGTGGGGTAGACATTCGCAGTGTATTCGGTCAAGCGATAGGGAATAACTGCTGCATCAAAGGCCTGGATGTAATGGCCCAAGTCTGAATGACTCTTGGCTCCCAGGAAATAGAGGTTTGCTAAGGATTTCAAGGTCTCTACCTTGGTTTGCAATGGCCCCACGAAAACAAAAGAGTAATCCGGGTGGGCTGTTGCTACTTGGTAAAGCAGCTCTTGATCCAGCCACTTATGGATCCCTCCTATGTACCCCACAATGGGCCTGGGGACCTGAGCAAGATCAGTTGGGGGTCCCTCGTTCCCATTGGCCGCTCCCTGGATAACCTCGATGTTGACCGCAAAGGGGAACACATGCACTCGAGAATTGAATTGGAGACAACGCTCTCTAAGTCTCTGGGAGGTAACAAAAACAAAGTCGGACTTCCGGAGAAGCTGCTCCTCAGTCTTGCGCACCCGGCGCGCCCCGGCAGAGCTGGCCTCAAAGTTATCGATACAGTAATAGATAGTCAGCTTGGGATTAACTCCCCGGATGATGTCAATGGCCAACCCGGTAGGGAGAAAGGTCCATACGATGGGGTTGTAGAATCCCACCGACCGCATCCAGCCTTTGATAACCCGGAGAATCAGAACCCGGTTAAGTACCCGAGCCAGCCGGGAGTAAGGAAAAGGAAGAACCAAAGGAGAGTAAACAAACAGGTTATCCCGCTCTTTTCTTACTCCCTTGACTCCCGCACGCCAGTTCTTAATCCTCTGCACTAAGCGCGGGATATCTTGCCACGAAGGCCGGCGCACACCGGTGTTGTCAATGAAGAGGACCGTGTTCCCTTGGGCCGCCAAAGTAGACATGATCTCCTGGTTGCCTTGCCAGATAAAGTCCCAGTCAATGGCGGAGATGCAGAGGATGTTTTCGTTGGTAAGCGTCACTGAACGCTTCCCTCCCGGACTATGGAGCTGAGTCGGCCAGAGAACTGCCGGATCCAGGATGCGTCAATCCAGTCGTAGGCGCCAAAGACCTTGAGGAAGAAACGCCACGAACGATCATCCCATCCTATGCGCGTCCGTCTGAGAGTGAAGGGATCATCACCAGGTCGGTTCCACCCAAGAAGGTTGATGCAGGCGCCCCCATAGCCGGCTGCTTCTAGCTGCGCGCGTGTCCTCCCATTAAAAGTTCTATAGGCGCCGAACGGATAAGCAAACATCTTGACACTCTTTCCGAGCTTTTCCTCTAGGTACCGTTTGGATCCAAAAACTTCTTCGGCCATTCTCCCATCGTCCAATTCAGAGAGACAGGTATGGGTCATGGAGTGCGAGCCGATATCCATGCCCCCTTCACAGAGAGAACGCACCTGATCTAAGCTCATCGACTGCCTCAAAGAAGAATCTCCCTTCAAGCCATCTACGGTTTTCCCTGTCTCGATTGCCCGACAGATGACGAAAAACGTCGCAGACACACCAAATTCCTCAAGCAGAGGGCGAACCACAGCAAAGTGATCCGCATACCCATCATCGAAAGTCAGCGCGACCGACCTAGGAGAAAGCCTGTGTTTACCCTTCACATGGTCTAAGACAGCCGCAAGAGGCACAATAACGAATCCAAATCTATGAAGGCTCTTCAGATGAGTACGTAACAGTGCAGCGGATATACTTAACCTAATAGGATCTTCCTGAGGCGAAAGCTGTTGCACTGTGTGATAGACAAGGATTCGAACCCCTGAGCTGGCCCTGAACAGCCTGTGGAGGCAGGTAATCGGAAAGAACAGTAAGCTAACAAGGTCTTTGAGCAAGCACTGCACCCAGAAAGAAAACGGTCGACCAAAAAGGTCCACGATATTTATGCGGGCTGGCTCCTGACATCCGGGACTTGGGGCTTGCGCTGTGCAGAAGCAAAAAGCATGGCACGGGCTTTCGCAAGGACCTCTTCCGGCTCAATAGCCCGCAGGCATGTTTTAGCAGAACACCCGCCTATAATCCCATACTCCGGGCGGGTACATGGGCTGCAAGGGACCCATTTATAAAAGCCGTGGTTTCCGGGTCCAAAAGGTCCATAGCGAGTAGACGACTCGGGTCCATGCAGCCCGATTGTAGGCACTCCCTGCGCTGCTGCTATGTGCAATGTCCCCGTGTCACTTGAGAGAAACAAGTCACAGGCGCTGACCAGAGCAATAGTCTCCTCCATGGTCAACTTCCCAGCGGCATTGACAGCAGGGTGGTGCATGCGGGTGAGTATCTCTTGATTCAGACCTGCCTGCTCGGGACTACCTGTCAAGACGACGGCTCCGTTGCAATCGTCAATCAGCCCATCGGCAAAGGCAGCAAACCGTTCCAAATCCCAGACACGTTGAGCAAGATTGTACGGGCTAATGCCAGCCTGAATGCCGACAAGGGGTCTCCTCGACACTCCAAACTGCCGCAAAAAGAGATCAACTCGGCGCTGTGCTTCCTTACCCACGGGCAGCGGGATCAAGCTATCGAACGGAGGTATAGGAACCAGCATTCGCACCGCATCGGCGAAGCTATGCACCATGTGTTGACGAGGATTGCATAGCACCGGATGAGTGTAAGCCACCTCGCGGCCTCGGCTTCGCTCCGCTACAAAGCCAACCCTCACAGGGGCACCTAGGGCCGCTGAGATAATAAGACCTTTTAGGGAACGCTCCTCGAGGTCGAGCACAACATCAAATTCCTCACTTTTCAATTGCTGGAGGCTCTGCCACCATTCGACACAGCCCCTGGGGTTCCAATCAATGACTCGATCAAAGAGAGGATTCTGCCTGAAAACTTCATAACGGACTCCGCAGGTGAGAAGGGCCACAGAGGTCTTTGGAAGAGCCTGCCTCAGGGCCTTAACCGTCGGAAGGATCAGCACAATATCTCCCAGACCAAATAGCTTGATGAGCAGCAGCCGTCGAATCCTAGAAGGGTCTGCCGTGGCCCTGGCGGGGCTTTTTCTCAGACACACCCAAAGGTCAAGTGGCCTCAGTATCGCGTTACGAGCCGCTGTGGACCATCGAGGCAACGGGAGCGAAAACTTTTCCAGAGGATCATTCATCTTCTTTCCTGGCCGCTACAACATATCCAGGTCAGAGTCTCCGCCGTTTAAAAACCATCCATCCCGCCGGGCGAGCGGGCCAAGGGCGGATGAACCCTCCGCGTGTGCTGACATCCAACGAATGGGGCTTGGCGCGCGCAGGAAGCCGGCCCGAGCCAACATACGTTCGAATGAGCGATGATAGACGGTGCAGCGGATAAAGGCCAAAGGCTCCTCCGCAGACGATCTTAGAAGCTCCTCTGCAGCCGTCACCAGAACCTCCACAGCCTCATGGTCATTAGGATCAGCTAATAGCTCGCTGATAAAACCTGCCGGGAGTCCCCGTGAGTATCCACGACGCACAATAAGAATGCCACGCAGTCCTTCTCCGTCTGTCGCTGCAACGGTCGTATACCGATGGAAAGGATGGCAGTGGTAGCGCCAATTCAGCGTTGCGCTTGTTCGCCGGACAACACAAGGGAAGGACTTCTCCACGCGCCTCCACCAACTGTCGAACCGCTCATCGAATCGGTCGAGCGGCACGAGGGAAAGGGAACTCCTCCGCCTCCTGAGCCGTTCCATGAGACGTTGCGCGGCCGCGACCGCAAGGACCGCCGTCCGCCGTGCGAGGCCCGGCCACGGAAGGGTATCCAGCAAACGCTGCGGCTGATAGATTCTCAGGTACAAGGGAATCGCGCCCAGGTCGAGGAATCCCAGGCGACGGTAGATCGAGTAGACTGCGTCGTTCAGCCCCGCGATGAGTAACGGTCGCCTTGCGGCCATCACGGCCGTGATGATCAGGATGGGCCCGATACCCTGCCGGCGCGCTTCTGGGGCCACTATGAGGTCCCGCCCCCAGCAGATCGGGATCGTCTGCCTCCGACAGACCGCGATGGCAGGCAGCACGCCGAAATGTCCAACAATCTCGCCTCTCTTGAGGCATAGCCACGCGGGTAACTCATGATCGAGTCGGCTCGGATTCCCCTCATTCAGCCACCGCCAGCGCTCCAGGACGCGCCCGCCATCCGCGAAGCCCGCACCGACCGGCTGGTCTGCATACGCCCTCTCGAAGAACGAGCACAGGGCGTCCACTCGCTCCAAAGTCATCCGCTCAACCGAAACCCCCCACCTGGTGAGCCGGGGAAGCAATCTTCCCCACGCCGTGATTTGCTCAGCTTCCATCCGCATTCGCGCTATACTCTATCCTCCTCTTCTTTTTGAACCTCTCGCTATGGAGCTCCCCGTTCACGATATTGACCTTCACCGGTACCTTAAATAGCGGGAGCCTCGATCTGCAATGTTTCTTGAGTCTCGTGATAAAATCTCTTTGGTCCGCCTTTTCCTTCAGTGATACATCGGCACAGATGATGTTCCCTACTAAAGCGTTCCTTTCACCATAGACACAAACTTCCTTGACATTGTCGCATTCTTGCACCACGCTCTCGACCTCCGACGGACAGACCTTTTGTCCCCCGATGTTGATGATTTCCGATTTGCGACCCAGAATTTTGACATAGTCGCCGTCCACCTCAACCAAGTCTCCTGTATCGAACCACCCGTCCTCCGTGAACGGGCTGGGGGCATTTAGATATCCGAGCATGGCCGACTGCGCCTTAATTTGAAGAATTCCGTTGACGACCCGAGTCTGGAACTCCTCTCCCCCCACCTTGACCCACAAGGAATCAGAGCTCTTGGATTTCGAACGCAGAACTCCCACCTCAGACAGCCCGTAGGTCTGCTGCAGCCGGATGTTAGGGAACAGCTCGTGGAAGCGTCTCAGGGTACTTTCCTGCATAGGTTCGGTTCCGTAGGTGACTGTCCTAAGGCTACTGAGGTCGTAACGCTTATAGGCCTCGCTCAACAATACTAGGTTGATGAAGGTAGGAGAGGTTGGTAAAAGCGCCACCTTGTGTTTGGCTACCGCACCCAGTACTGTCTCCGGCGTTCTATCCCGAACTGTCACTATGCAGCCGGTGTTCGACAGCTGATACAACATGGTATTGATAGCTCCCAAGTGATCAAAGAGCAGAAACGTTATTGCCCTCATCCGGTAACGAGGCGTCTTAAATTTTTCCAGCAGGCAGACCAGATCGTGAAGAATCGCCTTGTTCTCCCCCATTGTTCCCGAGGAAAAGACGACCAGGCCGGGATGGCCCAGGCTTCTTAGCTTAGAGTACAACGCGTGGTCAGCTTTGGTCGGGAGCCTCGAGAAGCGGACGCTGTCGTTCTTTCCTACTGAGATTACAACCTCACACTGGGCTAAGCCTCTAAAGTCTCCTTTTTTCATTTCCAAAGACTTCGTCAGCGGCACGAGGATGCAACCGCGCTCGGTGAGGGACAAAAAGAGAGCTATCGCGTCGGGGGAAAAATCGGCTTCCAGCGCCACAACGCTGCCTCTAACGATTCCCTTATCCACCAAAATCTCGTCGAAATACCGCACCCGACTGAGGAGATGACCGTAGCTGAAAACTTTATCCCTCCAGACGATAGCGTCCAACTCCTTGCCCTGCTCAAAACGCTCAAACAAAAAGTCGACGAACATCAAACTCCTCCCAAAAAAATCACCTGCCCAGTAACAAACTCGCTCTCGGGACGAATAAAGAAATCGATCACGTTGCTGATGTCCTCGAGGCGAGAGAGCCGCCCTATGGCCTGTCTCTTAAGCAGCTCCCTGATTTTGGTCTGCGGCACAGAACGGATCAGATCGGTCTCAACCAGGGTAGGGCCCACGGCATTCACCGTAATGCCCATGTCAGCCAGCTCCCTAGCCAACACCTCGGTTAAGCTCACAACCGATGCCTTGGAGGCCACATAGGAAGCCTCTCCCTCCAACTTTAAGGGCACAGCCGCTGTAGTAAAATTGATGATCCTCCCATAACGCTTGAGCGCCATGATTTTTGCAGCTTCACGGCAGAGAAGAAACGTCCCCACGACATTGGTATCGAGGACGGACCTGACCTGGTTGAGCGGCGTCAGCAGGAAGCTGTTCATGGAGGCAATGCCGGCGTTATTGATGAGAATATCCAGTCCCCCGTATTCCCTGCGGATATCCCTGAACATGGCTTTTACCTTTGGCTCGTCGGACACATGCAAACAAAAATGTCTGTAAAGATCCGACTTATAATCGTTGGCGTTGCGGCTGCACCCTACGACGCGGAACCCCTTTTTCACGTAGTAATCCACGAGGTAACCCCCGATGCCCTTCCTAGCACCGGTAATCACCATGACCTGCTCCCTATCCATTCGAAGTATCTTTAACCAAAGTCAAAATGAACTCGGCCAGGGATTCCACGGTCTTAAACGGGCTATTCTTCATCGAAAGGGCCTTTTCGCTGGCCAGAGTTAAGGTAAGGCCGAAGTCGTCCTCTATCCTCTGTTCTGTGGCGACAATAAGCATCACCAGTCCGAGCGAATCCAGTTTGCTCGACTCCCCGTAGAGAACCGTGTCCCTGGATTTCTTTAATCTCTGTTTTCTGGGCAACTGCTCATTGACCTCATCGATGGCTTTATAAATGAACTGAAGGATTCTTTCGGTTTCAGCCATGTGACTTGCCCTCCTTAAGTTACAACCATGCGGATAACTCCTCGGGCTTGATCGAATCCTCAGCGGTCACCCAAAACCGGCCAATGAAGGTCACCTGAAAACCGGCCAACGATAGCGACGCCTGAGACGTTGAGCAGCGACGGGACGCCTAATAGG
>Ga0209399_10000394_pt1 | contig 26732 bp, 32 predicted proteins | sample OV2TP3_FD_184130 | JGI IMG/M metagenome (GOLD analysis project Ga0209399, IMG submission 184130) | Hot spring microbial communities from Beatty, Nevada to study Microbial Dark Matter (Phase II) - OV2 TP3 (SPAdes) (version 3) | ecosystem: Environmental > Aquatic > Thermal springs > Hot (42-90C) ... | reverse complement strand
TTGAGCCGTTTTTATGACCGCGGCCTTTTGTCCAGGAGATATTAAGGACGTCCTTTATACACATGTCCCCAACGTTATCCACAAAATCGTCATAGTGGAACTTGTGCGGGTAGGCGGAATCGAACCGCCACTTTCTCGTTGGCAACGAGATGTCCTGCCACTAAACGATACCCGCCTCCATAATCACGCTGATTGTTTTTTGGAAGAACCTTTCCAACGTCTCGCCCTCATGGTGATAAAAAATATAATTGTAGTCAACAAAAAAGACACAGTAAGCCATATTAACAAATTAGTACCCAATTGTAACCAAAGTATTGTTGCGTCCACTTCACGCACGTCACCATCAACTGTCAACCAGGTGAACGGCAGTCCTCTTTCGCCACGGAAACCAGCCATGCAATCGACAGGGATAGATGTCCAGAAGGATGGATAGATAAATAAGCCTACGAATAAAAACTACCAACGTCACCACGTTTTGAATTTTACTTTTTATGCATGATTCCAGCATACTCGCATGCCGCGTTTTTGCAACGGCGCCCTCGGCAGGATTTTCACCCAGCACCCTCTATGCCCTCGGCAGGATTCGAACCCGCAATGACGCTTCCGAAGAGCGTCGTGATATCCATTTCACTACGAGGGCAATGTGTAGATCATAGCAACGATTAGCGGAAAACGGAAGGATACAGTACAATTTTGGCATGGATTTACGGACGGATTCGAGGATACCGGAGAAGGTTGTGTCTGTTGCAGAGACACTGACGAAAGCCGGCTTTGAGGCCTACCTTATCGGCGGGTGTGTCCGTGATCTCATTATGGGCAAGACACCTAAAGACTGGGACCTGACAACAAGCGCCCGGCCGGAGCAAATACTCAAGCTATTCCCCGGCTCGTTCTATGAAAACGATTTTGGCACCGTCGGCGTTGTCCCTGAGAAACAAAAGGACATAGGTGAAAAGGACAATATAAAGGACAACAGTATAAAAGACATACATACAAAAGTAATTGAGGTTACGACATATCGATTAGAGGCAAAATATTCCGACTCACGTCACCCGGACTCGGTTACATTTAGCGATACACTTGCGGACGATCTGAAAAGGCGTGATTTTACCGTAAACGCAATCGCATACGATGTTTCTCGTGAAAACACCATTGATTTATTTCACGGCAGAGAGGACATAAAAGACGGCGTGATACGAGCTGTTGGTGATCCTAGTGAGCGTTTTTTTGAAGACGCCTTGCGTATGATGCGAGCCGTGCGATTCGCCTGTGAGCTTGATTTTACGATTTCACAAGAAACATCCGAAGCTATACATTCGCACGCAAAGAGTTTGCAAAAGATAGCGATTGAGCGTGTCAGAGACGATCTTGTCCGCATTTTGGAGTCAGAGAGGCCGATGCGCGGCATAGAACTCCTGCATGAGCTCAAGCTGCTTCAGTATATCATCCCCGAGCTTGAGCGAGGGATAGGGATTGAGCAAAACCAGGCCCATAAGTACGATGTGTGGGGTCATAATATAAGAACTGCCCAGCACGCGGCAGATAAGGGCTGGGACTTAGATCTGAGGATTGCGGCTCTATTTCACGACGTTGGAAAGCCGTCGACGCGACGCTGGGCGGGGGAAAAGAACGACTGGACCTTCCACGGGCACGACGTGGTTGGTTCACGAGAAACTCGGAAAATCATGGAGCGTCTGAAGTTTCCCGTGAAAACAATTGAAAAAGCCTCGAATCTTGTCCGCTGGCACATGTTTTTCTCTGATCCGGAGAAAGTGACGCTCTCCGCGGTGCGAAGAATGGTACGCAATGTTGGGGAAGAAAATATATGGGATCTCATGAATTTGCGGGCGTGCGACAGGATAGGGACCGGAAGGCCAAAAGAACAGCCGTATAGGTTTCGAAAATACAAGTCAATGATCGAGGAGGCGCTCCGCAGCCCGACATCAGTAAAGATGATCGCGATAAACGGCGATCGTATCATGGAGCTCACCGGGCTAAAGCCAGGCCATAAGGTCGGATATATTCTCCACGCCCTACTTGAGGAGATACTCGATGATCCGGCAAAAAATACACCAGAGAACCTTGAAAATCGCACATTGGAGCTCGCGCAGTTTTCAGACGAGGAACTCATGGAGCTTGGCGAGCAAGGGCGTCAGCGTAAGGTTTCTCAAGAAACAGAGGCGGTAAAGACGATACGGAAGAAATATTGGGTTGAGTAGGGCCTGCTTATGAAATTTTGAGCGCGTTGGTTTGCTTCACGAGAAACAAATAACCCACTATGTAAGTGGGCAACATAGTGGGCGATTGCTGAAGAATCGCCCAGAATAAAATGCTCGGGGCGCGAAAGCGCTAAAATCTATAAGACTTATAGAAGTTTGGGGCGCTTCGTGCTCGCCAAGATTATCTTATTCCAGACGACCTTCTAGGAGATTATGATGAGGCCTCATCCCGGAAGGATCTGATAGCATTGTCCTTTATGCAATGCTCTCTGTCCTTTATGGTATTTCTCATAAAGGACATTGTAAAGGACATATCTGTGGATAAAAAAATGGCCTTTAGAAACTTGATTGTGTCAAGTCCTGTGAATTACGAAGCTGCCTTTTCGGAGCACGCTCTTTTATCTTAACCGCCGTTTTCCGTGGAACGCTTTGTGCACGTCGCGCAGATGGGTGTCGGTGACGTGGGTGTAAATTTGGGTGGTGGCGAGGTGCGCGTGGCCGAGGAGGACTTGCACCGAGCGGATGTCGGCGCCGTTCTCCAGTAGATCGGTGGCGAAATTATGGCGGATTGTGTGTGGAGTTACCTTTTTCGAGATGCCGGATTTTGTTGCATAGTGCTTGACGATACGTTCGACCGATCGCGTGGTGAGACGGCGGGGTTCGGCATTTTTTGATGCCGGGGAGAAGCTTACGAAAAGCGGCTCGGCCAGGTCGGTGCGTTTTGCAAGATAGGTGCGGAGCGCGGTGCGGGCGGTCTCAGAGAGGAAGACAACGCGGACTTTTTCTCCTTTGCCGCGCACGGAAAATGTATCGCGCGTGAAATCAAGGTCCCGACTCAGGGCGCAGAGCTCAGAGACGCGCAGGCCAGTTGAGAAAAGCAGCTCGAGTATGGCGCGGTCGCGGAGCGCCTTGAGGTCGCTTCCGTCCGGCGCGCGGAGCAGGCGCTCAAGGTCGGCAAAGGAGATCAAATCGAGTTCGCGCTCGGGAACCCGCGCAAGCTCGATGCGCTCGGCCGAGAGCGACATTACATTGATGCGCTGGAGATACTTGAGAAATGCCCGGAGCGCGATGAGATAGTAATTCTGGGTTTTTTTCTTGATGGTGTCCGCATCGCCTTCGCGTGCGTCGCTTTCTATCGTTTTTTCCCCACGCACCCGCTGCCTATTTAGCGCCAGACGGTAGCGTCTCACGAGATCGTCTGTTATTTGAGCCGGACTCTCTATGTCTGCGAAAGCAAAAAAATGTTCAATATAGCGTTCGTAGTTGCGCACGGTTTTCAGGCTGCGGCCTTTTTCGATCTCGAGGTATTCGAGAAAGTGGCGTTTGAGAGTGTGGATTGGCTGGTTAGGCATACCGCAACTTTACGCCACTATGTAACGTCGCACAACATCGTTGCGGTGGATAGTGGGGCGTGGTACTATGAGGCTATGTTGACGAAGCGGAAAAAACAAAGGGTGATCAAAGAGGCTCAGATTCATCCGGAGGATACAGGCTCGGCGGAGGTGCAGATTGCGGTGCTCTCGAAGCGCATTGAAGAGCTCGCCTCGCATCTCAAGCGGCACAATAAAGACCAGCATTCGCGACGTGGCCTTCTCCAGATGGTTGCAAATCGGCGTCGCCACCTCTCCTATCTCGAAAAAAAGAATCCAAAGCGCTACGCGACGATCGCGAAAAAAATCGGGCTTGCGAAAAAAAGTTAATTTTTTATAACCGCTCACACCTTGGGAGGAGAGCGACACACCCTTCATGGGAGCTACGAAGTACAAATATCACCGTGTCGGCGTATTCATTGACACGCAGAACCTCTACCATAGCGCCAAAAATCTCTACCAGGCACGCGTTAACTTCGGGAACGTCTTGAAGGATGCTGTTGCCGGGCGGGATTTGATCCGCGCGATTGCCTACGTGATCAGCACCGAGAGTGGGGAAGAGCGGGCGTTTTTTGAAGCACTTGAGAAACTCGGTATTGAGACAAAAGTGAAGGATTTGCAGATATTCTTCGACGGCTCGAAAAAAGCAGACTGGGATGTCGGCATGGCGGTTGATATAGTAAAACTTGCGCCGCGGCTCGATACGGTTGTTATTGCCTCGGGGGATGGTGATTTCGTGTCGCTTGTCGAGTATTTGAAGGCAAACCAAAATCAGGTGGAAGTTGTTGCGTTCGGCAAGTCCGCCTCGCAACGGTTGCGTGAGTCGGCGGACGACTTCCTCGACCTCTCTACAAAACCCGAGCGCTATGTGCTGGGCCGCGGGCGCGGCCGGCGGCGGGGGAGAGGAAGCGGGGCGGCGGTGAGAGAGAGCGATGGATGATCTTCCCCCGAGCACCGCATTTCTAATTGGAATGCCTTTTATGAAAAATCAAAAATACGCCTACGGCCGCACGATTCTGTACGCCGATGATAAAGCAGAAGTCATTTTGATTGAGTGGCCGCCGGGAGCGAGGTCAGCGGCTCATGATCACGGTACCTCGCACGGGATGATACGCGTGCTTGAAGGAGTGGTGTATTGCGATAATTTTTCGAAGAAAGCCAAGCAGTTTACAAGCCACCTTGTAGGACGGAAGGGGGACATATTGTTTGAGACGCCAGATATTATCCATATAATGGGCAACAATTCTGAGACGGAGCGTGCGCTTGCCGTACATATTTATACGCCCCCGCTTACCATGAAGATATATGCCGATTCGGAGCTTAAACGTGTGTGACAGTTCTCATTTCCTGCGCACTTTCGGCACTCACCGACCTGTATAATTCGGCAGAGTCGGAAACCCTTCACCACATACGTCTCGCGGACTAAACCGAATGACAACGGCACCAGCAAGTATGCAGTTGCAACAAGGGAGGGTACGGCGGGTAGCACGACGTCTTTGCCTCGGTTCGGCAGATCAACAGGCCACGACCTTCGGGTATGACGCCTTTCTTAAAACTGCGGAACATCCGATGTTCCGCAGTTCTGCTTTTTTTATTTTAGAAATCGTGCTAGAGTGCGGGAAGCGGTCTTCAGATGGCTGATTTGAATCCGTGGTGGGTTTCAAGTCCGTAATCTGAATGCCGCCCGCGTATGCAAAAGAGAGAATTTAGTGTGGAAATCGGCGGCAAAACGCTCACGGCAACATTCTCCGATCTCGCGGAACTCGCGGACGGCTCGGTGATGCTCCGTTATGGGGATACCTTGGTCCACGCGACTGCGGTGATGTCGCCTGAGCCCAAAAATCTTGACTATCTGCCGCTCACGGTGGACTACGAGGAGCGGTTTTATGCTGCGGGGCAGATTCTCGGCAGTAGGTTTATCCGCCGCGAGGGGCGGCCGTCGGATGAGGCGATCCTCTCCGGCCGGGTGGTGGACCGCACAATTCGGCCGCTCTTTGATCACTACATCCGAAACGACATCCAGGTTATCATCATGATTCTCTCGCTCGGCGAGCACGATCCTGACGTGCTCGCGGTGAATGCCGCCTCGCTCGCGCTCGCGACCTCAAGCATCCCCTGGCGGGGTCCAGTCGCCGCGGTGCGGATCGGGAAGGGCTCCGATGCGGGCGAGCTTGTCGTAAACCCAACGTTTGCCGAGCGCGGCATTGTGCGACCGGCGGACAGCGGGGAGCCGCTGCCGTGTCTCTTCGATCTCGTCGCCTGCGGCCGCGACGGCTCGATTAATATGATTGAAGTCGGCGCATGTGAAGCGCGGGAGGAGGCGCTCGGCGAGGCACTTCTCGTCGCGCGGGAGGAACTCGACCGCCTTGTGACGTGGCAAGAGAGTATTGTCACTGAGATCGGGAAGGAGAAGCAGGTGATTCCGACACCCGAGGTGCCGCCTGCTCTGGCCGCGCTGTTTGACGCAGAGATTGCAGCGCGGCTTGACGGGGCAGTTTTTGCCGGAGCAGGCAAACGCTCAATCGGCGCGCTCGGCGAGACGTGGAAGAAGCTCGCTCTTGAGCGACTGCCGGACGTCGCACCCGGGCTGGTTCGCGACTACTACGACGAGATGGTGAACACGATTATTCACCGCGAGGCAATCGAGCGCGGCAGGCGGCCCGACGGTCGCGGCCTCGACGAAATCCGGCCGCTCTTTGCACAGGCTGGGGGCATCTCGCCCTTGCTCCACGGCACGGGCATTTTCTATCGCGGCGGCACGCACGTCTTATCGGCGCTTACCTTGGGGGGACCGCAGGACTCGCTCATCATCGAAGGTATGGAGGTGCAGACGAAGAAGCGCTTTGTTCACCACTATAATTTTCCCCCGTTTGCTCCGGGGGAGACCGGCCGCCTCGGCGGCATGAATCGCCGTATGATCGGCCACGGCGCACTCGCGGAGAAGGCGCTCGCGCCTATGATCCCGCCGCGCGAGGCGTTTCCCTACACCATTCGCGTGGTCTCCGAGGTGATGAGCTCGAACGGCTCGACCTCGATGGGCTCGGTCTCCGCTGCAACGCTTGCCCTGATGGACGGCGGGGTGCCGATCCGCGCGCCGGTGACCGGCATCGCCTCAGGTATCATGTACGAGTCGCCGGAGCGCTACGCGCTCCTCACCGACATCCAGGGGCCCGAAGACGAGCACGGGGACATGGATTTTAAGGTTGCTGGTACGAACCGCGGCGTGACTGCGGTGCAGATGGACGTGAAAGTAGATGGCATACCTGTTCCTGTGTTGATGCAGGCGCTTGAAAAAGCGCGCATCGCGCGGCTCAAAATCCTCGAGACGATTACTGGAGAGCTTGCCGCGCCGCGCTCGTCGCTCTCGCCGCATGCGCCGATGATCGAGATGATGAAAATAAAGCCGGAGCAGATCGGGCTTGTGATTGGCACCGGCGGCAAGGTGGTGAATGAAATCCGCGAGCTTACTAAAACGGAAATCGAGATCGAGGACGACGGATCGGTGTTCATCACCGGCAAAAATAATGGGCCACAGCGCGCGCGGGAGATTATAGAATCAATGACGCGGGAGTATCTGCCCGGGGATCGCCTACAAGGGACTGTTTCGCGCATTGCTGACTTTGGCGCATTTGTAAAAATCGGGCCGCATAGCGAGGGGCTGGTCCATGTCTCGGAGATCGCGCCGTGGCGCGTCGAGAGTGTGCGCGACGTGCTCTCTGAGGGGCAAGAAGTGCCGGTCATGGTCAAGGAGCCGAAGGAGGGCGGAAAAATTTCGCTCTCAATCAAAGACGCTGATCCGCATTTTATTCGAGAACCGTCGGAAGATGGAGGCAGTGGCGCCACGCGCCCTCCGCGAGACGGCTTCTCGCGTCGGCCGTTCTCCGGCGGCCGGCCGCCGGAGCGCGGACGCGACGATCGTCGAGACGATAGGCGGCGGTGGTGAGATACCGAATGCAGTCCTCGCCGTCGAAGATTATGATCGTATAAAGGCAAGCGCACAGCATAAGGCTGTGCGCTTTGGGTATAGTTCTGGTGGCCCGAACGCGTATTTCTAATTACGCGTTTTCATTCTTGGGGTCGGACAAGGAAACTTGTCGAGCAAAAGTTTCGATCGCCTGCGCGACATCCTCGAGCTCGCGGTCAGCCTCCTCGTCGGTGAGGTCTTTTTTTTCGCCCGCAGCTCGCCGCAGATGCGACGGAAACGGCGGGCGGGCATCTTCGGCGTTCGGTGGATTGACCTGCTCATTCATATCGTTTAGCCCTCCGTTCTTTTTATGTTCCCTCGGGCCAACTGATCGTACTAAGGGCTTCTCTTTTTGGCAAGCCAGTTTGTGTATCGAAATTGGGGTCCGTCTCTGTTGGATCGAATGAGGGCATCACAATGATGAGCGGCGTGAACCGGCCGCGGTAGGTAGTACTGAACGCCTCGGCAGCGAGCTCAAGTACGAGCGCATCGTCTGCCAGGTGCGAGAGGCGCTCGCCATCGAAGTTATTCCGTACGTCGCGGCGCTCAAAGAACGCCTGTGGCGTGTCTATGATCGGCGCGGGTGGCGCGAGGCCACGCCGCGCCTTTACCTGCGCAAGAATGTACTGGTCGGTGTCTTCGCTGTAGCCGAGAGCGTCGATTTTGAGCAAGACGTCGAGTAGGGGATCAGGGAAAAACGGCACGTATTTTTTTGAGCCGATGAGGGAAACCGCTCCTGCAAGCCCTTTAATGCCGGAGAGGTCGAACGGCCGACCGGCGATGTTGAGCTTCGAATTTGTCAGCACGCGCTCAAGCGCGCCGAGGCGCGACTCGCCGCGCGCGCCTCGGAAACGATGCGGGTTCGAGTAGATATGGTCGGCGAGAAACATCTCCCAATCGGCAAGACGCTGGTGGGCCTCGAGATCCGGTCGTTGTTTTTCAATGGCGCTTCGGCGTGCCGAAAGGCGCTCCGGGTCTCGAAGGGAGTCGAGGAACTGCGTGATATTGCGGACTGCCCGCTCACGCTCGCTTGCGTGGCGGACGATGCGCTCCGCGTTTGTACCGAGCACATTCACGAACGTCCCCTGTTTTTGCGGCCGGAGGGCGCGTGCTCTTACGCTGATATCCTCAATCGCACGTATTGCGCGGTTTACCGGATCTTCATTGGGAATCTCTCTCAGTGTATGCGATGACTCGTCCATCTCGAGGCGCATTAAGTGCGGAGCGCTCTCGCCGAAGGGTTGTTTTTCGATCTTGGACATCTCGTTTATTGTAGCAGGTAAGGGGGATAGATACACCCACTCCACGCGTACACTCGAGGCGGTTAATATGCTACTCGTCGAGTGTTGCGCGGGAGAGTTTGGAGGACGTAGGATGTCCAACATTTTTGTGATTCGAATTGAGGACGCCGTGTTAGAATAAGAACATGTTACCCGAGCAACTCGACGAGTACTCTGAGACGCTCTATCAGCCTCCCTCTGCGGCTCGCGCGCTCGAGGCGGCGCGGACGGCGCCACCTCGAGTTTCTACAGCGCAACCAGTGTCCCCTCGTGCGCATGTTGAGACTGTGCCAGCGCAGCGCTATGTCATCCGGACGATGCAGCGCGACATTGCGGCGGCGCTTGAGCGCGACAAGCCATCGCTCGGCACGGTGGTGCTCGCTGAGGAGCGGCGTCGTCGTGAGCGCAGCACCGCAGGTGAGGGGAGCGAGCCTTCGCGGATCGAGGCGCTCGCGGCGCCGCGGCGGTTTAGCACCGCCTCGCTCGCGATCGTCGGCGGCGCAGTACTCATTCTCGGCGCGCTTGCGGCAGCGGGGTTTGTGCTGCTGCGGGAGCCGGGCGGCACCAAGAGGCCACAGGAGGCTCCGATCGCGAGCGCTCTGATACCGGTTGACGGCTCCGTCTCGCCCGTGACCCTGAGCGGGCTCACGACGCTTGCGATCCGCGTTCATCTTCGCGAGGCGGTTGAGAAGGCCACGACGCCGATCAACACAGTTTTTGCGATTCCGCTCGTTGACCGCGGACAGCTCCTGCCCGAGGAGCGCGGCGCGATTTTGGTTGAGCTGACGACGGACGAATTTTTTCGCCGCATCGCGCCTGAGGCGCCTGCGGCTCTGCGCCGCGCGCTCAATCCGGCTTTTACGTTCGGCGTGCACGCATTTCACGATAATATCGCGTTTTTGGTTTTCGGCGTGCAGTCGTTTGAGATTGCCTTTGCCGAGATGCTCGCCTGGGAGCGCACGCTCTCGCTCGACCTCGGGCCTGTCTTTAAACGGAGCGGACAGCAAGCGCCGCGATCTCTCGAACCCACGCCACTTATCGTCGGGGCGGATGAGAGTGATGGAGGAGTAGCGACCACTTCTTTAGGCATCGCGACTACATCTCCTGCCACGGGCACGAGCAGCGCGGAGGAGTTTGTCCCCAGACGCACCGCGCGCTCCACGGCGCAGCGTTTTGAGGACGAGGTGATTAAAAATTATGATGTCCGCGTACTCCGCGACGAGCGCGGCGAGCCGGCCATCCTCTACGCATTTCCGAATCGCTCAACTCTTTTCATCACGGGAAGCACTGCAACGCTCGAGGAGCTTACTCGGCGGCTCACGACCCTCAAACGTGAGTAGCGCGGTGAGCGCCCCTGTGGTACGTTGGTGCCATGATACGCGATTACAGTATTTATAAAACAAAGCTCATTGCCGAGCAGGCGCGTCTTGAGCATGAGATGTCGGGTGTTGCTGAGCGCAACCCGGCGAACCCGGCTGACTGGGTAGAGAAGGAGGACACGATGGACACCCTGCGGTCAGACAGAAACGAAGTTGCCGACCACATCGAGGAGCTTGTAGACAATAGGGCAGTGCTCAACGAGCTTGAGGCTGAGCATACAGAGGTCGTTGCCGCGCTTGAGCGGATTGAGGCAGGTAAATATGGTGTCTGCGAGACCGGGGATGAAGACATTCCTGCCGAGCGGCTTGACGCGTATCCGGCGGCGCGGACGTGCATTGAACACGCGGTGAATTCTGGATAAGCACTACCGTTGCTACGTGCTGACAGGGCGCACGCTGGAAACAACGTGCGCCACGCACGGCTCTGAGTCATTATTGCAAGCGATTTCAAGCGCGCATTTGCGAGGGCGTACGCATGCGTGCTACCATTTCGCCATGTCGTACGCGAAGGTGTACGCGGCGCAGAACGTACTCCTCAGAGCACATATCATCGAGGTGGAAGTGGACCTCGGGAAGGGGCTCCACGCTTTTTCTGTAGTGGGGCTTCCGGATAAGGCGATCGAGGAGTCGCGGGACAGGGTGAGCGCCGCGATAAAGAACGCCGGCTACAAGCCGCCGAAGCAGTACAATAAAAAAATCGTGGTGGCGCTCGCGCCGGCGGACCTTCGCAAAGAAGGCCCGCTTTTTGATCTTGCGATCGCGCTCTGCTTCCTCCGCGCCGCAGGCGACATTGCTTTCGATCCTGCGGGGCGTCTCTTTCTCGGCGAGCTCTCGCTTGACGGCGACGTGCGGCGGGTGAATGGCGTGCTTCCCCTTGCGCTTGAGGCGAAGCGCTGTGGCTTCCGCGAAGTCTATGTGCCAGCAGTGAACGCCGCTGAGGCCGCGCTCGTCGAGGGCATTGCGGTTTTCGGAGTCGGCTCGCTCCGTGAGATCATCGGGCACCTCAGCGAGGAGGCGGACCCGGAGATCGTTGAGGGCGGCAGTGGGGCGGGCGGCTTCATCGCCCCGCAACCGCGGACGGAAATTTTTGACGCGATGTCCGAGCCGGACATTGACCTCTCTGATATCAAAGGACAGGAGACGGCAAAGCGCGGCCTTGAGATCGCTGCAGCGGGCGGGCACAATATCGCGCTCTTCGGTCCGGCAGGGACCGGGAAGACCATGCTTGCAAAAGCGCTTGCTGGTATTCTCCCGCCGCTCGACCTTGGGGCGGTGATTGAGACAACCGGCATCCACTCGAGCGCGGGGCTCCTCAGTGAGCCCGTGATGACGCGGCCGCCGTTTCGTTCTCCGCACCACACGACCTCCTACGTCGCCATGGTAGGCGGTGGAACGATTCCAAAGCCGGGGGAGGTAACGCTCGCGCACAACGGCGTGCTCTTTCTTGATGAGTTTCCGGAATTCGATCGCAAGGTGCTCGAGACGCTCCGTCAGCCCCTTGAAGAGCGGGTCGTCTCAATTTCCCGTGCACGCGGCTCGTCGCTTTTTCCGGCGAATTTTATCCTTGTCGCTGCGATGAACCCCTGCCCCTGCGGCAATGCCGGAACTGCAAAACCGTGCGATTGCGCTCCGCAGCACATTGCGCGTTACGAGCGGCGTCTCTCGGGGCCCATCATGGATCGCATTGATCTCTGGATTGAGGTCTCAAAGATTGATTATGACGCGCTTGTCGAGGGACGGCAGGGCGAGGGAGAGTCCACGCCGATGCGGGAGCGCATCGTACTCGCGCGGGAGCGTGCGCGTGAGCGCTACCGCGACGCACGGAAGCCCATCCGGCTCAATAGCGAGCTCTCCGCACGCGAGCTCTCAAAATATGTGCCCCTTGCGCCCGAAGCGAAGTCCATGCTCACGAGCGCCGCGCGCTCCTGGGGTCTCTCGGCGCGTTCATTCCACCGCATGATTAAGCTCGCCCGCACCATAGCGGACCTCGCCGGCGATGCGGCCGTCGCCGAGGGACACATCAGCGAAGCGTTCACCTACCGACCTCGGAAGCTCTTCGCGCGACTCTGAAATTACAATAAACTTCTTTCGAAACCCCTTCCTGCTGCAATTTTTGATTTTTGGCTGCGACTTCTGTCCGGGTCTCGCAAAATGATTCTCGCCGTACAACCGAGTCACGTCGTCGAACCATTTTGCTCACTTTCCTCGTCTCGCTCAAAAACGAGACAATTTCGCCACGAAAGGGGTTTCGAAAGAAGTCTAATAATTTGACGCAGATAACCTCTTGTGATTTATCACCTCAAAGAAATTTGCAATAATAATGCGGTCGCAAAGTTATTGCAAATTTTTCAACTCGTTAAGATCAATATTCCCTTGACAAAAACAGGAGGATGGCTATGCTAAAGTTATCTTTTTGTTAAATTTTGTCTCATGCAAACACACATACAAACGATCGGCGTCAAAGAATTCCACACGAACCTGCCGAAGATCGCCCGCGCGGTGAGAAGGGGTACGTCGTACATCGTGATGAAGCATGCACGGCCGCTGTTTCGGATTGAGCCTATGCAGAAAGACCCGGCGCATCGGAAATATACGTTTGAAGATTTGATGAAACTCCGGTTTCGGAACGGCGAGAAAAACTTGAGCCAGCGCGTCGATGAGATTGTTTACGGCGCATGATCGTGTTGGACTCAAATATTTGGATAGCGTTATTCAACGAGAGTGACGCCAGTCACGCGAGGGCGGAGGAGCTCGCGCGTGATTTCTCGTTTCCGCTATTGTTGCCCGAGCATGTATTGGTTGAAGTCGTCACAGTATTGGGACGAAAAGTCGGTAAGCAGGTGGCGGACACGTTTCTTCACCGGGTGCGGGATAACCAAAACATTGAGATTCTTTTCTCGAACGTTGATTTTCTTGTTTCCGTCGTGAGCCGTTTTCTCGACCGTCGCAGTATGTCGCTTTCGTTCGTTGACGTCTATCTGCTGGAGCTTGCGCATACGTTTGATGTTGTAACATTTGACCGAGCGCTTGAGTGGGCTATCACGCGTGAGCGCACAAGGAAGCGCCCATGAGGACTGTCGTCCTCATGGGCGCGGGGGATGTGGGAAAAGATGTCGTGCGTTCAAGCTATGTGAGCGTGCGTCTTGACGCACCTGCTGTTAACTTTGTCAAAAGGAATCGAGCGCCTTGATCCAGTCGAGCGGCATTTTGGCAGCATTTCCCATCTTCGCTCCACAGTTCGGGCAGAATTTTGCGGTAGGGTTCTCGTACTTAACCTTGCTTTTACAACTGGAACATGCGATCACAATTCCTACCCAGGGATGGTAAGCCGTTGCAACCCAGTCTGCCTGTACTTTTTGAGTGACATGGCTTTCTTCCATACCGTTTCCTCCTATTGCGGGTGTACTGTATTGAGGCCGTCGGGCGGGGGTACGTCGTCCGCAAACATAGTATTCTCAGAACGGCAACATGTCAACTTTTTATATCGTCGCAACTCCCATCGGCAACCTCGAAGATATCACGCTTCGGGCGTTGCGTGTGTTGCGGGAGGCGGACTTCATTCTCTGCGAGGACACGCGCGAGACGAGGAAACTCCTTCAGCGCCACGAGATCGCAACACCGACGATGGCCTATGGTTTCGATACGGTACGACACGGGCGCACGCAGGAGCGTAATCCGAAAATTGAGCGCGTGATTGAGCTTCTCGAGCGGGGGAAAAACCTTGCGCTCGTCTCGGATGCGGGAACACCGGCGATATCGGACCCTGGCGGCGCGCTTATCGCTGCGGTGCGCGAACGACTCGGCGAAAAGGTTGCAGTGATTCCGATTCCAGGACCTTCGGCGGTGGTTGCCGCGCTCTCGGCAGCAGGCGTGCCATCGAGCGAGTTTCTCTTCCTTGGCTTCCTGCCGCACAAGAGGGGACGCGCGAAATTATTTTCCGAGATTGCAGCCGCGGAACGCACGGTCGTTTTTTACGAGTCGCCGCATCGGATTTTGAAGTCGCTCGAGCAGCTCGCTGGGGCATTCAATGTTCAACACCGAGTGTTGAACAAAAATGTTCAACACTCGGTGTTGAACATTCCTCAACATCCGATGAGCCACAGGACGGTTGTGGTCGCCCGCGAGCTCACGAAGATTCATGAGGAGTTCGTGCGCGGCAGCATCGAGGAGGTACTCGCGTATTTTACTCAAAACCAGGATAAAGTTCGTGGCGAGTTCGTCGTTATCGTTTCTCCACGATAGCTTGTTTCGAGCAAGGGCTGTATACTATAGCTGACGCAAATTCGAATTTTGCTGGCGCGATTTCGAATTTCCAATTTCTGACTTCGAATTGAACGTTTGTCGTAATTAAAAATCAGAAGTTAGAAATCGGAAATTGTGTCAACCATGTCCTCTCACGCCACCCTATTCCTCATCGGCATTTTTCTTTTCGCACTGCCGTTTCTCGGGTTTCCACGCGCATGGGACGGCGTTCTCGTCGTGCTCGCGGGTACGGCGTGTATGGTGACCGCTTTTGTCGTGCGGCGTGAGCACTCTCGGGCGCTCTCGAGCGAGGCGCGTACGAACGCGGAAGCGTTTGTCGAAGCGCGGCCGAAGCGCTCTCGGCGCACGCCGGTTCGGGTGCTCTCTGACGTGAGGGAACCGCATGAGGCGCGACAGGTGACGGCACCTGGGATCGCCGAGGTATGGCCCGACACCGCACCGCAGGGCGCGGGGCATGGCGCGACCACGCCAGAGGAGCGAGTGTCGATTATCGCAGGAGTCGATGCGCCAGATTTTGAGAGAGCGGATCTTTCAGATGAGCATGAACGAGCCACGGCCGAAGCGGCGTAAACTTCCATTCGTAATCGGCATAGTCTTTGCCGGCGCGCTCGCAGCCGGCTTTTTTGGTGTGCCTGATGTCGCTCGTACGCGCTATGAGCTTGCGGCGGCAGGGGTTTCAGGTGTTGCTGTCAGTGCGCCCTCGGCCGTGCTGAATACTGAGCCACCACGCGAGCCGCCGCCGATGTATCTCCCCATCCCGGAGCCGCTTAAGGCGATCTACATGAGTCAGTGCGTCGCGGGGACGCCCTCGTTCCGCGACCGGCTGGTGCGGTTGATTGATGAGACTGAGCTCAATGCTGTGGTGATTGACGTCAAGGATTACAGCGGCGGCATCGGGTTTCCTACGACGAATCCGCTCCTGCAAGAGAGCGTCTCGGCGACGTGCGGCGCGCGCGACATGCGCGTATTTCTCCGCACCCTCAAAGAGAAAAATATCTACACCATCGCGCGGATCACGGTGTTTCAAGATCCGCTCTACACAAAGCTCTACCCTAAGCTTGCGGTGACAAAAGCGAGCGCTACGACTACCCTCTGGCGCGACAATAAGGGCCTCTCGTTTATAGATGTCGGCGCACGTCCGTACTGGGAGTACATCGTCGCGCTTGCGAGAGAGACGCACGCGCTCGGCTTTGACGAGCTTAATTTTGACTATATCCGCTATCCCTCGGACGGTCCGATGGGCGATATTTATTTTTCGTGGAGTAACGCCGCGCTCAGCGCTGATCCGGAGCGTGGCGATGCGCGAATGCTCCGCGATTTTTTTGCATACCTCAGAGAGGAGCTCGTCGAGAAAGCGCGTGAAGGAGCTCATGTCCCGGTGCTCTCGGCTGACCTCTTTGGCATGACGACGACGAACGAGGACGATCTAAACATCGGCCAGCTCCTTGAATATGCGTTGCCGTACTTCGACTACGTTTCCCCCATGGTCTACCCGTCGCACTACCCGCGCGGCTTCCGTGGCCTCTCAAACCCGGCAGCCGAGCCGTATGAGGTTATCCACTACTCGATGGGGAGGGCCGTTGAGCGCGTTATCTCGTATCGGGAAAGAGCATCAACAACCGCTGCCGTCGCGAAGGGCAGAGTGCACACGCTGCAGCTCCGCCCCTGGCTCCAAGATTTTGACCTCGGCGCGATCTACACCCCGGAGCTCATCCGCGCTGAAATGCAGGCGGTTTATGATAGTGGACTCACAAGCTGGATGCTCTGGGACCCGACGAACCAGTACACGCGAGAGGCCTTGACAAATGAATAAGAATTTGCTCAAATAACATCGGATGGAATGCGAACGACGCCTTGGGGTCAAGGAGGGAATGAAATGACCAAGGAAAAGACGCGCAGGGAATTGCATGTATGGCACTATTTGCACGATAGCTCGCAAGGCAGAACAAAGGCTGAGCGAATCACCGACGGTGAAATTACCCTGACATTGCCGGTCGTGGGCGGCGGACGCGGAGCATATGTTCTGCCGGTTGACGTTCGCGACATGCGCGCCCTCGTTGCTGTCGACGGCGACCTTGTGTGGGGCGGCATACCACACAGCGCAACCGTGCTCTCTAGTGTGGAACTCGGCGAGCTTCGGGTGGAAGCCATCAACGCACGCAAGAGTCGTTTGGCTGAAGAGAGGCCTCGTTATCAGTCCCAGAAACGTGGCTTTCGCGAGTATGTCGTTTTGAATCTGAAACGGCATTTTTTACTACTAGCGCAGAGCCGTTCTGTGGTACGGCGGTATCGCGCCGACTCGCTCTCACCGCAGTATCTTTTCATTGAGGTTGACCACGGCAAGGTGTATTGGCGAACGACTACAAGCTAAAGCCCCCACATGAGGAGAAATGGATATGAGTGGTACGCCTCTTGGCCACGGCTCGAGTGACAGAGAATTGACTGATGTCGAGAAGCTCAAGATCGCCGCGGTGAGGACGCATCTTTTTGTTGCGGCAGACACGAGGGAGGTGTTTGCGGAGCGGCTCTCGCGACTGAGGAATGTCTACCAGATGCTCGCAGCGGAACGGCGGCTTGGGGCGCCGGAGTTGGCACGATTTGTCACGGAGTATAACAACGTGCGTTCGGCGCTTGCTGCGTCGTTATATCCAGGGCGCGAGCATGTGCCGCCCGAGATCCGCGCATAGCGCCGAAACATTTGAAGCCCGCCCTGAAGCAAGGGCGGGCTCGTGGTATACTTTTCTCATGGTAAACGCGATCAATTTCAACGAAGAGCGCGTGACCCACTTTGCAAAAACCGACGCGCGCGGGAAGCACATCCCCTTCGGCATCAAGGCCAAGGACCGCACGAGGCATGTCTACGTGATCGGCAAGACCGGCATGGGGAAGAGCACACTCCTTGAGAACATGGCGGTGCAGGACATCAAGAACGGCGAGGGATTTGCGTTCGTGGACCCGCACGGCAAGTCCGCGGACCTCCTCCTCGACTACATCCCGCCCGAGCGCGTCAAGGACGTGCTCTATTTTGCCCCCTTTGATCTTGACTACCCCATCGCGTTCAATGTGATGGAGGACGTCGGCTACGACAAGCGGCATCTTGTCGTGAGCGGGCTCATGGCCGCGTTCAAGAAAATCTGGGTGGATGTCTGGAGCGCGCGCATGGAGTACATCTTGCAAAACACACTTCTCGCGCTGCTTGAGTACCCGGGGGCGACCTTGCTTGACGTGAATCGCATGTATACTGACAAGCGGTTTCGCGAAAAAGTGGTTGGAAGCCACGGGAGCGTGCGGGAGGATCGCGTGGAGGGGATGGTCAAAGACCCGCTGGTGAAGTCGTTCTGGCTCGATGAGTACGCGACCTACACCGACCGCTACACGCAGGAGGCGACCCCCGCGATCCAGAACAAGATTGGCCAGTTTACGGGGAACCCCCTGATCCGCAATATCGTGGGGCAGGGGACGTCAACATTTGATCTGCGCACGATGCTCGACCAGCGCAAGATTTTGATCGTCAATCTTTCGAAAGGGAAAATCGGCGAAGGGAACGCGAATCTGCTTGGCTCGATGCTCATCACCAAGCTCTACCTTGCGGCGCTCTCGCGGGCGGACACAGCGGATCGCGAGATGATGAAGCTCCCGAATTTTTATCTCTATGTGGACGAATTCCAGTCGTTTGCAAACGAGAGCTTTGCGGACATTCTCTCCGAGGCGCGCAAGTACAAGCTCAATCTCACCATGGCGCACCAATATGTGGAGCAGATGAGCGAGGAGGTGCGGGCCGCGGTGTTCGGCAATGTCGGGACGATGATTGTGTTTCGCATCGGCGCGTTCGACGCCGAGGTGCTTGAGAAAGAGTTTGCGCCGCAGTTTACGGCAGAGGATTTGGTGAACCTTGGGTTTGCGCAGATTTATCTTCGGCTGATGATCGACGGCGTCTCCTCGCAGCCGTTCTCGGCGGTCACCTTGCCGCCGATTGCGCCACCGGAGCACTCCGAGCGGGAGGCAGTGATTGAAAATTCGCGCGCGCAGTTTGCGCGGCCGCGCTCTGGAGTTGAGGAGGAAGTGCGCGAGCGCTATGAGAGCCAACAGCGCGATCGCGAGCGCGTGGCGGCGGAGCAGTCCGAGCGGGCGCGAGCGGATAATACAGGCACGGGGGAGCGTTTCGAACGGCCGTATGGAGGCGGACGCGGGTTTGAGGGCGGCGCAGCAGCGCATGGCAGGTCCGCGACGTACACGCGTAGGACTCGCGAGGAGTACCGTCTGCCGCCGCGACGTCCTGCGCCCTCAGTAGAAGGTGCAGGCCGAGATGCTGATACGCCTCGGCGCGCTCCGGGCGCTGCGTATGTGCGGGAGGAGGATGCGCCGCCGCGGCGTGAGCGAGAGCGGGAGCCTCGGCGTGAATCACGCGATGCGTCGCGTCCCGACGAGCGGCCGGCGGCTCTGGCGCGGGTACAGGAGGCGCCGCGGGAGTATCGCGGCGAATCGCGTGCGGGTGGCGACTTCAGACATGTCCGAGATAGTGAGCCGCGCGAGGTGCGAGATGGGTCGGGCAGTGCCGTGCGCGAGGAGCGTCGCGCACGGCCGCGTCTGGCTCCTTCACAGGAGAGTGCAGGACGCGGCCCTGCGCCGTCCAGTGCAGGGCCGAGCGAGAGGAGTCCGCGAGAAGACCCGCCGCCCGAGCGCCGGGAAGAACCAGAGGCGCACCGCCCCTTCTACGGCGCGCTCCGCGACGCTCTGCGGCGCGTACAGGGGCGAGAGGCGCCTCAGAGCGGCGACGCACGGCGCGGCGTTGCCCCACAGGATCCTTTTGTCAGGGTGCGCAAAGAAGGCGCACCCCGCGATCGCGCGGAGCGCGGTCGCGGGAGCGGAGTGCCGCCCGCGCCGCCAGGCAATTCATCGCCGACACCGACGCACCCCATCACCCCCCGCCTCGACCGTTCGGCCCGGCCCGAGACGCTCTCGGGCCTACGCGATGCGCTCGCGAGGGCGACTGTGGAGAGCAGTAGCGCGCGAGAGCCGATCGTGGGTACCGTACCAAGCACTGAAAGAAACCCGCCGCATGAACCGAGTCAAAAGGCAGAGGCAAAGCAGGAACAAAAGCGCGATGAGCCGCCGCAGCTCCGCGCTCCAAGCGAGATCCCCGAGGAAGAACTCAAAAAAATACTTGACGTGGGGAAGTGATGCGGTATTGTTGTGTTGGAGCATGGGGGCCAGACAACATCAGACTACAGAGGAGAGCAAACATGACCGAGCGTGTTGAGATCGTAATTCCTGATGAATTGCGCGCTTTTGCCGAAGCACAGCACCAGGCGTTTCAGGCAGAACACGCCGAGGAAGCACAACGCGAAGCGCGAGAAAAAGCACGGCAGGCTGCAGCCCTGCGCAAACAGATTATGCAAGGACTGCCGTTCGCCGAGCGCATTTCTGCATGGGCGCTTGCATTTCGGGAAGATGCTGCCGGGCGGCAGCTCATTGAGGTCGGCCACGACGAACTTCACTACATCCGACGTCACGGCGTTTATTTTTTTGACGGCAAGGCGGAGGGCTGTCCCTGGCGCGGACTCGGTGTCGGTTCACAGGGCCTGTGGTGGATGGCGAGCGGTTGCGGTGCGTCCCCGCAGTACGTTCGTTCTCCGGAAGAGCTTGCGTCCGCGATTCCGTCAGCGATTCTTCAAGTCGCGTGCGAGTGGATTGATTCTGGCGAGGTTTGGAATTGCATCAAGCGACGGCTCGGGCAAGTCTCACAGCCGAGGATCGCGAGCAGGCCTTCTTATTTGTCGTAGGGACGTCTAACAAACTCACCCGACAGCTCCAGCAGAGCTGTCGGGTGATATATGTTTGCCTCGGCGTCGTACAACGCATTAAAGGCGGGGCGAGTGAGTGTATTACAACCACCAAAAGAAGCGCGGCGTGCTTTTGCAGTAGAGCGCGTACTCCTCACCTTTTACCTCAGCGAGGAGTGCTTCTTCACGTTTGATGTTTGACCACACGTACCAAAGCGTCGCTCCCAAGAGCGCGACTGCGGCGAGATTTTGGAGCACAAAAACTAATGCAAGAACTTCAGCGAGCGAGCCGCAGTACATCGGATTGCGGCTAAAGCGGTAGAGTCCGTGTGCAGTCACGCTGCCCTCGCGCACGATCGGTCCATGGACCGCGTGGCTCCAGTTTCCCCCGAGCTCCGACTGGGCAGCGATCTGCAGGACGATTGCCGCGACAAGCAGCGCAAGTCCCGCGAGGCGGAGCGCGCCGTTTTCTCCAAAGGTGCCCACAGGCACTGTGGCGAGCGGATGCAAAACGCCCACAAACAAGCACGGCGCGAGCAAACGAATAACAAGCACGCCTCCAAACCAGAGAAGCGCCCGTTCTTGAATCCAAAGCCATGGTACCGGTCGATGCTTCTCAATACGCCCTTGTATTATTTTTTTGGATAGTTTCCACCTGCCGTACCCGAGGCAGGCAAAGAGCGAGACAATTATCACGAGAAGTGTTGTGTTGTTGATCACGACTTTCTCCCCTGTGTGAGTGAGTGCGAGAATTTCCACTGTCCGCGCTTCAAACTACTATAGCGGCCGCCGGAGCGCAACCGTAAGTTTTGTACCCACGCTACCGATTCCCCGTGCTCGAGCCAGGCGAACCATTCGGACAGAAGGCGGGCGTACATACCAGACACAGCGACGCGTGCCGTAGACGTTTTGAGTTAAAAATTGCGAATAACATACGATCGTAAGTTATTCGCAATTTTTTACTGGCGGTTCATTTCGGCAGAGTGACGGGCCCGCTACGACTGGTACAGCTGATGGCGAAGTGCGAGGTTGGCGCACCCCGTTTGCGCGAGGTTCTCTTTGCTGAAACTGAGAAAGGCACCAGGGGCTGAAAAGCCCAGGAATATAGCCCAGTCCTTTGCGCGCAAAGGACTGGGCTGAAGCATTTTTCAATGCTACAATCGCGCTTATGGAACCGCGACGCGCTCTAAACCTCGCTCGCAATGTGCAACATCGAATGTCGCACATCTTTGCCGCGATGGTACTGCTCGGTGTGCCTGTGAGTGCGCTCGCGCAGGTCTCGATAACCGAGATTATGTACGACCTCGAGGGCTCTGACAGCGGCCGCGAGTGGGCGGAGGTGTTTAATGGTGGAGGCAGTGTCGTTGATCTTGCGGACTGGCGGTTTTTTGAGGGCGAGACGAACCATAAGCTCACCGCTGTTCAAGGCGGGAGTGCGCTGGCGTCTGGCGGCTATGCCGTCATCACGGACAACGCGACGCAATTTCTGGGAGACCATGTAGGTTTTTCGGGGGTACTTTTTGACAGCTCGTTTTCGCTCAGCAACACTGGCGAATCGCTCGCGCTCCGCGACAGCGCACTTGCGGATATTGACTCAGTTACATACTCGAGCGAGCGTGGAGCGACTGGCAACGGCCTCTCGCTCCAGAAGAGCGGCGGGAGCTGGATCGCGGCGCTGCCCACACCCGGGGCGGCGAACGCGACGACGCCTGCGGCAGAGCCGCCCTCTGGCGGCGGGAGCGGTGGCGGGTCTTCGGGCGGGAGTAATGGCGCAGTGGCCGGTGGGTCTTCGGAGAGTGATTCTTCGCCGCCTGCGGGCGGCGGGACGAGCGGCGGCAGTACGGGAGGCGCCTCCGCGCCTGCCCCGAATCCTGAGATTAGCGCTCGCGCGAGCGGCCCGAGCGCTGTCACTGTGGGCGCGCTCGCCGAGTTTAGGGGAGAGACGATTGGATTCAAAGGCGAGCCGATCGAGAACGCGCGGTTAGTCTGGAACTTCGGCGACGGAGCGAGTAGCGAAGGCCGTGCCGTACTCCACTCGTGGCGGTACCCGGGGGAGTACGTTGTGGTACTCTCCGTTTCGTCTGGAGAGTATGCGGCGACGGCGCGCCTTATGGTGAGAGCGGCGCCGGCAGAGCTTTCGATCAACGCAGTCGCGGACGGGACATCTGGATTTATTGAAGTGACGAACGGCGGCAGGCAGGACTCTGACCTCTCACTGTGGCGACTGCGGTCTGGTGAGAAACACTTTACGTTTTCAAAAAATACAATCCTTATGGCGGGCGCCGCGCTTCGCTTCGGAGCGGAGACGACGGGGCTTGAGGCGGTGCGCGGCGAGCCTGTTGCGCTTTTGTACCCGAACGGTGCGGTTGCAGCCGAGTACAAGTGGCCTGAGATCGAGCGCGCACGTGTGAGTGGGACTTCGGGGGTGGCAGCGACGGAGTACGTCGCGCCGGCGCCTGCTCCGCAGGCGCCGGCGATAGGTCCTCAAACCACACCGCCCCCGCCGAGGGAGCCATCCGCCGAGCAAGCGCCGACTGCGGTACCGCACACTGCTCCCAAGGCTCGAGTGAGCGCGCAAGAGAGCTCGACCACGGAGACCGATGCGCTAGAGAAGGCGGGCCTTGCAGGACTCGGCGCGCTTGATTTGCCTCCGCCAGCCGCTGGCTGCGAGGGCGCCGCCGGCAGCGCGTTTTTCAGCGGGAGACTCGGCATCTATCTCACTGCGCTCGGCGGGCTCACCGCGCTCGGCATCTTTGCGTTTCTCTTTTCGCGCCACGGCGCGCTCGAGGCCGCACCGGTGAGTGAGGCGGAGGAATATGAAATAGTAGATGAGTAAGGCGTGTCCCGTTAGAAACGCATATTTGTCGTACATCCAGATTTCTGACTCCATTGTCAAATATCCGGATGTTTGACAATGCCAGGCCAAAACGGATTCTTATATTTTCCCTCGCCTACCTGCCGTTTGTCGGCGGTGCGGAGCTTGCGGTGAAGGAAATTACGGATCGCATCGAGCCGGGGGATGTGGAGTTCGACATGGTGACTCTCCGTTTTGAACGCGCGCTGCCGCGCGTTGAGCGTGTGGGGAATGTTACCGTGCACCGGCTCGGATTTGCACGACGAGGCGTTACGATAAACGACACGTTCCGCTTTCCGCTCTCGCTCAATAAAATACTGTTTCCTTTTTTTGCGGCGTCCCAAGCGCTTCGGCTCTATCGCTCCCGGCGCTATAGCGCTCTCTGGGCGATCATGGCAAATCAGGCCGGTTTTGCCGCGCTTTTTTTTACATGGCTCCGCCCACGCGTGCCGTTCGTTCTCACCCTCCAGGAAGGCGATCCGATCGCGCATATCTTGCGTCGCGTCGGCATCCTGCGGCCGCTATTCAAACAAATTTTCCGCAGAGCCGCGGTAGTTACTGCGATCTCAAATTACCTAGCAGATTTCGCGCGTGAGATGGGGACGAGGGGGAGGGTCGAGGTGATACCAAACGGGGTTGATGTGCACCGATTTCAGACTTCCAACCTCAGACTTCAGAACGAACGTACTCAAGCGTATTGCAACATTCGGGCGGATGAAAAGATAGTCATCACCGTATCCCGTCTTGTTCACAAGAATGGTGTCGATACGCTCATCGAGGCGATGCGATTTCTGCCGGAGAATGTTACGTTGTTTGTGCTCGGCACCGGACCGCTCGAGAATAAGCTAAAAGCTAACAGCTATAAGCTAAAAGCTCGTATCAAATTTCTCGGCCACATTGACCACTCCGAACTTCCGCACTACCTCGCGCTCGCCGATGTCTTTTGCCGTCCCAGCCGCTCCGAGGGAATGGGGAGCGCGTTTATTGAGGCCATGGCCGCAGGGGTGCCGGTGGTCGCAACAGCGGTCGGCGGCATCCCCGATTTTTTGCGCCACGAGGAGACCGGCCTTTTTGCCGAAGTGGACAATCCCGAGAGTGTCGCGACCAACATCACGCGGCTCCTCGAAGACCGCGCACTCTGTGAGCGCATTATTTCTAATGCGCGGAAAATTGTTGAGGCGCGGTACGATTGGGATATGATTACAATTGAAATGGTGCGCGCTTTTTTCCGTGCGTGAAATCATGTAGGCTTATAGTGCGTTTTGCGGCAGCGATTTCCACACCATCTCAAAAATTTGCCGCACCGTGCGGGCCACATCCGTGTTTTCGACGATCACGGCCTGGAGGCCTCGGAAGCCGATGATACGCGCGAACGTATCGCCGACGTCAATCGAGATGGTCGCCGAGTAGGTTTCAAACGGCACGAACTTAAAATTCCACATCGGTTTTGCATACCGATCACCCCACGCTTCAAGCGAGGGGTGTCGTGGCGCAATGCCGCGTACTCGTATTCTGCGCTTCTCCACCTCGTCACACCACTCAAACGCAAGGTCAATAAATTCCTTCGGCGCGTCGTGCGAGGACGCGTAAAACCCGACGATCTCCTGTCCTTCGAGCTCTTTGAACCGATACCAGAGCGCCTGGCGTATACCGCCGATCCCCTCGAAAAACATGGTACGGACCTTCGGTTGCTCGCCGCCCGCGAGCGCCAAGAGCTCCGGCAGCACTTGCTTTGCAAGGCGCAGCCGCTCCTCGGCGAGCGCAAAGAATTGGTCCGGCGGCTGTGCCGCAAAGAGCTGTTTTCGCATACGCGGCACTTTAAGAGCGAGCCCTTTTTCGATGAGCTCGCCGAGTACCACATATGTTGTCGGCTTTTTAAGTCCGGATTTCGCTGCGACCGAGTATGCGCTCGCCCTGCCGAGCGCAAGCAACGCCATATATATTCTGGCCTGTTTTTCATTAAGGCCGAGGGATTGGAGAGATTCGACGAGCTGCATGGGGGAATCATCGGTACGCATCCTTTCTGTGCGATGCGTCGAGTAGGTGAACAGTATTGGGTGCAATGAACTCAAAAATCACCCGCCACGCGCGGGTGATTCTAAAGGATAGTCTTTCATCGAGCTTCCCACTGAGACGTTTTGTGTGCAAACGCGAACCGAAGGGATTCACTTCGAGGATTTCAAGCTGCTTGGCCAGGCGTTCCTGTATTACAGGCGGTAGTAGTTTCGTAGCGTGGACAAACTTTTTGCTGAAAACAAGCTCTGCCATAATCCTACCTGCCGCGTATCTGCTTCAGGAATGACCGCGCATCTTTAAAGCGGTAAATTGGCTTCTCTTTTGAAGCAGCGAGAATTTTTTTTACAAACTCGGGACGATATTCTCCCTCCGGGTCCACCCGCGCAGCAGCGGCTATCACGAAGGAGTGAAGCTGCATTAAGTCGCGCTCGAGCGACGCGACGCGTTTTTCTATTGCGCCCGATTTTTGTTTTAGTGCTGTTACCATATGTTCATGCTAGCAACGAAACCATTCGAAAGCAAGCAGCGAATGATCAAAGGACGATCAAACACAATAGTCAATAATTTTGATGACAAATTGAGAGAATGATACAGTACGGCTTTAAATATAGCCATTTTAGTAATTTGTGATATAAAAGATAGTCATAAGTATTGACTTTTATATGCGTATCTGCTATACTTTCGCCAGATAAGTAAGTTCGTTGAAATCACCTCCGATTGTTTTCTCCAACGCTGGCTTTTGGGTACGAGTATCTGCGGAACCACTTCGGTTCCCGCTCGCGCTCAAAAGCACAGTATTGGAGATGGCTATGCATCACGTTGATAAAGTATTCGTTGTAGAAGCGACGGCAGAGCGGTCTTCGTCTATTGTCCTCACAACAAAAGAACAGGGTAAGCGCGTTGTTTTGACAGGTGAGTGTGGTAAAGATAACATTTATCGCTCCTACGAAGGGGACGGGACCGTCAGTACGGTATTCAGCACGCTCGGGATGCTCGGGTACCGCTTTAAGCCACTACCCAGTACCCAGAGGCAGTGGGGGTCCTTGTGGCCATGCCGCGTATGGCAATGCACCCCAAGGTCAAGTGAGTAAAACTACCAAAACGTACCCGCTACCTTCTGGACCATTCGTGTGAGGGCACGATGGATTCCGGTATCGCGGGGAATAAAAAATGAGAGGAGGTGAGAACACGAGAACAACCGCTAATCTCGATGGGTGTTGGGGTGCGGGCGAAGACCGCAAGGGTCCCGCCTATCCCCAATATCCACCGACGGGTAGCATCACGGTGGTCATCCCTGGTCTGAACGACGAGAGTCCAGACCAGGATGGGGAATGTCCGGGATGCGGTGCCCATGTGCGTAGCAATAGGAGGTTGGTCTATTGCCCGCACTGTGGCAAGCCCGTCGGCTGCACATAGCGACCGCTATGTGCAGGGTAGAGGCCGCACGGACGGCCAAGAAACAGAAGTGGTGACTGTCCCTCCAACAGTTACGACATCCGAAGACAAGCTTGCGTCTTAAAACAAGCCTCGGCTCTTTACACAAAGAGCTTGAGTGACCCAACGCGGACTTTGTGCTCGGTCTGGAAACAGGGCACGCCTCGACA
>Ga0209399_10000392_pt1 | contig 26870 bp, 27 predicted proteins | sample OV2TP3_FD_184130 | JGI IMG/M metagenome (GOLD analysis project Ga0209399, IMG submission 184130) | Hot spring microbial communities from Beatty, Nevada to study Microbial Dark Matter (Phase II) - OV2 TP3 (SPAdes) (version 3) | ecosystem: Environmental > Aquatic > Thermal springs > Hot (42-90C) ... | reverse complement strand
AAGCAAAACGTCACGCGCGTGGAGATCGCGGAGATGGCGAGTATCATCCGCGGCATCGCTCGCAACGCCATCACCTGGGTGCCAGAGCCACACTTCGGCACGCAGGTGCCGCAGGCGGTGGAGGGGGTACGGTACGACCGCTTTGCACTCGAGCACTTCTACACGCCGCAGCAGATCACCACGCTCGTCGAGCAATTGAAGGCTGAGCGCCGGACGCATCTGCAGCAGTTTCCCACCTTGCACCCGACGATTGTGCGCGCCTTATGCTAAGCAGCATGACCGGTTTTGGGCGGGGGAACCATCGGTCCTCCGCGGGGATGGTGACGGTAGAGCTGCGCAGCCTCAACCATCGTTCCCTCGAGGTGGTCTGCCACTTGCCGCTGGCGCTCCAGCCGTGGGAAGATCGCGCGCGCGACCTCATTCGACGACAGTTTCATCGTGGGCGGATCACGTGTACCGCCACCTACCAATGCGCACGCGCCGACGCCGGAGCGCAGCTCAAAATTCCCGTGGCCCGTCGGTACTACACGCAACTCCGACATCTGCAGCGCACCCTGCGGCTCGAGGGCGCGGTGACCCTCACGCACCTGCTGGCCTTGCCGCGCGTGTTGACGACCGAGGAACTCCCGCAGGCGACGATCCTCTGGCCCGTGTTCCAGCGGGCCCTGACCGCCGCCCTCCAGCAGTTGGCGCAGATGCGGCGTCGCGAGGGGCGGACCCTGGCGCGTGAACTCCAGCGACGCGCCGCCACGATCGCGCGGACGCGCACCACGATTGCGACGCGCGCCCCAGCCGTCGTGCAGCAGTACCAGGAGCGGTTGCAGCGACGCCTTGCGGACCTCGTGCCGGCAGGTGCGGTGGACGCCCAGCGCCTGGCGACGGAGGTGGCGACGTTTGCTGCGAACGCAGACATCACCGAAGAACTGACGCGCCTGGCGAGCCACCTGGCCAGTTTCCAGCAGGCGCTCCGTCGTGACGGTGAACAGGGGCGCACGTTGGACTTCATGCTGCAGGAGATGGGGCGGGAGGTCAACACGCTGGGCTCCAAGGCGAACGATTACCCGATTGCAGAGCGGGTCATCGTGATCAAAGGCGAGCTGGACAAACTGCGTGAGCAGGTGCAAAACATTGAATAGCTCCTGATGGCCGACCGCGAACTCCACCTCATTCCGTTGGGTTACGACAACGCGATCGTGGCGGAGCGCATCGTCGCCATTGTGCAGCCGCTGGCCAATCCGGTGCGGCGGCTGAAAGAAGAAGCGCGACGCCACAACAAGCTCGTGGATGCTACGAATGGCCGTCGCACGCGGTCGGTGATCATCACCGATACGGACCACGTCGTGCTCTCAAGCCTGGAGCCACGGCGGTTAATACAGCGCGTGACGATGCGAGATGAGCTCGTGTCATGAGCGTAGCCGCGATCGCACGGTTGGTGCAGACGACGACGCGCCGAGAAGGACGCCTCTTCGTCCTCTCGGGACCGTCCGGCGGTGGCAAGACCACCCTCGTGCGTCATCTCCTCGCGCACATCCCGGGTATCGTGCGCTCCGTGTCTGTGACGACCCGTGCACGCCGTCGGGGGGAGCGCGCTGGCCGGGCGTACCACTTTGTCACACCACGCGCGTTTCAGGCGGCGCGCGTCCGCGGCGCGTACCTTGAGTGGGCCAGCGTGCATGGGGCTTTCTATGCGACGCCCCGACGACTCGTCGAACGCGCGCTGACCCGCGGCCAGGATGTCCTCTTGGCGATTGATGTGCACGGGGCTGCGCAGGTCAAGCAGCGCAAGCCCGCGTGCGTGCGGATTTTTTTGCTGCCGCCGTCGTGGCGAACACTCATGGATCGTCTGCGGCAACGCGGCACGGAAGATTCGATGACACGAGCGCGCCGATTGCAGGTGGCACGCCAGGAACTGCGGTTAGCGCGGCAGTACGACTACGTGGTGGTGAACGATCAGTTGGCGCGTGCGGTCCAGGAGCTCGCGGCCATCATTACAGCGGAACGGTTGCGCCTGCCTCAGCGGTAGGGGATGGCGACGCGCCACCGCTCCAGGCATCTCAACATCAGCGGCAACGCATAGGTGCTCACCATGGTGTACGTCCCACTCGAAGAGTTGCTCAAACAGGGCAACAGTTTGTACAAGCTCGTGTTGTTAGCTTCGCAGCGTGCGCAGGAACTCAGTCGCGGAGCCCCACCGCTGGTCGAGACGAACCCGCATCAGCAGTTAAGCACCATCGCGCTCGAAGAAATGCGTCAGGGGAAGGTGCGCTACCATGTGCCTGAGGCGCCCAAGAACCCTAAAGGTAAACGGAGTAAGGCATGACCGCGTCGCCTCCCCAGGAACTGCTCCTGGGTGTCACCGGTTCGATTGCCGCGTACAAAGCAGCCGATTTGATTGAGGCGTTCAAGACGGCGCGCTACCACGTGACCGTCGTGATGACCCCTGAGGCGCAGGCCTTCATCACGCCACTGACGTTACAAGTGCTGTCAGGTGGTCCGGTCTACACGGATCTGTTTCACGATCAGACGCCAACAGGGGTCGTGCACATCGAACTCGCTGACCGCGCTGCTGTCGTGGTGATTGCGCCGGCGACGGCCAACGTGTTAGGCAAACTGGCGCAGGGGATCGCGGATGATCTCTTGACGTGCGCGGTGTTCGCGACGCGCGCTCCGGTCGTCATCGCGCCGGCGATGAACGTCAAGATGTACGAGCATCCGGCGGTGCAACGCAACGTGCAGACCTTGCGCGAGATGGGCTACCAGCTCATCGAACCGACGTGGGGGAAGCTCGCCTGTGGCTACGAGGGTGTGGGGCATTTAGCTGAGTTAGACGTCATCGTACAGGCCGTGGTGCGCAGCCAACGCCACCGGCGCCGCGGATCGTGATTCGTGGATCGTGCAGCGCATCGCCGACCACGAACCGCGCCTCGGTTCCACATCGTGGTGACGGCTGGGCCAACGTGGGAATTCCTGGATCCCCTGCGCTACCTCACCAATCGTTCGACAGGAATGATGGGATATGAGGTCGCGTCGGTGGCCCGCCAACGAGGGCATCGCGTGACGTTGCTGAGCGGGCCATCGTCGCTCCGGCCACCGCGCGGTGTGCGCCTCCTCAGGGTCACGACAGCGAGGGAGATGCGCACCGCGACCTTCCGGGCGTTGGCGCAGGCCGATGCCTTGGTGATGGCCGCAGCGGTGGCGGATTACCGGCCGGCACGCGTGCATCCCGCGAAACTCAAGCGCGCCCACCATACCGCGACACTCCCCCTCGTCGCCAATCCGGACATTTTGGCCGAGGTCGGACGACGGTTTGGTGGACGGAAGGTGCTCGTGGGGTTTGCGCTGGAAAGCGCTGACGTCCTCACGCAAGCCCGACGGAAATTGCGCACCAAGCGTGTGGATTGTATCATCGGCAACACGGTGCGACCTGGCCACGTGACGTTTGGTGCACAGCCGCTGGCCGATGTGGTGCTGCTCGATCGTCAGGGGGTGCAGTGCCGACGACGACGCGCTTCGAAACACTGGGTCGCCCAGCAGATTCTCCAGTTCATTGAGCAGCGTGCGGCGGGATAGCCAAGTGGTAAGGCAGCGGTCTGCAAAACCGCTATTCACCGGTTCGAATCCGGTTCCCGCCTCCACTTCGGCAGTAACGGACAGCACCAGGGAAGACAAGTCAGACCTCAGACTGACGGTCAACGGCACAAGCGATCGTCGGATCAAACCACCTCCGTTTGTGACGGACGGACCACTCGGTTGGTACGTTGTTGGCGTCGGTGCGACCGATGGATGTCTAGACGGTGATGTCGGTACACGTAGGATAGTTCCAGAGCAACACGGTGGCGGACACCAAGGAATATCGGCGATGGAAGGATGTTCGTCAGCCTGATGCACTGGGGGTCGCCGGGGTGGCGAAACTGGCAGCACGCACGAGGCTTAAAACCTCGAGGGGCTTCGGCCCCGTGTGGGTTCGAATCCCACCCCCGGCAGGTTTCGTTCAGCGTCAAACGTTCAGCGTATGGCGATGAGCGTTTCGTCCAGCGTCTGACGTCGGACGTGACACGCCGGACGATACACTGTTCGCTGCCGCAGAACGCTGGACGCTAGACGAGTTCAAGGGCGCATGGCGCAGTTGGTTAGCGCGCTTCCTTGACATGGAAGAGGTCAGAGGTTCGAATCCTCTTGCGCCCATGTATTCTTTTGGATGGCTTCATCGAGAGGATTCGAAGGGAGCCCGAGCCCTGTTTTGCTTGGGGCCACGCGACGAGCAAGAGCGTGGCGACCACCGAGGGCGGCTGGCCGACCTGGAGCGAGCCACGGGCGAGCGGAAGGCGCCGAATCCTCTTGCGCCCATGTATTGAGAGAGACATGAAGACCCCAGCGCACGACGCATTGCACGCTCTCCGGCACAGCGCGAGCCACATCATGGCGCAGGCGATTCGGCGGCTGCATCCAGAGACCAAACTCGCGATTGGTCCGCCAATTGACACGGGCTTCTACTACGATGTGGACTGTCCGGTGCGTTTACGGGACGTGGATTTGCCGCAGCTCGAAGTGGAGATGCGCAAGATCATCGAGGCCAATTATCCCTTTCAGCAGTCGTTTGTGTCGAAGGCTGAGGCGCTACAATTGTTCGGGTCCCGCGGTGAGCCGTTTAAGCTGGAGATCATCCGCGAGCTCCAGACCGATCGCGTCTCGCTGTTTAGCGACGGAGAATTCCTGGATCTCTGCGAAGGCCCGCATGTGAAGGCGACGGGCGATGTCCAAGCGTTTAAGCTCCTCAGCGTCGCGGGCTCCTACTGGCGTGGGCATGAGAAGAACCCGCAGCTCCAACGCATCTACGGCACCGCCTTTCCCACGCAGCCGGAGCTCGACACGTTTCTCCGACAACTCGAGGCAGCCAAAGCGCGCGACCATCGGAAACTCGGCCAAGAACTCGGACTCTTCAGCATCGAGGAGGACGCCGGTGCGGGTTTCGTGTTCTATCCTCCCAAAGGAGCCCGGATCCGTCTGCTCATCGAAGAGCGGGTCCGCGACGAGCATCTGCGTCGGGGGTATCAGCCCGTGAGCACGCCCCACCTCTTCAAAGCGCACATCTGGCGCACCTCGGGCCACCTCGAACACTATCGCGACGCCATGTTTCTCTTTGAGCATGATGGGCAAGAGTACACCGTCAAGCCGATGAACTGTCCCGGCCACATCTTGATCTACCAGTCGGCCCTGCGGAGTTATCGGGAGTTACCGCTCCGGTTGTTTGAGCTCGGCACCGTCTACCGCGCCGAGAAGGGTGGCGTGCTCCACGGCCTGCTCCGCGTGCGCGGCTTCACACAAGACGACGCGCATATTTTCTGTCGTCCGGATCAACTCGTGGAAGAACTCCAGCGCGTCATGACGTTTGCCGTTGAGTTACTGCAGCAGTTTGGGTTCGAGCAGTACCAAGTGGAACTCTCCACGCGGCCTGCCCAGTTCATCGGGACCCCCGCAGCGTGGGAGCAGGCCGAAGCCGCGCTGATGCAGGCGCTGACGGCCGTGCACATCCCCTTTGAGCGCTGCGAGGGAGCCGGCGCCTTCTATGGCCCCAAGATTGATGTCAAAATTACCGACGCCATCGGCCGCGCCTGGCAATGCTCAACGATTCAATGCGATTTTGCCCTCCCAGAGCGATTCCACTTGCGCTACATTGGTGAGGATGGCAAGGAGCAGCGCCCGGTCATGCTGCATCGCGCGATCCTCGGATCCCTGGAGCGATTTTTTGGGATCCTCATCGAGCACTATGCTGGGGCATTTCCGCTGTGGCTCGCCCCGGTGCAGGCGGTGGTGATTCCGATTGCCGAGCGCCATCAGGCCTATGCGCAGCAGGTCACCGAGCGCCTGCGCGCCGCGAGCATCCGCGTCGAAGCCGACCTCCGGAACGAAAAAATGCAAGCTAAAATCCGCGATGCGCAGCAACAGCAGATTCCGTACATGCTCGTCGTCGGTGACCGCGAGCAGAGCCAAGCGCATGTCGCCGTGCGCCATCGGAAGCAGGGCGACCAAGGCAGTCAATCCGTCGAGCAATTCCTCCAGCAGGTGCGCGAGGATGTGCAGGGACGGAGATAACCCACAAGGAGGCAACCCATTCAGCGCGACATTCGGATAAACGACCGCATTCGGGCGCGACAGGTGCGGGTCATCGGCGTCGAGGGCCAACAACTGGGGGTCTTACCGCTCTCCGATGCGATCCGCCAGGCGAAAGAAGAGGGTTACGATCTCGTCGAAGTGGCAGCAACGGCAGAACCGCCCGTCTGCCGCATCTTGGACTTCAGCCGCTACAAGTACGAGTTGGAGAAACAAGAACGGACGGCGCGGAAAAAACAGCGTGTCGTCCACATCAAGGAAGTTAAATTTAAACCGCGCATCGAGGAGCACGACTACCAAGTCAAGCTTGGGCACATTCGCAAGTTCCTCGGACGCGGCGACAAAGCGAAGGTGACCCTCATGTTCCGTGGACGCGAGATGTCACATCTGGACCTGGGCCGGCGGTTACTCGATCGCATCGTCGCTGACCTCGGGGCCGTCGGACGCGTCGAACGCACGCCCCTGCTCGAAGGACGCTTCCTCTCCATCATCGTCGCGCCCAACAAGTAAGGAGGCCGCATGTATCGTGGGAAAATGAAGACGAAGAAAGCCGTCGCCAAACGCATTCGCGTCACTGCGACGGGTCACTTGAAATACAAGCGAGCAGGCATGCGTCACCTCTTGGCCCACAAGCGCGCCAAGCGGAAGCGGCAGTTGCTCCGACCGCAGTTTGTGGCCGCGGCGGATCGCGACAAAATCCGCCCGTGGCTACCGTATGCGTAAGAGTACCCGTGTACCGTCCAAGGATCACGCGCACACGAACGTTGCATTCACGAAGGAGGTTGACTGATGGCCAGAGCGAAATGGGCGGTCGCTGCACGGCGGCGCCGCAAACGACTCTTCAAAGCCACGGAAGGGTTTCGGGCGGGACGGAAACGCCTCGTGCGTCACGCGATTCCGACCCTCATGCGGAGCCTCGTCTATGCCCGACGGGATCGCCACAACCGTAAACGGGAGTTCCGTGGGCTCTGGATTGCACGGTTGAACGCGGCCTGCCGAATGCAGGGGATCACCTACGCGCAGTTAATGCGCGGCCTGCGCGTCGCGCAGGTACAACTGGATCGCAAACACTTAGCCGACGTGGCCGCCCATGACCAGCTGACATTCCAGCAACTCGTCGCGCTCGCCACGACGCCCAAGTAACTCCCGATGGCCTCGCCACCCGACGAACTCCAGCAGCTTCAGGAGGAAGCGGAGCGCACGCTCGCCCGAGCGAACACGGCCGGTGAGGTGGAGATGGTCCGCATCAAGTACCTCGGTCGCAAGGGGCCGCTGGCGGCGATCTTAAAATCGTTGAGTGCGCTTGATCCAGCGCTGCGTCCCCAGGTCGGCCAGGCAGCGAACACCTTCAAAACTGCGCTCGAAACAGCGATCACCAAGCGCCAGGCTGCGGTGCGTACAGTGCCGCAAGCGCCGATGATAGACCTGACGTTGCCAGGCACGCCGCAACCCGTTGGGCGGGCCCATCCGATTACACGGGTGTTGGCGGAACTGACGCAGCTCTTCATGCACCTCGGGTTTCGCGTCGTCGAGGGACCGGAGGTGGAACAAGAATATTACAACTTCGATGCCCTGAACATTCCGTCACACCACCCCTCGCGCGATAATTTTGAAACCTTCTATCTCGACTTGCCACCGCCGCGCCGTCATGGACGCTGGCTCCTGCGGAGTCACACCTCACCCGTGCAGATCCGCGCGATGCAACACTACCCACCACCTCTGGCCATCATCGTCCCTGGCCAAGTGTTTCGTCCCGATGCGGTGGATGCCTCACACGCCTGTGTGTTCCATCAGCTCGAAGGCCTCCTGGTGGATCGTGCCGTGACGTTTGCCGACTTGAAAGGGACTCTCGAACTCTTCATCCGCGAGTTCTTTGGTCCGACGACGCGCAGTCGGTTTCGTCCGCACTACTTTCCGTTTACCGAGCCGAGCGCGGAAGTGGATGTGGCCTGTCACCGCTGCCACGGGAAGGGATGCAGCGTCTGTGGGCGGAAGGGGTGGCTGGAAATCCTCGGCTGCGGGTTGGTGCATCCGAACGTGTTTCGGGCCGTGGGCTACGATCCTCGACGCTGGAGCGGGTTTGCCTTTGGACTGGGGATCGAGCGAATGATCATGCTCAAGTACGGGGTGGACGATATTCGGTCGTTCTTCGAGAACGACCGCCGATTCTTGGAGCAACTCTAATGCGTGTCCCGTATGCGTGGTTGCGTGAGCTGGTCCCCGTCACACTGCCACCGGACCAGTTGGTTCACGTCCTCACGATGAGCGGAACCGAAGTGACCAACGTAGCGCGGGTGGATGGCGACGTCGTGTTGGACTGCGAGATCACACCGAACCGTGCGGATTGCCTCTCGATCATCGGCATCGCTCGTGAAGTGGCCGCCGTCACTGGTGCCAAGTTACGGTTACCAGCGACCAGTCCTGAGCGGAGTCGCATGGGCCAGCGACCAGCGACTCGCCACCAGAGTGGTCGTTCCCTGGCGATTCACATTCGTGACCGCACCGGCTGTCCGCAGTACATCGGGCACTGGCTCACCGGGGTCACGGTGCGGCCGTCACCGTCGTGGATGCAGCAGCGTCTGATGGCCTGTGGCATTCGACCAGTCAATAACCTCGTAGACATCACGAACTACGTCCTCCTCGAATGGGGCCAGCCGCTGCATGCGTTCAACTGGACCACGATCCATCGCGGGACCGTCATCGTGCGCCGCGCACGTGAGGGTGAGCGGCTGCGGACGATTGATGGGATTGAGCGCTCGTTGGAGCCCACGATGTTAGTGATCGCGGATGCCGAGCGGCCCATCGCCTTGGCCGGCATCATGGGAGGTGAGGCCACAGCCATTACGCCCCAGACGCGAGAACTCCTCCTTGAGAGTGCCCAGTTTGAGCCGCGCTCCATTCGCCTCACCGCGCGGCGGCTGGGGCTGCACAGCGAATCCTCCTATCGGTTTGAGCGGGGCATTGATCCGCAGGGCGTCGAGCGCGCGTCACGACGAGCAGCGCAGCTCATCACGCAACTGGCGGGGGGCCACGAGGTCGCGCGGTGTTTTGCCGGGACACGGCCACGTCTCCCACGGACGGTGGTACTCGTGCCGGAGGCATTGTCCCGTGTGATCGGCATCCCACTCGTGGCACCTCGGATGAAGCGCGCCCTCCAGTTGCTGGGCTGCACGGTGCGCCAGCGCGGCCCACGCTGGGTGGTGCAAGCGCCCTCCCATCGTCGCGATCTCCTGCAACCCGTGGACTACGTCGAGGAACTGGCGCGGCTCGTGGGCTACACGAAAATTCCTGCGCGTGCTCCGCGTCCACCGCTCACGCAAGCGGTGCCGCTCGTCGAAGCAGGACGCACCCTGCGAGAAGCCCTGCGCACGTTCCTCCTGCGGACAGGACTGCAGGAGGCGGTCACGTGGAGCCTCGTGCCGGATGCCCTGCTGCGTGTGGGTGGGGTCAGTCCCACGACGGCGGTGCGCCTCGCTAATCCGCTCAGTCAAGAACACGCCTACCTACGCCCGCTGCTGTGGCCGCGACTGGTGGAGGCGGTGGCGACCAACCTCCATCGCTACGTGCCTGGCGTCGCACTGTTTGAGGTGGGGAACGTCTACACGCGCGCGGAGGCGCACTGTCAGGCAGAACTCCACATCGCGATCGCTCTCACTGGCCCGTGGACGCAGCACTGGAAAGAAGGCGTGCGCGAAGCTGACTACTTCCACCTCAAAGGCCTCCTCGAGAGCCTGAGTTGCCGCTGGCGGTTGCCCGCGTCACAGTTTCTGCCGCAGGCGCATCCGGCACTCGATCCGCAGTGGAGTGTCGCGTGGCGCGTGCAGGAGGAACCCGTCGGCTGGCTCGGCGTGTTGCATCCTGCCGTGTTAGCCCACTTTGAGGTGAAGCAGCCGATCGTGATCGCGGAGTGTCGCGTGGCGGTGTTACAGCGACAGGCCACGCTGACCTCCACCTACACGCCGCTACCACACGTGCCGGTGGTGCGGCGTGATCTCTCGCTCATCGTTGCTCAGCGCCATCCCCACGCCGCGATCGCCCAGGCCATCCGCAGCGCCGGCGGCCCATACCTCACGCACGTGCACCTGAAGGATCGCTACACCAGCGCCCCAGTGCCAGCAGGCCACGTGAGTCTCACCTACACACTGACCTTTCAACACCCCGCACGCACCTTGACCGATCCTGAGGTTGACCAATGCCAACAGGCGATCGCTCAAGCAGTTACGACGAACTTCCAAGCGACGATTCGCACCACCTCAGCCACCGGTGCTCTCCCCAGCGCACGTGAGGACCCCGAAAGGGGTTGACCGCGCCCACGTTTTGCAGTACGCTACTCGTTGCCCTGCCCTGCGCGTTGTGATTGGATTAGTTTTGAGCCAACACACATGAACTCGGGAGCTCATCTCCCCGTCGCCCGTGGGTGGCGGGGGAAGGCACCCACCTACTTTGAGGGTTCATGACGATTCAATCCAACGGCAGGCGCGGGGCATTTGTATTTGCGGCCCGCACTGACGGAGCGATCGCGCATGTCCGTGCGTTAACCGAACAGCATCCGCCGTAGCCCAGCGTGCCTGACCTAGCGTCGGTTCGGGCGACGGCGGAGAGTGAGGTGACCCCGTGACGAAGCCTCCCACCGTACACGATCTTTTTCCGACAGCGCGCCAGCAGCCCCCGGCGTCAACCCACGAGCCGCTGGCCCCGCCCCTTGGGGCGGGGCTGGCGGTCAGGATGCGGCCGCGCACCCTCGAGGAGTTCGTTGGCCAAGAGCACGTGGTCGGTCCAGGAAAATTGCTGCGCCGAGCGATGGAAGCCGACCGACTCAGCTCGGTCATCCTCTACGGGCCGCCGGGCTGCGGTAAGACCGCCCTCGCCCAACTCATTGCCTCGCGGACACAGGCCGCGGTGGAACGCATCAATGCGGTGACCGCCGGTGTCGCAGAGCTGCGCGAGGCGATCGCGCGTGCCAAAGAGCGCCAGCGGCTCGACGGTAACCGCACGATCTTGTTCATTGACGAGATCCATCGTTGCAACAAGGCCCAACAAGACTGCCTCATGCCGGACCTCGAGGCCGGCAACCCCATCCTCATCGGCGCGACGACCCACAATCCGTTTTTCGCGCTGGTGTCGCCGCTCCTGTCGCGTTCCATCGTCGTGGAGCTGAAACCCTTAACCGCAGCGCAGGTGCTGACCCTGCTGCGCCGAGCGCTGCAGGATTCGGAGCGCGGCTTAGGCGCGTTACCCCTGCGCGTCGCTGAGGAGGCTCTCCAGCATCTGGCGCACGTCTCCGACGGTGATGCCCGACGCGCCCTCAACGCGCTGGACGTCGCTGCGCTGACGACCCCCAAGGGCAAGGACGGTGCCATCCACCTCACGCTCGCCATCGTGGAAGATTCGATTCAGAAGAAGGCCGTCGTCTACGATCGCGCTGAGGATGCGCACTACGACACCGCCTCCGCGTTCATCAAGGCGATGCGCGGCTCGGATCCGGATGCGTCCCTCTACTGGTTGGCAAAAATGCTCTACGCGGGTGAAGATCCGCGGTTCATCGCCAGGCGCATTGTGATCTGCGCGGCTGAAGATGTGGGGAACGCCGATCCCCAAGCGCTCGTGGTAGCCACGGCTGCGCTGCACGCGTCCGAATTTGTGGGATTGCCCGAATGCCGCATTCCACTCGCGCAAGCCGCAGTCTACATCGCGTGTGCGCCCAAGTCGAACGCGGCGTATCTGGGAATCGAACAGGCGATGGCCGATGTCGAGCAAGGCCGCACCCTTGAGGTACCCACACACTTGAAGGATAGCCACTACGCCGGTGCTAAGCAGCTTGGCCACGGCGAAGGCTACCAATATGCTCACGGAGGCCAAGACCACTATGTTCCCCAGGAGTACCTTCCCGAAGAGCGCCGCTACTACCGCCCCACCGACCTCGGCTTCGAGAAGACCATCAAAGAGCGCCTCCACCAATTGCGCCAACGTACGGCGCTTAGTAGCAAGTAAATATTCGTAACTTATTTATATAAAACAAGTTAGTAATATTACTAAATAGGTTATATTTAATCCATAAATTACGCACTTTTTCTTGACAAAAGTAGTCAAATATATTACACTAGCTCTGACAAGGGAGGAGGAAACGAGATGACAACTGATGTGCGGCAACTCATCACCACAGCGGCACTCGAGTCGCAATCGGCTCAGGAGATCATCGCCTGGGCGGTCAAGGAGTTTGGGCAGGGTCTGGCGCTGGCCTCCAGCTTTGGGGCGGAGGATGTCGTCCTCATTGATCTGCTCATCCAGCGCAACCCCCAGGCGCGGATTTTTACCCTCGATACCGGCCGACTCAACCAAGAGACCTACGAAGTGATGGACAACATTCGGGAGAAGTATCACTGCACCATCGAGACGTACTTTCCAGAGGCCCATCGCGTGGAACAGATGGTGCGCGAGCAGGGCTTCAATCTCTTTTACCACTCGATTGAGAACCGGAAACTCTGCTGCGGTATTCGAAAAGTCGAGCCCTTGGGCCGAGCGCTTACAGGCCTCAAGGCGTGGATGACGGGCTTGCGGCGCGATCAAGTGGTCACGCGCGCGGCGGTGAAGAAAGTGGAATGGGACGACGCGCATGCGATGTACAAGATCAATCCCTTAGTGGATTGGACGTGGGAACACGTCTGGGACTACATCAAGGCGCATCAGGTGCCCTACAACGCACTGCACGATCAAGGCTACCCTTCGATCGGCTGCGAGCCGTGCACGCGGGCCGTCAAACCGGGCGAAGATTTTCGCGCGGGGCGGTGGTGGTGGGAACGGCCCGAGCAGAAAGAGTGCGGGCTCCACGTGAAGCACTGATGCCCATGCCACCGCACGGCGGGACGCTGACGGCTCGCGTCGCTACGGATGCGGAGCGCACTCGACTGCTCACGGAGGCAGCCCACGCGCCACGCCTCACGGTGCGCGACGCGCGCGTCATCGCTGACCTCGAGCTCTTGGGCGTGGGGGCCCTCAGCCCGCTCGACGGCTTCATGGGCCCAGAGGATTACCACGCCGTCGTCGAGCAGATGCGCTTGGCGAACGATGTGCCGTGGAGTTTGCCGATCACGCTGCCGGTCTCACGTGACGAGGCGCAGCCCATTGTTCCCCAGAGTCTGGCAGCCCTCACGGATGAGGCAGGAACCGTCCTCGCGGTGATGGAGGTGGCGTCGAAGTTTGCGTATGACAAAACACGAGAAGCCACGCAGGTGTTTCGCACCACCGACGCCGCGCATCCTGGCGTAGCGCGGCTGATGGCTCAGGGCGACATCTTGCTCGGGGGGCGGGTGACGGTCCTGACGTTGCCCAACCAGCAGGAGTTTCCATCGTATCGCTTGACGCCGACGCAGACGCGCGAGGCGTTTCGACAACGCGGCTGGCAACGCGTGGTCGCGTTTCAGACGAGAAATCCGATTCACCGCGCGCATGAGTACCTGCAGAAGTGCGCCCTCGAGATGGCGGATGGCTTGCTCATCCACCCCCTGGTCGGTGCGACGAAGCAAGACGATGTGCCACCATCGGTGCGGATGCGTTGCTACGAAGTGCTGATGGACAAATACTATCCCAGAGATCGCGTCGTCCTCAGCGTGTTTCCCGCGGCGATGCGCTACGCCGGTCCACGCGAGGCGTTGTTCCACGCGATCGTCAGAAAAAACTACGGCTGCACCCACATCATCATCGGCCGCGATCACGCGGGCGTCGGCCAGTACTACGGCCCGTTGGATGCCCAGAAAATTTTTGATGAGTTTTCGCCAGAGGAACTCGGCATTACACCGCTCCGCTTCGAGAATAGTGTCTACTGCACCGCGTGCGAGGGCATGGCGAGTGCCAAGACCTGCCCCCACGATGAAGCGCGGTGGGTGAGTTTGAGTGGGACAAAACTCCGCGAGCTGCTGAGCCGAGGGGAAGTACCGCCGCATGAGATCACGCGGCCTGAAGTGGCGCAGATTCTCATTGAGGCGATGAAAAACAAGGGGTCAGACCCCCTGCTTTTGAATTCAACACGTAACCCCTGATTTTTCAATCGGTTAAAAACTGGGGGTCTGACCCCAAGCTTTTCTTGGAGTGCGGATGGCAGCACACGTTGAAGTCCAACATGTATGCCGGCGATTCGCGCACAACAGCGCGACGGTCGAGGTACTCCAGGACATCACCTTCGCCATCGCGAAAGGGGAGTTCGTGTGTTTGTTGGGGCCCTCAGGCTGCGGCAAATCCACCTTGGTCAATTTGATTGCGGGATTAGATCAGCCCTCCAGTGGCGCCATTCGCATTGACGGACGACTGGTGGAACGCCCAGGCACGGACCGGCTCGTCGTCTTCCAAGAGGCGGCGTTGTTTCCGTGGCTCACGGTCTTGGGCAACGTCGAGTTTGGCCTGAAGATGGCGGGTGTGCCATCAGCCGAGCGGCGGGAGCGGGCACTCCAGTTCATCAAACTCGTGCACCTGTCGAAATTCACCCACGCCTATCCCTTCCAACTCTCCGGCGGGATGAAGCAGCGCGTGGCGATTGCGCGAGTCCTGGCGATGCACCCAGCGATCCTGCTCATGGACGAACCGTTTGGCGCTCTCGATGCCCAGACCCGCGGATTGCTCCAAGATGAATTACTCGAGCTGTGGCGGCAGATGCAGATCACGATCGTGTTCGTTACCCACAACGTGCGCGAGGCCACCGGCCTGGCCGATCGGGTCCTCGAGATGACCGCGCGCCCTGGGCGCATCAAACACGTCTATGCGGTGGGACTTCCCAGACCTCGGCTGGCTACAGATCCGCATCTCGTTGCACTCCAGCGTCGCATTTTGAGTTCGCTCGGCGAAGAGGTCGCAAAAGTGTCCACGGAGGAGTACGGTGAAACAGTTCCTTTACCATCGGATCTTGCCCCTGTGCCTGTTGATCGCACTTTGGGCATGCATATCTAAGCTGATTCCGGCCTGGCCGTCCCCCGCCTCAATCGTGGCCGTGCTCGGCGCAAACTTTGCGTCGGGGGAGTTTCGGACCGCCCTCGCTGGCAGCCTCCGGCGGATGGCCATCGGCTATAGCCTGGTGATGGGCCTGGGCGTTCTGGGCGGCTTGGCCCTGGGACGATTCAGAGTCTTGGATGAATGCTTGGGGAGTGTTGCCGTCGCCTTCCACGCCATTCCCGGAGCGGCCTGGGTGCCGCTGGCGATGCTGTGGTTTGGCGCCACCGAGCAGGCGGTCATTGTTACGATTTTACTCGGGGCCACGGGGATCGTCATCGTGGAGACGAACGCCGGCATTCGGCATGTGCCGCCGCTGCTGGTGCGGGCGGCGCGCACGATGGGCGCGCGAGGCATCAAATTTTTCTGGCACGTGGTCGTGCCGGCGGCGATTCCCCAGATCGTCAACGGCCTGCGGCTGGCCTGGGCGTTTGGTTGGCGCGCACTCATGGCGGGCGAGCTCATCACCGCGGTCCCTGGTTTGGGCCAACTGTTGAGCGGGGTAGCCAAGGTCGGTCGCTTGGATGCGTTGGTGGCGCTGATGCTCCTGATGGCGGTCATCGGGATGGCCGTGGACGGGTTAATCTTTCAGCAGCTCGAACAGCGCGTGCGGCTGCGGTGGGGCTTGGCCTAGGACGATGCTACGCCTCACGCGCGCAGTGTGGCACGAGATGATCGCGCATGCCCAGGCGGAGTATCCGAAGGAGGCGTGCGGCATGGTGGCAGGGACGCAGGGCGTCGGCTCGCGGGTGTTTCGTATGCGCAACGTGGATCAGAGCCCGATCAGCTACACGATGGACCCGACGGAACAACTCCGCGTCATGAAGGACATGCGCGCAGCCGGATTGGAGATGCAGGCCATTTACCACTCCCATACAGCGACGGAGGCGTACCCCTCGCCGACAGATGTGCGACTCGCGACGTACCCGGACACCACCTATGTCCTCCTCTCCCTCAAAGAACGCACGCGTCCCATCGTGCAAGGCTACCGTATCGCGGCAGGGGCCATTACCCCGGAAGTCTTAGTTGAGGAGTCCTCGTGATGCGTAAGATCGTCCGCACGGTGCTCGAACTCATTGGTGAAACGCCGCTGGTGGAACTACAGCGCATCGTGCCTGCTGGCGCAGCGACGGTGTATGCAAAGCTCGAGTCGTTGAATCCTGGGGGCAGCGTGAAAGACCGCATCAGTCTGGCGATGATTGAGGAGGCAGAAGAACACGGGTTGCTCACGCCTGGTGCGACCGTCATTGAGCCGACAAGCGGGAACACCGGCATTGGCCTGGCGATGGTCTGCGCGGTGAAAGGCTACAAACTCATTCTCACCATGCCGGACACCATGAGTGCCGAGCGGCTCTACATCTTGAAAAGTTATGGCGCCGAGGTGGTGCTCACATCAGGCAGCGAAGGGATGATCGGGGCGGTCAAGAAAGCGGAGGCGCTGTTGGCGCACACACCCCAGGCCTTCATGCCCCAGCAGTTCATGAACCCGGCCAATCCGCGTGTCCACCAACGCACCACCGCCCAGGAAATTGTGCGTGCCACCGACGGCCAGGTGGATGCGTTTGTTGCTGGCGTGGGGACTGGCGGGACCATCACCGGCGTGAGCGAGGTCTTGAAGAAACGACTGCCCCAGCTCCTCGTCGTGGCGGTCGAGCCGGCCACCTCTGCCGTCCTCTCAGGGGATGCGCCGGGTCCGCACCTCATTCAGGGCATCGGTGCGGGGTTTGTGCCGCCGGTGCTGAAGCGGGAGCTGATCAACCGCATCATCAAGGTGAAGGATGAAGATGCGTACCGCACGGCGCGTGAACTGGCCCATCGCGAAGGCCTATTTGTTGGCCTCTCGGCTGGAGCGGCATGTTGGGCTGCGCTCCAGATCGCTCAAGAGCTCGGACAGAGCAAGCGGCTGGTCGTCATATTTCCTGATAGTGGGGAGCGATATGCGACGGCGGAACCTTATTTTAGTGACGTCTAAAACGTGGTAGACTAACATCCCCATGAGCTACATGATTGGCCTGAAATGTCGTGAGTGCGGCCGGCTCTATCCCAAGGAAGCCCTCTTCGTCTGCGAGTACTGCTTCGGCTCCCTCGAGGTGGACTACGACTACGACGCCATTCGACGGAGTTTCACCAAGATGAGCCTGGCGGCGCGACCGAAGAATCTCTGGCGGTATCGCGAGCTGCTGCCCATCGAAGGCGAGCCCACCGTCGGGTTTTTCTCAGGGTGCACCCCGTTCATCAAAGCAGATCGCCTGGCCGCCGCATTGGACGTGAAGACCCTCTACATCAAAGATGACTCCGTCTGCCATCCGACGCTCTCCTTTAAAGATCGTGTGGTCTCGATTGCGCTCTCCAGAGCCCGCGAACTGCACTTTGACACCGTCGCCTGCGCCTCGACGGGGAACCTCGCGAACGCGGTCTCAGCGTTGGCGGCATGGGCCGGGTTCGACCGGTACATTTTTACACCGGCGGATCTCGAACTCGGCAAAGTGGTCGCCTCCTTGATTTACAAACCGACGCTCGTGGCCGTCGAAGGCAACTACGACGAGGTGAACCGTCTGTGTACCGAAATCGCCGCGAAGTACCACTGGGCCTTCGTCAACATCAACATCCGTCCCTACTACGCTGAGGGTTCGAAGACGTACGGCTTTGAAATTGCCGAACAGCTCGACTGGCAATTGCCGCAGCACATCGTTGTCCCCGCCGCGGGCGGCTCACTCATCACCAAAATCTGGAAGGCGTTCAAAGAGTTGCAGCTCCTCGGGTTCGTGCGGGAGATCCCGACACGCCTCTATGCCGCGCAAGCGACAGGCTGTGCGCCGATTGTGACGGCCATCAAGGAACGCACCGACATCATCAAGCCCGTCAAACCCAAGACGATTGCCAAATCACTCGCGATCGGCAATCCAGCGGACGGCTACTACGCGGTGAAAGCCATCGAAGCGAGCGGTGGCTGGGCCGAGGTAGCCACGGATGAGGAGATTGTGGCGGGCATGAAACTCCTCGCCGAGACCGAAGGGATTTTTACCGAAACCGCTGGCGGCGTTACCGTCGCTGCCGCCAAGAAACTCATCGAGGAAGGGCGCATTCCACGGGATGAGTCCGTGGTGATCTCCATTACGGGCAACGGCCTCAAAACGCAAGAACCGCTCCTCCAGCAATTGGGTACGCCGCTCAAGATCCAACCCACGTTGGCATCCTTTGAGCACACCTTCCGACAACACAAGGAGGCAAAACTCGCATGAGGGTGAACGTCCGTATTCCCACCCCGCTCCAGTCGCTCACGCAGGGACAGGCCGAAGTGGCCTCGCACGGCGCGACGGTGACGGAACTCCTGGAGAATCTCAATCAACAGTATCCCGGAATCAAAGAACGACTCTGCGATGAGCGTGGCAAGTTGCGTCGGTTTGTGAATGTGTTCGTCAATGAAGAGGATATTCGATTTCTCCAGATGGATCAGACGCCACTCAAAGACGGCGACGATGTCTCGATCATCCCTGCAATTGCCGGAGGACAATGATGGCCAGGAAACAAGTCACACTGGTATTTCCCCAGCACCTCATCAAGGAACCTGTGATCTACACCATGGCGAAGGAATACGGGGTCATCCCCAACATTCGTCGGGCGAAGGTGACCGAGACCGTGGGCGAAGTCACGTTGGAGCTGGAAGGGTCCGAGGAGCAATTGACCAAAGGCATTCAGTTCCTCGAAGCCAAAGGCGTCAAAGTTCAGCCGGTCACCGGTGATGTGATCAGCGGATGATCCCTCATCCCTGACAGCGACCTGTACGAAGGAGCGACGATGTCACCACGCAGGAAAACCCGTCTGGCGATGAAGCAACAACTCCAAGCAGCGGTGGAGACCACGAAGCGGTACGTCCAAGCCCGTCGGGCGCGTCGTGCCCTACCACCATCGCCTGCCGTGCTACCACCGCCGCCTGCACCAGCCAAGCGTCGCGTAACAGCGAGCGCCAAGTCACCGACAGTACGGCGCGTCCGCTTAGCACCCAGTCAGCGACCGCCCCGTCGTTCCACGCGGTTCCTCGGGACGGCTCGACCCGTCTCGCGATCAAAACGTCTGGAACCCATCACCCCCTTTGCCCAGCGGTCCGCACGAGCACCGAAGGTCCCCTCGTCATGGGCACCCGCAGCGCCTGCAGTCTTACCGCAGCGGTATGGCCTCACGACGTTGGTCCTGCTCGTGCGCGATCCGTGGTGGCTCTACGCCTACTGGGAAGTCACACCAACGCAGTTGGCAGCGGTGAGCAAGCAACTCGGTCCTGCGGAGCCACGCGCCCCGTTGGTCTTACGTCTCTACGACGTCACCGGGCAGCCCCTCGCGGGGGAACGGCCGCAGGGGATCACGGCAGCCATCGCCCACGCGAGTCGCTGGCTGGATGTGGAACTCCCGCCCGAGGCGGACAACTGGTTCGTGGATACCGGTGTGGCCCATCGCACGTGGGTGGCGGAGCTGGGCTATCGGACAACATCTGGACGGTGGGTCGCGATCGTGCGTTCGAACGTGGTCACCACGCCTCGCGCAGGTCCCTCGGAGACCCGCGACGCTGCGTGGCCAGTCACCGACGAAGCCTACTGGAAGCTCGTGGGCGTGAGCTACGGGTTGGGCTTTGGGACGAGCTCCTTGGAGATTCGACAGCTGCTCGAACAACGGTTTCGCGAGTTCGTCTCGTCAGCGCGCGGCAGCTTTGGTGATCCCACCGCTCCGGCCCACACCACCACCCACACGTAGTGGGTGACCGCTGTCCTCCACCAGCAGCCGTCGCACAACGAACACCAGCATGACCCAAGGCTACCTCGCTCTGATCCTCCACGCGCACCTGCCCTTTGTGCGCCATCCGGAACACGCCCAGTTCCTCGAGGAGCGCTGGCTGTTCGAGGCGCTCACCGAGTGCTACATTCCTCTGCTCCTCCGCTGGGAGCGGCTCGCCGAGGAAGGCATCCCGTTTCGTCTGACGTGTTCGCTCTCGCCGACGCTGCTGTCCATGTTGACCGATGAACTCCTCCAGACGCGCTACCTCGCGCACCTCCAGCGGCTCATCGAGCTCAGTGAGCGCGAGCTCGCCCGGACACAGCACGAGCCGGTGTTCCACCGGTTGGCCCAGCTCTACCACGAGCAGTTCACCGCCGCCCTCCACTTTTTCGAGACGCGGTGTCAGCGGGATCTCACGCGCGCCTTTCGAGCGCTCAAGGATGCTGGGTACCTCGAGCTCATCGCCTGTGGAGCCACCCACGCGTATCTGCCACTCTTCGCGCTCTATCCGCCGGCCATCCGCGCCCAGATTGCCGTCGGGGTGATGACGCACCGTCGGCTGTTTGGCGACTCGCCCCACGGCCTGTGGCTGCCAGAGTGCGGGTATCACCCGGAGCAAGATGCGCTGCTGCGCGAGTACGATATTCAGTACGTCATCACCGACGCCCACGCGCTCCTCTTTGGGACCCCGCGCCCGCAGTACGGCGTCTATGCGCCGGTGGCCTGTCCGAGTGGTGTCGTGGCGTTTGGGCGGGACCCCGAGTCCTCCAAGAGCGTCTGGAGTGCCACGGAAGGCTATCCCGGCGATCCGGTCTATCGGGACTTTTACCGCGATGTGGGATTTGATCTCGAGTACGACTACGTGCGGCCGTATCTCGACGGTGATGGCCAGCGTGTCAGCACCGGGGTGAAGTACTACCGCATCACCGGCCCCACGCCGCACAAAGAGCCTTACGTTCCCGAGCGCGCCACAGAACGGGCCGCGGTCCATGCGGGCAACTTTCTGTTCAGTCGTCAGCGCCAAGCCGATTATCTGTCCCGCGTGATGGGGAAACCCCCAATCATTGTGAGCCCCTACGATGCGGAGCTCTTCGGCCACTGGTGGTTCGAGGGACCGGAGTGGCTCGAGGTGCTGCTGCGGAAAATCGCTCGCGCACCAGAGACGATCCAGTTGATCACCCCCCACGAATTTCTGACGCAGCATACGCAGCCACAAGTTCTCACCCCCGCCCTGTCGAGCTGGGGGTACCAAGGCTACAGCGAGATGTGGTTGTGCGCAGAGAACGCGTGGATCTACCGACATCTCCACCACGCGACGGCGCGCATGATCGCCAGCGCCACGGCCCATCGCGCCGCCAACGGACACGTGGCCCGTGCGCTGACGCAGATGGCGCGGGAACTCCTCCTCGCCCAGTCATCGGACTGGCCCTTTATGCTGAAGACGGGGACGTTCGCGTCATACGCGACACGACGCGTCACAGAGCACCTCGATCGGTTTACGCGGCTCGCAGAGCAAGTCCAGCGTCAGCAGGTAGACGAGCAGTGGCTGACGTGGCTGGAAGCGACTGACGGCGTGTTTCCCGAATTGGATTATCATCTCTATGCCGACGCTCACTGAACCCGCAGTCGAACGCTACGAATTTTTCATCGAAGGCATGCACTGCGCCTCGTGTGTGACGCGGATTGAAGAGACGTTGCGTCACCTCATCGGCGTCGTGGGCGTCCACGTCAACCCAGGCACCGCCACCGCGGTCATCCGCTACGTCCCTGACCAGGTGCGTCCGATGGCATTCCGTCGGGCGATTGAACAGGCCGGCCCCTATCGCGCGGTGCAACTCGAGCCGCGACGCGGCACGATGGTGGCGGAGACCGATTACTGGGCCCGTCACAGTGCGCCGCTCAAACGCCGCGTCGTCGTCACGGTCATCCTGACGACGGTTGTCGTCGTGCTCACGTGGTCGGGACTGTTGCAGCGGTTGCCACCACCCTGGAGCGCTGTGCTCCAGTGGGCGGTGCTGGGGTGTGCGTCTGTCATCCAATGGTGGGGTGGGTGGTCCTTCCATACCAGCGCGGTCGCCTCCTTGCGACGGGGAGCGATGGATATGAACACGCTGATCGCCCTCGGGAGCTGTGCGGCCTACGGCGCGAGCGTGGTGAGCACGGTCACGCCCGACTGGCTGCTGCGCGCAGGGCTCGAGCCGCAGTTTCACTACGACACCTCCAGCCTGATCATCACCTTCATCTTGGTGGGGCGGTGGTTCGAAACCCGCGCGAAACAGACGGCGGGTGATGCGCTCAAGGCCTTGCTCCGCCTGCAACCACCGCTGGCCCGTGTGCTCCGAGGAGGACGGGAGCGACGCGTGCCGCTCGACGAGGTGCACGTGGGGGATACCTTCATCCTGCGGCCAGGCGATCGCGTCCCCGTGGACGGCCTCATCGAGGAGGGCCACTCCTTCGTCAACGAGGCCGCGATGACGGGTGAGAGTTTGCCTGTCGAGAAAACGGTCGGTTCCCCGCTCATCAGCGGGACACACAACCTCCGCGGTCGCTTGGTGGCCCGGGCCACGCGCGTCGGGCGCAACACCACCCTGGCACAGGTCTTTCAGTTGGTGGAGGAGGCCCAGAGCGCGAAAGTGCCCATCCAACGCGTCGCGGATCGCATCGCGGGGCTGTTCGTCCCGATCGTGATCGGGATCGCAGTCCTCACTGGTGCGGCGTGGTGGCTCTGGGGACCAGCACCGCAGAGTGTGTGGGCGATCGCGCGGATGATCGCGGTGTTGATTGTGGCGTGTCCCTGTGCCTTGGGATTAGCCACGCCGCTCGCCCTCATGATCGGCGTGGGTCGCGGCGCTCACGAGGGGATGCTCCTCCGCAATCCCGCCGCGTTGGAACTCGCATCACGACTGACCGACGTCGTCTTGGATAAAACGGGCACCGTCACGTGGGGACGCCCCCAAGTGACCAGTCTGAAGAGTCGGGAGGAAGCCGATGTGACAAACTGGTTAGCCCTGGCGGCCTCTGCGGAACGCGCCTCAGAGCATCCGCTGGGGGAGGCGATTGTCCGTGCGGCTGCAGCGCGACAGATCGCACTGCAACCGGTGAATCACTTTGAGGCCGTGCCCGGCGCAGGACTCAAAGCCGTTGTGCAAGGGCATCAGGTGCTCATCGGTAATCCGCAGTTGATCACCCAGGCGCAGGCCGACTGGGGCGGGTTGCGCGACGAGGTGGACGTCATTACGCAGCAGGGTGCCACACCGGTCGTTGTCGCAGTGGATGGCCAGGTGCGTGGCGTCGTGGGTGTGGCCGATACCGTGAGACCTGATGCCGCAGCCACCATCAAAGCCCTGGCGCGCCGCCGTGTGACGATCCATCTGGTGACAGGCGATCAACGGCCCACCGCCCTGGCCATTGCCCAGACGTTGGGCGTGACGCAGATCCACGCGGAGTGTCTGCCGCACCAGAAGGCCGCCTACATCCAGGCCCTGCGTCAGCAGGGGAAAGTCGTCGCGATGGTGGGGGATGGCATCAACGACGCGCCGGCGTTAGTGCACGCGGATCTCTCCATCGCGATGGGGCGCGCGACCGATCTGGCGGCCGAGACAGGCGACATCGTCTTACTGCGCAACGAACTGCGGGGAGTGCTGCAGGCCATCGAGCTGTCACGACGCATGATGCGGATCATTCAGCAGAATCTCGCGTGGGCGTTCAGCTACAACGTCCTGATGATTCCGTGGGCTGCGGGGGTGTTCTACCCCTGGTGGGGTGTCACGTTGCCGCCGGTGATCGCCGCTGCCGCGATGGCCGGTAGTTCCTTGGCGGTCGTGGGTAACTCGCTCCGCCTGCGGCAGGCGCCAAGAGGTTCGCGGCGGTGAAAATTCTGATCGTCTCGTCGGAAATGGTCCCCTTCGCGAAAACCGGTGGGCTGGCGGATGTCGCGGGAGCATTACCCCAGGCACTGCGCGCGCTCGGGCATGATGTGCGAGCCATCCTGCCGCGGTATCGCGAGATGGATGCGAAACGTTTTGCGGTGCAACCAGCGACGCCCACCTTTGTCATCTCCATCGGCAATCAACCCCAGACTGTCCAGCTCGTGCGCACCACGTTCCCCGGTACCGAGATGATTGTCTATGCGGTGGAGCACGCGCCGTCGTTCGATCGCGACGGGTTGTACCAAGTGCAGGGCCAAGATCATCCCGACAACCTCGAGCGATTTACGCTATTCTGTCGCGCCGTCCTCGACGGCATCCAGCGCTTGGACTGGCGACCTGACGTGATCCATGCCAACGACTGGCAAACCGCGCTGCTGGCGACCTACCTCAAGACGGTGTATCGTGACGATCCTGCCTGGCGCGACACCGCGGTCGTCTTTACCATCCACAACTTGGCCTATCAAGGATTGTTTCCCCAGGCGGGCCTGCAGACGATGGGGTTGGGCGACGACCAGTGGTCCGCTGAACGGCTGGAGTTCTATGGTCGGCTGAATCTGCTCAAGGCGGGCCTGCTGGACAGTGAGTGCCTGACCACGGTCAGCCCGACCTATGCCCAGGAAATTCAGACCCCGGCGTTGGGGTGTGGGCTCGACGGCCTCCTGCGCAAACGGCGGGAGGTGTTGTCAGGCATCCTCAATGGTCTGGACATCGAGACGTGGAATCCGGCGAGCGATCCGCTCTTACCCGCGCGCTTTACGGCCGACGATCTGACGGGTAAAGCGACGTGCAAAACCACCCTCCAACGCGAGTGCCATCTGCCGGTGGACGCCCAGGTCCCCCTGTTTGGCATGATCTCGCGGCTGGTCGAGCAGAAGGGCGCGGATCTCCTCGTCGCAGCGCTCCCCCCGCTCTTCCGCCAGGGGGCGGCGCAGTGCGTGGTGTTGGGGACGGGCGATCCCACATATCACCAGCAGTTAGAGGCCTTGCAGCGCCAGTATCCGGATCGCGTGCATGTGGCCTTGACGTTTGACAATCGCTTCGCGCACCTCATCGAGGCGGGGGCTGATGGGTTCGTGATGCCGTCGCGTTACGAGCCGTGCGGGTTAAACCAGATGTACAGTTTGCGGTACGGCACGATCCCCGTCGCGCGCAAGACCGGGGGACTCGCGGATACGATTGTCGCCGCCACGGAGGCGACCTTGCGCGCGGGGACGGCCAACGGGTTTCTCTTCGAAGCGGCGACGGCCAGTGCGTTCGTGCGTGCGCTGCGCCAGGCGGTGGCGCTGTTTCGTGATCGGGCGCAGTGGCAACAGCTCATGCGACGTGGGATGCAGCAGGATTTCTCGTGGACACGATCGGCGCGGGCGTATGTGGACGTCTACCGCCGGGCGCTGCAGACGCGTCGTGCCGTCGCACAACGGACGTAACATCGGAAAGGAGGTCAGCGTGAAACAGGGAGTGGGACTCCTCGTGGCCCTCGGCATCCTCCTGGGGGTCGCGGTGGCGTGGGGCGAGGTGCGTCCGACGACGCCACCAAAGGGTGCCGAGGCGCCCAGCGAGCTGACGGCCACCGTGACACGACTCGAGATGAAAGTAGATCAACTCCTGGCGAACCAGGCAGTGCTCTTGGAGCGGTTTGACAGTGTCCAACAAGACCTCCAAGCGATCAAGATGCGCACCTACCGCGCGCAGTAGGGCGGTGTGACGCGGTGGAATTGTCGCTGTCGAATCATCCCCGCACGATGCAAACCGCCCCGTGTGAGGTCCTCATCCGTGCCGAGTCTTGGGCACCACCCTGTCCGCCATGGAGCGACGATTGAGATGGCCGTACGACGTTTGAAGGCCGACGACCCGTCGAGGGAATCTGGCACGTAACAACAACCCACCCCGTCGCCGCACGGCGGGGGGGGATTTATTTTTGATTCTCAAGCTCACAATACAAGGGACACATGAAAATTGAAGTGCGTTCTAAAAAAGGAGTAGGCGTTATCGAAACATGTAATCATTGTGGTCATGATGTATCGTGGGGAAGTGGGCGTTTTATCAATAGGATTCCTGACCTGAATGGTCCTCTAACAAGGACAGGAAATAGGCTAAGATTCCCACACGGAGATTTTGTTTGTGAAGAATGCGACAAAAATCCATTAACCTAATGAGTTGTTCAGTATGAGACAGATTCGGCTCAGTGAACTTGCCCCACAGATCCACGCAGTTTACTCCATTATTGATTTTCTGGGTCTTGTTAAAATCTGCATCGCATGCCACTAAAACTTTACGTCGCCATTACTGATTTCGATTGGTTCTCATTTCTTTCATCACGTGCCAACATTGATGAAGTGAACTTTTGGCAACCAGGTGGGGATAGAGCATTCCGTGCGCTAGCAGGTGAGCCATTTTTATTCAAACTACACAGTCCAAGAAATTATATTGTTGGTGGTGGCTTCTTCATCGCATGGAGTAAATTACCCATAAGTCTTGCATGGGAATCTTTTGAGCAGAAGAATGGGGCAACGTCTCTCGAGGAAATGCGTCAACGTGTTACGACATATCGTGCCAACGTTACATCGGGGGATTACCAAATTGGCTGTATTCTCCTCGGAGAACCCTTCTTTTGGCACGAACATGATTGGATTCCGATTCCACGGGACTGGCAGCCAAACATCCAGGTTGGCAGGACATACGATCTAACAACCGGCCATGGAAAGGAATTGTGGGTACGGGTCAAGCAGAGACTGCAGGCTGAACGACTCAAGAACGTATCGAAACTCATGTTGGCTGAATCAACAGCGCGCCATGGGCCACCAACGCAGATACTCCCACGATTAGGACAGGGTGCTTTTCGCATTTTGGTAACAGACGCGTACAAGCGACGATGCGCAGTTACTGGCGAGCGCACTCTCCCAGCTCTCGAAGCGGCCCACATTAAACCATTTGGTGAGGATGGACCACATCGCCTGGATAATGGCATACTGCTTCGTTCGGACTTGCATCGTCTTTTTGATCGTGGGTATGTTACGGTTTCGTCGGATTATGTTTTTGACGTTAGTCGAAGGATACAGGAAGAATTTGAGAATGGACGTGACTATT
>Ga0209399_10000391_pt1 | contig 26925 bp, 26 predicted proteins | sample OV2TP3_FD_184130 | JGI IMG/M metagenome (GOLD analysis project Ga0209399, IMG submission 184130) | Hot spring microbial communities from Beatty, Nevada to study Microbial Dark Matter (Phase II) - OV2 TP3 (SPAdes) (version 3) | ecosystem: Environmental > Aquatic > Thermal springs > Hot (42-90C) ... | reverse complement strand
ATTTCGCTGATTAACGACGGAATTCTAACACACCGATTTTGTTGGCTCAAGGGATTTCCTGTCTCTTTAATTATAGCACTGATTATTGCCGTTGCGGGATTCGGTCAGTATTGGCCGTCACGGATAGAAGTCTCTCCTGAAGCTCCGGATTGATGAACCCCGGTAAAAGACGCCACTCCCAGTTGCCTTTGGTCGTGGCCGGAGTATTCATCCGTCCCTCCTGGCCGAGTCCTAAAATATCCTGCATGGGAATAATCGCCAGATCAGCCTTAGACTTCATCGCGAGCTCGATCAAAACCCAAGATATGTCTTCGACCCCCACCGTTCTTCCCAGATATTCAAACAAATTTTTACCCTCGTGGGGGGTCATGTCATGTTCGAACCAGCCTCTCACCGTGTTGTTATCGTGCGTGCCGGTATAGACTACACAATCGTGGGTATAATTCTCTGGAAGATAAGGATGAGTTTTCAGATCACCCCCAAATGCAAAAAGCAAGACCTTCATGCCCGGCAGCCCCAACCGCATCCTGACCGAGGCCACATCCGGGGTAATCAACCCCAGGTCTTCAGCGATCAAGGGCCGGTGGGGAAACTGGCTTAAGATGCAATTGAAAAAGTCTTCGGTAGGGGCTTTCACCCATTGCCCGTGGACAGCCGTCTTTTCTTGGGCTGGGATTTCCCAAAAGGCAATAAAGCCCCGGAAATGATCGATCCGCAGGAGATCAAACATCTTGAGATTATGCTCAAAGCGTCTTAGCCACCAGGCATAATGGGTTTCCTTTAAATGATCCCATTGATAAATGGGATTTCCCCAACGCTGTCCGGTCTTGCTGAAATAATCCGGGGGAACGCCGGCCACCACCAGGGGTTGACCTTGCGGATCCAGCTTAAAAAGTCCCGGGTGGGACCAGACATCGGCACTGTCCCAATTGACATAGATGGGCATATCTCCGATGAGTTTTACCTTTGCGTGCTCGCAGTGACGCTTGAGGCCCAACCATTGTTTACAAAAGACATACTGCAAAAACTTTGTTTTTTCAATCTCCTCTGAAAAAAGGTTTTTGATTTTTGCGAGGGCCTCCCCTTTACGGTTCCTGATCTCCACAGGCCAATCCGACCAAACCCTGCCTCCAAAATGTTTTTTTAAAGATTGGAAAACGGCAAAATCGTCCAACCAATCCTGGTTTTCCTGACAAAATGCTTCATAGTCGGAGGAATCCTTTTTACTTTTCTTAAAGCCAATGAAGGCGGCCTCTGAAACCTTGGCCTTATATTTTCTGACACTGTCATAATCAACTCTTCCTTCCGAAAAACGGGGAATGGGCTTAAGGTCCTTTTCTTGAAGCCAGCCTTCTGGAACCATTCCATCGGGGCTAAGAAAAAGCGGTTCAAAAGCAAAGGCGGAAATACTGCTGTACGGAGAGTTTCCAAAGACGCCATCCGTTGGATTAAAGGGCAAAACCTGCCAGTTGTGCTGGCCGCAGCCCGCCATAAAATCGACAAACCGATAGGCCCCAGGGCCCAGATCTCCGATCCCATATAAAGAAGGCAAAGAACTGATATGCAGGAGAATACCGCTTTCTCTCAATTGTCTCGATTCCAACATTTACGAAGTTCTAATGTGAAGATAACCCCCCAAACTATCAAAGGATCTGATCCAGCTCTGGGCGGTTGTGTCTTCCCGGTTGGCTTTAAGGAGCATCATCTGAGGATAGATCTGGTTTTTAATCCAGAAATAGATATTCTGCGATTTCCATAAATCGAGATGCAAAGGCAGCATTTTAAAAAGGCGTACCGTTGAATTTATCATTTCCAATAAAGAAAGATTCTCGGGATTTTGAGAAAATTGCAGCATAAGGTTTTGGATCTTCTGGCTGGCCGCAAAACTTAAAATAGTCCTGTCCAATTCAAAATGCCCCTGTTTAATCTCCTCAATAAACTCCGACACCTTCGAAAGATCTAAGACATCCTCTTCCAGGAGCCTCTTAAAATGCCAATTGGGATTGAATTCAACGGTCTTAAAATTGGGGGCAAACACCCGATGAAAAAGATTCTCTTCATCATTCTTAAAAACATCCCATAAAGAGTAGCTTTGTCCACCGACCTCCACACGGACCCGGGAGTCTCCCGGATCAAAGACCACCAGATCCAACTCCTCTTCTTCTGTTGTGATCTCAGAGCGAACCCGAAGCTGCCCGGCAATGACTTGGTGATGATCCTTCTCTTGGGGGATCCACCTTGTCCTTTGGATCGTGTACGAGTACATCCTTGTGACCGGAGGATACTGCGAAACCAAAGACATCAAGGCATAATGGACGGCCACCCGCTGGGGTGTAATGATCTGGGGTTTAATCAACTTTTCATAAACGCAAGCCCCATGACCAAATTCCGGAACGTTACTGGGTGCTGATTTTAAAAACTGCAGAAACTCCGGCTCCATATCTTTTTCAGCAATCTCCCGGGCCAACTGAATGGCCCGGGCCGCATACAGCATCACCTGTCTTGCTTCAATCCCCGAGATCTCATCAAAAAACCAACCGCAGCTTGTCTGCATCAAAAGCGCATTGCGCTGGAGCTCCAAGAGCTTTAAGATTTTGACTCGTTCGACGGCATCCCAGCTCCGCCCTTCAAAGGGCGGACTGGGATGCCGCTCAGAGTCAATCCTGAGCGAAGTCGAAGGATTGATTTTATCGGAAGCGCTTAAGCTCTGGCCAAAGGTTTGTTGAAAAAATTCCGCGACGTTTTTTTCAGATCGATCCAAAACGACATGAATGTAGTCGTTGCGGACTCTCCAGGGATCCCCAGTGAACTTCAACATCTGCGTCTCATAAATAGGAATGAGTTCATCCCTCAGCCAATCGAGTCCCTCACGCAATTTCCCCCGCCACTGCTGGCTCCAACTAGGATGCGTTCCGATCCGGCAGCCGCAGTTGGCCCGCCAGCGTTCTACGCCGTGGCTGCAGCTCCAGGATGTATTTTCCAAAATTCTGACTTCCCTTGTTGGGGGAAACTTTTCCAGAAATTCCCCGTAAACGGTGAGCCGTCCTAATTTTTCCGACTGAATATAATCCAAACAATGGGCCAGGGCCATATCCCCAAAGGGATGATGATGACCGTAGGTCTCCCCATCGGTTGCGACGTGGGTCAGATGCGGATGTCCTGGCCGAGACGCCGGGGCCGCCGCCAATCGCCGGGCGAACTCTTCTCCGTTTTTAAGAAGACCCCCAAAGGCCACATGATGGGAGATAGAGCCTTCATAGAAAAAAAGCACGATGGATCTTCCGGAGGGCAGATGGCACAGATACGGCTGGCTGGGATCAATTCTCCCGCCGCTCACGTCTTTCCATTCATTTTCGTGAAAGGCCTTGACCGAACGGGCCTGATGGGGGCTAAGGATGGTGAATGGGATATGGTTTTGGGAGAGAATCTCCAGGGTCTCAAGATCTACGGCTGTTTCCGGAAGCCACATCCCTTCGGGTCTTCGCTTAAAACGGTGTTCGAAATCTTGAATACCCCAGACCACTTGGGTTTCTTTATCTTTTTTGTTGGCCAGCGGCATAATGACGTGGTTGTAGGCCTGGCCCAAGGCCGCGCCGTGACCGGAAAAATTTCTCTGACCCTCTTTGTCCGCTTCGAGGATCGCTTGGTAAACTTCGGGATGTTTTTGTTCCATCCAAGACAGTAAGGTCGGGCCGAAGTTAAAGCTGATCTTGGCATAATTATTGACGATCGTGATCGATTTCTTCTTAGGATCCACGAAGCGGCACAAGCCATTGGCGGCGTAACATTCTTGGGTGATCCTTTCGTTCCAATTCCGATAGGGAAAGGCCGACTCCTGAATCTCAATTTCTTCCAGCCAGGGATTTTCCCGAGGGGGTTGATAGAAATGACCGTGGATGCAGAGGAATTTCAAGTGACCTTCCTAAAATAATGGGCACAGTTGATATTGGGAAAAATATTATCTTTCTGCTCGATCTGGTTTAACCAATGCTCATCAATTGTGCCGCCCAATAGATCACGATAAATCCGGCTGAAGCGGTTTAAGTGATTTTTGATCCGGCGCTTAGCGTAAGGGACCGTGGTCCCGCTTTTCATAATAAACGGCCAGTCGCTGGCCTGGGCCAGGAGGAGCTCCCGGCCGGCCTGATTCAAAGCCCGTTGGATTAAAGGATTCTTTCTTCCTCCAGAAAGAAATCGGTCGGCCAGTTGGGTCATTCGTTTTCCCGCCAGATGAAGGTGCCGATAAATCCAATCGTTGGAACCCTCAATCCAATATTCGTTATAGCCTTTGTATCCCCAACTCGAGGGGGATGGATAAACAACCTGATTGGTCGGGTATTCTTTGAGGTATTCGGAGGGGGTGATGGGTGAAAGCGTTCCGCCGTTGTGCGCAATCTTGCGAAGAAGGGCATCCAGCCACAGCGGCCCCTCGAACCACCAATGGCCAAAAAGCTCCGCGTCATAAGGGGCCACAAGAATCGGTTTTCGATCCATCTGAGAGCTGAGATATTTGATTTGTCTTTGACGATTGGCCATAAAATGATCCGCATGCAGGGCTGCTTTCTGGGCAGCCCCTTCCGGCCGATAAACTTCCTTCTCTTCCGTTGGACCGGTGATTCGCCAGTACTTCAAGCCCGTATTGATACGAAAACCCTGCGGACGAAGGTAGGGCTTAAGATATTCATACTCCAACTCGTATCCAATATCCCGGTAATACTCCCGGTAATCCGGATCCCCGGGATAGCCTTCCCGACTACTCCAGACCTGCTTGGAAGACTCCCAATCCCGGCCAAAGGCCGCTACCCCATTAGGGCAATACACTGGGGCATAAATACTATACCGTGGGCAAGGATCTCCGTGAGTGATCCCATGGGAATCAACAAAAAAGTAGCGAAGCCCGGTTTCTTTGAGAATTTCCTCAACCCCGCGGAAGTAAGCGCATTCCGGAAGCCAGATCCCTTGGGGTTGACATCCAAAGATATTTTGGTAGTGCTTGACCCCCAGACAAATTTGGGCCCGGACGCTTTCGGGATTGGCATTTAAAACTGGGAGAACACCGTGTGTGGCGCACGAGGCAATGATCTCCATATATCCTTGGTTCTGAAAATTCTTGAAGGCAGCCACAAGATCATTTTGGTAACGATCCACAAAAACCTCTTTGGCCTTATGCAGTCTTTGGTTATACATGAGGGCCAGGTGGCTATACTGCGGCTGGTCGTGGGTGCGTTCGATTTCTTTACAGGAGAGCTCGATCAACCTTTCGAGATGGCGAATGTACCGGCTCTGCAGCAAGGGATCCCGCAGCATAGAAACGAGTGTGGGGCTCAAAGACATGGTCAACCGGAAGAAAACGCCCTCTTGGATCAACTGTTCAAAAACCTCAATTAAAGGGATGTACGTCTCGGTGATGGCTTCGTAGAGCCAATTCTCCTCAAGAAAATACTCTTCCTCAGGATGACGCACAAAGGGCAGATGGGCATGCAGCACCAGACACAAGTATCCGTTGTCTTTCATCTTTTCTCGTGAACAAAATCACTGGCCCTGGCTCTTTGACTTTTCTCCCGCTCCCTTTCTCCGGCAAGTCTTAAACGATCAAATCTCTTGCCATACGAGGCCTTCAATCGATCCGCAAGAAGATCTCGCAGCCGCGGCCCGGGTCGTTCATAATAGCGGCGGATATCTTCTCGACTGAGATAAATTCTTTTTCCTTTCTTAATGGAGGAATAAGAAAGATCTTGATGAACTCCTTTTTTGGAGGAAGGCTTAACCGTCATCCAAATTTCCTCTGTCTGGGCCGAGGGGTGAGCGGACGGGGTCTCCACGGTATTGGACCGGACCAAAGGAAAAAACTCTTCCTTTTTTGTCTTTAGACCAATCTCGACACAGCATTGGATCCCATCCTGCCATAAAGGAATGTGCCGGTTGTCTGCCTTGCCCACCTCAATGTCAAAAGATCTGTTGGCATTTTTGCCGTTAAACTCGAGGTGGGTGATATCGTATACCCGAAGAACCCTGATCGCCTTGGAAAACGCCTTTTTCATCTTTGCTTTGAGTTTCTCAAAATCTTTTGGGGTGATTTCCCAAGCGGCAAAAATCCAATAGGGATCCCTCACCATCAGCCAAAGCGTGGCGGCCTGACCGGGAGAGGTTTTCTTGAGTGTTGAGCTGCGGGGTCTCGGGGGTCGGGAAACGGTTTTCTTTTTCCGGGAAACGGCCTTTTTTTTCTGGAAGACTGTCTTCTTTTTCATGGGTCTTTTTCCCATGGGACTACCCTTTTTACGGATTATGGTTTTAATTTTTGCCAATTGTCACCCCCTTCTAATTTTCTTGGAGTTCCAAAAATAGAATCCCCAAAGGCGGCAGCGTTAAAGACAAAGAAAATTCCCTCCCCTGGTAAGGGGAAGCCGTGGAAGATTGTCCACCCCCATTCCCTTGATTGCTTCCTCCGTAAATTGCGGCATCGCTATTTAAAACTTCTTTAAAGAAACCCTGCTTCGAAACCCCCACCGAATAGTTCAACCGCACAACCGGAGTAAAATTGCAGACAACCAGGATTTCTTTTTTACCGGATGAATCTTTCCTAAGAAAGCTTAAGATGCTATTTTCCCAGTCATTGCAGTCGATCCACTCAAATCCATAACACGAGAAATCTTCCGCATAGAGCGCTGGATGGCTGCAGTACAAATTGTTGAGGTCCTTGACCCATTGCCTCAACGCTTGGTGGGGGCTATATTGCACGAGATGCCAGTCCAAGCTCTTTTCATGATCCCATTCTGACCACTGCCCGAATTCTCCTCCCATAAAGAGCAGTTTTTTCCCGGGATGAGCATACTGGTAGCCGTACAAAAGCCGGAGGTTGGCGAATTTCTGCCAGTCATCACCCGGCATCTTGCCCAAGAGCGAACTCTTTCCATGAACGACCTCATCATGCGAAAGCGACAAAACGAAATTTTCGTTAAAGGCATAGAGCATACTAAAGGTCAAGTCGTTGTGATGGTATTTGCGATGAATGGGATCTTTAGAGAAGTAGGATAACGTATCGTGCATCCATCCCATATTCCACTTCATCCCAAATCCCAGCCCTCCCAGGTAGGTCGGTTTGGAAACCATGGGCCAGGCGGTCGATTCCTCGGCAATCATTTGGCAGTCCGGGTAATACTCATAGACCACTTTGTTCAATTGCTTAAGAAAACGGATGGCGTCGATATTTTCCCGTCCCCCATACGGATTGGGAATCCATTCGCCATCCTGGCGGGAGTAGTCCAGATAAAGCATTGAGGCCACCGCATCCACCCGCAGGCCGTCGGCATGGTATTTGTCCAGCCAAAACAAAGCGCTGGAGATCAAAAATTCACTCACCTCGTGACGTCCGTGGTTAAAGATGTAGCTTTTCCAATCGGGATGGAACCCTTGACGGGGATCGGCGTGCTCATAAAGATGCGTGCCGTCAAAATCAGCCAATCCGTGCTCATCCACCGGAAAATGCGAGGGAACCCAATCGAGGATCACGCCGATCCCCTTTTGATGAAGGCAATCCACCAGATACATCAACTCCTGCGGAGTTCCATACCAGGCGGTCGGTGCAAAATACCCGATCGTCTGATAGCCCCACGACCCGTAAAAGGGATGGTTCATGACGGGCATAAACTCGACATGGGTGAAGCCCATCTCCTTAAGATAATCCACCAAATATCCGGCCAGCTCCCGATACGAAAGGAACCGGTGCTTTTCCTCAACCATCCGGCGCCATGACCCAAGATGCATTTCATAAATGGATACGGGAGAATTCAACTGATTCGGCCGGTGACGCTCTTTCATCCACCGCCTGTCATGCCATTGATAATCCAGACCCCAGACCAGGGAGGCGGTTTGTGGGGGAATCTCCCCGTAAAAGGCAAACGGATCTGCTTTAGCCATCCGATCATGATGCTTCGAGATGATGGAATATTTATAGAGAGACCCCTCGGTTAAGCCCAGAATAAATCCTTCCCAAATGCCGGAGCTGTCCCAACGGGCCGACAAGGGATGGGCTTGGGGGTCCCACCCATTGAAGTCTCCCACAACCGAGACGTCTTGGGCATTGGGGGCCCACACCGCGAAATGAACCCCCGGCACACCATTCACGGTTTGGAGCTGACTACCCAGCTTCTCATATAAGCGAAAGTGCAGTCCGGCCTTGAAAAGATAAATATCATGGTCGGAAATAGGGCTTTTGTCGTGGACAAGGGTGGGAAACTTCGTGTCATTGGGGATTGCGGGGGTAACTTTTCTTATTGAATTAAAATCGTTCATTATAATATTCTCTAAGAAGTATTTAAAAAGATTAATTCTATTATAGCTTTTTGAGAGAGGATTTTCAAAGATTAACCCCCGTTGCTGTCTTGCCTGCCTGTCGGCCCGCTTCGCAGCGGCGAAGCGAGGCGAGCAGACAGGCGACAGCAAGACGCGGGGGTTAACGGAGGTTTGCCTCCTTGCCGGAGTGCCCCATGGCCATGTCGCCAAGATTGATCTGTGCGGTGGGTCTATAAAGGAAATACCCTTGGCCGGCATCGACTCCCAAATCCATCACCGTATCCAAATCCTGCTGGGTTTCGATCCCTTCGGCAACGGAGATGATATGGCTTTCCTTGCAAAAGGCCACGATAAATTTCACGATGCTTCGACGGAATGGGTCTCTTTTTAGATGCGAGATGATATGACGATCAATCTTCACCACATCGGGATGGGTCTCAACGATCGACTCTAGACTGGCGTAACCGCCTCCCACATCATCCACCGCCACACCAAAGCCGCGATTCCGCAGATGCCGCAAACGCTCATAAAAGGTTTTAAAATTGGCAACGGCTGAGCGTTCGGTGATCTCCAAGATGACCTTTTGGACATCCACGCGATTCTCGTCAAAAACGGATTTGATCTTAAGGAATTTTTGTGCTTCCACCATATAGGGATTACAGTTCAAGAAAATTTTTGCATCCGATAAGGGATGTCCCGAGACTAATTTCAAGGCCTTTTTCCAGCACAGCATCTCCAAATCACAGTAAAATCCAAATTGAAGAGCCGCTTTAAAAAGCAATTCCGGATTCGATAAAGCCGTGCGGGTTGAGGGCCGCGTCAGGACCTCCAGTCCCAACAGTTTGAAGGGTTTTAACAAATAAATGGGCTGGAAAAAGGACTCAATCAATTCCTGATCAATGATCTTCCTTATCTCTAAAATAACGATCCCTTTTCCGCGCCCGGATTGATCCATGTCGAAGAATAATCTCCGGCGCATCACCGCTTCCATACGAGCGAAGAGCTCTTCATTCTCAAAAGGCTTGGTGAGATAATCATCCGCCCCCAGATACAAACCCTCCACCTTGTCTTCAAACAAATACCGGGCGCTCACAATAATGATGGGGATGTGGAGGGTGGCTTTTTCTTGTTTGAGACAGCGGCAGAGTTCCAAGCCGTCCAAATCCGGAAGAATGAGATCTAAAAGGATCAGATCGAAACGGACGGTGGCAACGGTCTTGAGGGCCTCCTGCCCGGTTCTGGCGATATCCACCTGATATCCCCTCATTTGCATAATCATCGCCAGCATTTGGGTTAACGTACGGTCATCGTCAATGATCAGGACCCGTTTCTTGCTGGAGACCGAAGGATTCATCATGATCATAGGCAGTTTCCATCCAAGCAGGAAGCATGACGTGACTCAAGATGCCTTAAGATGCGGGATTCAATGATACCTAGATAAAGTATAATTTATAAAGGATTGAAAATGCTTGATCTTTTTAGAGATTTTTAATCTTTTGGAACAGGACGGCTCTTGGGATTGGCTGTATTATCAAAAGGTTACAGTAACAAGCCGCCTTTTAGGAAAGCGTTTTCTCAAAGTGGTTTTGTTTTCCCTTAAAAGGCGGATTTTGAAGAGGAATTCCGAATGTACTGCTCAAAGCAATAACGCAGGGACTGACCGGCAAAGACCGGGGATTGAGATTCTTTTCCCCACCCTTTTAAGGAAGGGAAAAATACGTCGCAGTCAAATTTTTCGAGAATTCTGGTCAGATAAATTTTACGGCAATTCCGAGAACCAATCGTCTGGGCAAAAATCTCAGAGCCCCCAATCACAAAAACCCTTTCAAACTGATCGTGGATTTCCTGCAGATGATGGAAAAGGGCATCCAGAGAATTCTTCTTTAAAACACCCGGCGCACCCATGAAATCCTTATTTCTCGTTAAAACACAATTGATGCGATGACGCAAAGGGCGGAATTCTTTAGGCAGCGATTCCCAGGTTTTTCGTCCCATAATAACCACATTCCTTTTATCCTTGTCTTGGGTTAAAGAGGTGAGTTCCTTAAAATGTTTAAGATCCGCCGACAGATGCCAAGGAAGGCGGCCGGCCTTCCCAATGCCACCTTCCACGTCCGTAGCAACCACGATATCAAAAGGGATTTCCATCCTCGCACCTCGAACCATTAAACGGCGATGGGAAATTTAATGAAGGGATCGTGTTGATAATCGATCAGCTCAATATCTTCAAAGGTTAAATCAAAAAATGGTTTATGGGCAATTTTGATTTGCGGGAGGACTTTGGGTGTCCTCTGCAATTGAATCTTGAGGCCCTCCGTGTGATTTAAGTAAATATGGGCGTCTCCCAAGGTATGAACAAAAATGCCGGGGGTCAGAGCGCACTCCTTAGCCACCATCGTCAACAAGAGCGCATAACTTGAGATATTAAACGGCAAGCCCAGCGCGACGTCCGCGGAGCGCTGATACAGTTGGCAGTCCAAGCGTCTATCCATCACATAAAATTGAAAAAAGGCATGGCACGGGGGAAGGGCCATGCGGTCTAAATCCGCAACATTCCAAGCACTCACCATAATCCGACGAGAATCGGGACTTTTCTTAATCATCGCAATGGCCATCTTCAGTTGATCGACGTGGATTTTACGGTAAGATTTCTTCTCATCATCCCAAATAAACTTTTCCCACCGACGCCACTGATACCCATAAATCGGCCCCAGTTCCCCTTTGCTGTCAGCCCAGGCATTCCAAATGGGGGTGTATTCTTTGAGTCCATCGTTGATGTTCGTTGCGCCTTTGATGAACCACAAAAGCTCCCGCACAACCGCATCAAACAAGATCTTCTTGGTTGTCACGATGGGAAACCCTTCCCGCAGGTCAAATTTCATCTGATACCCGAAAACCGAAAGGGCCCCGATCCCGGTTCGGTCCTGTTTGGTCTGGCCATGCTCAAAAATATATTTCACCAAATCAAGATATTGTTTCATCGGAAATCTTTGCCTCGACCCTTCCACTTTTTGATTGTTTGATACCGCTGGCTTTCATGTCTTACCCAATGCTCATCCGGAGCGTGCTCAATCAAAAGACAGGCAAAACCTTCTCCCAAAGAATCGATGAGGTCGACTCCCCCTCGAGGACTCAGCACGCAAAGCGCCGTGGCCAAGGCATCGGCCTCCTCGGTTGTGGGGGCAATCACGGTTGCACTCACCACACTCTTGGGCGGATACCCGGTCAGGGGATTCATGATGTGAGACCAGTGTTGATTTTGGATTTCATAGAGTTGTTCGTAATCGCCGGAGGTTGTCACCGCCTGATTCGAGAGTTCCAGCACCTCCATCATTTCTTGGGGGTCTCGGGGATGGCGAATGCCGATGCGCCAGGGCTTCCCTTCACAATTTTTCCCGCTCAAGAAAAGATCTCCACCTTCATCGATCAAAAAATCAAGAAATCCGTGTTCCCGTAAAATTCTGACGGCCTCATCCACAGCGTAGCCCCCGGCAATCCCTCCCAAATCGATTTTGGTTTCCGGATGCAAGACCTCAACATGGTGATCAGAAAGAAGGGCAATCTTGTCAGACCCCAAGGCCTTTTTGACCTCTTGAATCTCGGCCTCGGTGGGCAAGGTATTTTGTTTGGCGCTTCTTTTCCAGAATTTTATCAGGGGCCAGACCGTGATATCAAACGCCCCGTGGGTGAGCTTGTTAAAATGGATGGAATCCGCAATCACTCGATACGTATCGGCGCCTATGAGAACCGGGCTTTGATAAGAGTTATTGACTTTCACGACATCGCTTTTTTCATCAAAAACGTTCATTCGCCAATTGATCTCTTCTAATCTTTCCCAAAGCTCGGCAGCCGCTGATTTAAGATCAATCTCCTTTTCTTTATCAAAACAGACTTCAATTCCAACAACCGTCCCCATGAGATACCGGGAGTCGGTGTATTTTTGAGATCGCTTTCCTGAGGCATGGGGCGAACATCCATTGATCGCTAAAATCATCAACCCTATCAAAATCTGCCGGCTCATGTTTTTCTAAAGAAATCTCCGCTTCGACCGCCTGTTTTTTTAAGAAGCTTGACATCGGAAATCACCATGGCTTTATCGGCCCACTTCATCATATCATAAATGGTCAAACTCGCCACACATACGGCGGTCAAGGCCTCCATCTCCACTCCCGTCCGGCCCAAACAAATCACTTCAGCGAGGCATCGCACGCTGTGGCGTTTTTCATCCGTTTCAAATCGGATATTCACATGAGTCAAAGGGAGCGGATGACAGTGGGGAATGATCGCTGCCGTCGATTTCGCCGCCAGAATGCCGGCCACCTTGGCCGCTTCCAAGACATCCCCTTTGGGGGATTGGCCTTTGCGGAGTTTTAAGAAGGCCTCGGGACTGAGTTTGATTTTTGAAGAGGCAACGGCCGTGCGTTTCGTGATGTCCTTGGAACTGACATCCACCATTCCTTGATTGCTGGGGTGATGATTCATCTTTTAGGCTCCTTCTTTCCAGGGAAATACCTGTCTTAAAATTTCACATCTCGGATAACCGATGAAAGGGGATGGATTGACGTTGCCTTTTCTTTTCGCCGTGGGTGCGTTTTTCAGACAGCATCTTTTCTTTAGCCGGTTGCGACCGCTTGCGCGTTTGCCGGCGGAGCTTCTCTATGCCTTGGATCTTTTTCTCAAGAAGATCTTTATTCCTTTTTTTAATGGCTTCCAAAAGGAGATACCGCGCCCACAGACGGTTCCTGCCTTGGGATCGAAATCGCTGGCATTTGATGTGGACTCCGGTTGGCCGATGCCTTAAGCTGACACAACTGGAAACTTTATTGACATTCTGTCCTCCGGGCCCGGAGGAACGGATGAAATTCTCCTCAATGTCCTCCTCTTTAATGCCGAGTCTATGCATCTGGTTTTTAAGTTTCCTCATACTCAACACAAAAAGACCTGTCCTCAAGACAGGTCTTTTTGCCAATCAAAATCAGCCAGCAATACACAAAAGCTATTTTCTGACCACGTTGGTGGCTTGCTCTCCTTTGTCACCTTTAACAATGTCAAATTCCACTTCCTGACCTTCTTCCAGGGTCTTATAGCCGTCCCCTTGAATGGCCGAATAATGGACGAAGACATCATTTCCGTTCTCTGGAGTTATAAAACCATACCCTTTTTGATTGTTGAACCATTTGACTTTACCTCTGGCCATACCAACTAACCTCCTTGTACGGTTGTTTCTGAAAAAATCTAGCCCATGAGCAATGGAAAATAAAAAAATCGTGGGACAACCTTACCCACGACGTCCTCCACTCATTTGCTTTAACCCCGTCATTGCGAGCGTAAGTATACCTTTCCCTGGTTTTCCTGTCAAACATATTTTTTAAAAAATCGTTTCTATGATTCTCTTAAAAAATGATGGGGATATGAGGCTCTTTCCCCATCTACCCATTCGCCAGAAAGCCATGTCCGTAAGGGCATGGATGAATGGCTTTCTGGCTCAGGGTGAAACCCTGAAACAAAAGAAACCACGACCGTCAGGTCGTGGAGTTTCACAAGAGATTGATGACTTCCTTGGGAAGGCGTTTGAGCTCCTGAATGTCCAGAATCTTGATGGACCACCGTAAAAGTTCAAGTTTCTGTTTCAATCGGGAAGAAGGCTCTTTGATTCCAACCAGCTTTTTGCGGCTTAAAAAGAGGGTCTTGCGTAAGGTATTAAAAACGATCCTTGCCTCCCGTCTACGGTTATGCCCCGCCTCAATGATATCCACCAAGCCAGCATACGCCAACTCATTGACGGCGTCATTGTAATGATCCATCTTTTGAATAAGTACCGGAACCAGGGAGGCAAAATATTGATACCGATCCATAACGCATAACGTGTGCAGGATTTCCACCTCAACGAAAGGAGAGTTTGTGCGATTCAAGCGCTGCAGTAAAATTTTCTCGATGCGATTTTTTTCTTTAGAAAAGACCTCCAGACTAAAATGCTCCCTAAAAACACGCACAGCAGCGGCGCCTTTATAGGGAGTTAAGGTGTCGTCTTTAATCATCGCCAAAATCGTTTCTCGGGAGGCGTCCTTATATTTTTGGGTGTAACCCTCTAAGAGCATCCGATCATCGAAGATCACGGATTGCGACTCCTCCAATTGGGATGGCTGAGCTGTGCTGAGGGGTGATTTTTCCTGGAGGGGCTCCTGTTCAGGAGAGGGAATCGTTTCTGGCAATGGGGCATCGGTCGATTCGGTGTTGGTGGATTCCGCATGAGTCAACCGAACCGACAAGAACATCATCAGGAAAAAGACAAAACAACGAAAACTCCCTAAAGGTCTCATTTCAAGAGCTCCAACGACATGTCAATCGATCTCAAAGAGTGCGTGAGGGCCCCCACCGAGATGGCCGCAACTCCGGTTTGGGCCATCTGCCGGACGTTGCTTAGCTCAATCCCTCCGGAGGCCTCCAGCAAAGGTCTTTCGGTTTTTTTAAAACGACGGGCCAGGCCTAAGGCCTTTTTAATCTCTCCAATACTCATGTTATCCAACAAAATCATATCCGGTCGAGCCTCGAGGGCTTCTTGGTATTGATGAAGATTCGTCACTTCCACTTCCACCGGTTTTGAACTCTGCGACCTGATGCTCCCAATGACTCCGGAAAGATCAACACTCCCTAAGGCGGCTAAATGATTATCTTTAATGAGCACCATCTGATCGAGGCTGAAGCGATGGTTGTGCCCTCCGCCGCAGCGAACAGCAAAACGCTGGAGCCACCGCAGCGTGGGGATTGTTTTCCGGGTGTCCAGGATAACGGCTTTATACGGATAAACTTTCTTCACGAACGTTTTGGTTTTCGTCGCAATGCCGGAGAGATGACCCAAAAAATTTAACGCGACCCGCTCGGCGGACAAAATGGCGCGGGTTTTTCCTCTTAAACGGACGATCACCGTATGGGCCGAGACCTCATCCCCGTCTTTTCTTAAGGGCTTGAAATTCAAATGAGGATCCAATTTTCTAAAGACCCTTTCGGCGATTTCCAAACCGCAAAGGGTAGCGGCTTCCCTAACAAGAATCACCCCTCGGGAAACCTGCCCCGGGGGAATCAATAAGTCGGTCGTGATGTCCCTTTGACCAATATCCTCCTTAAGCGCATGGGAAATAAGTTTGCCCAGATGGGATCTATTCTTCTTGAAGTCCGTCATCGCCTTAAGGGGAAGGCCGGGTGTTGACCGGCACGTTCCAGATATCCCGGGCGTATTCTCGGATCGTACGGTCGCTGGAAAATCGTCCGGATTTGGCAACGTTGATCATGCCCTTTTGGGTCCAGCCCGCCTGATCTTGATAAGCCTGATCAATCCTGCCTTGAACGGCCCGGTAGGCCTCAAAATCCGCGCAGATGAGGAAAGGATCATGGTCCATCAGGGACTGATAAATGGGCTGAAAAACCCCTGGTTCCGAGGGCGAAAAGAAATCGCTCTTTAGCAGATGAAAAATCTCCTTGAGAAAGGAGGAGCGATCAATGTACTCCTTAGGATGATAGCCTTTGTGCTTGAGGGCTTCCGCCTCCGGGGTCTTGAGTCCGAAAATAAAGATGTTCTCCTCCCCCACCGCCTCAGCGATTTCGATCGTAGCGCCGTCCCAGGTCCCAACGGTCAGCGCCCCACTCAGCATGAATTTCATGTTTCCCGTTCCGGAGGCCTCGGTCCCGGCCATCGAGATCTGCTCGGACAGATCACTGGCCGGAAAGATCTTTTCGGCCAGCGAGACCCGGTAATTTTCCATAAAAATCACCTTCAGGAAATCTTTGACGGCCTTATCGCGATTGATCACCTCCGCCACAGAGTTGATGAATTTAATGATCAGCTTGGCCATAAAATACCCGGGGGCGGCCTTCCCTCCCAGAATAAATGTGCGCGGCACCTTAAAATTTTCGGGTTTGTGTTTGAGCTCCCAATATTGGGAAATGATGTAAAAACAAAAAAGGAGCTGTCGTTTATATTCATGAATGCGTTTGATCTGAACATCAAAAAGGGAAGCAGGATTGACTGAAACGTGCATGGTCTTCTCGATGTAATGGGCGAGGCTTTTTTTGTTATGCATCTTGATTTCCTGCCAGCGCCTCTGGAAGTCGGCTTGAGGGATAAAATCCAAAAGCTTCGAAAGACAATCCAAATCCGTAATCCATTGTTCACCGATTGCCCCGGTAATCAGGTCCGATAAATTCGGATTGGACTTTAAGAGCCAGCGGCGCTGGGTGATGCCATTGGTCTTACTGTTAAATTTGGAAGGATACAATTCATAGAAATCCTTGAACAACCGCGTCTTTAAAAGATCGGAATGCAGCTCCGAGACCCCGTTGATGGAAAAGCTCCCCACAATGGCCAGATGGGCCATGCGGATCCTGCGGGGGGAACCTTCTTCAATGATCGACATGCGCTGCCATCGGCTGGGATCTCCCGGAAATCGGTTCTCCACCTCTTTTAAAAAACGGCTGTTGATCTCATCGATGATCTGCAGATGCCGCGGCAGCAGCTTTTCGATTAAATTGACCGGCCAGGTCTCTAAGGCCTCGGGCATCAAGGTGTGGTTGGTATAGGCAAAGCTCTTGGTCACGATCTCCCAGGCGGTGTCCCATTGGAGGTCTTCCCGATCGATTAAGATGCGCATCAGCTCAACGATTGCCAAAGCGGGATGGGTGTCATTGAGCTGGATCACCGCCTTCTCGGGAAAGGTCTTAAAGTCGGTATTCTCCGATTTGAAGCGGCGGATGATATCGGAAATCGATGCCGCGGTAAAGAAATACTCCTGCTTGAGCCTCAATTCCCGTCCCTGGCTGACATCGTCATTGGGGTACAAGACCTTTGAGATATTTTCAGAAAACATCTTCTGGTAAACGGCTTTTTCATAATCACCGTCATTAAAATATTCCAAGTCAAATTCCTCACTGCTTCGGGCGGACCAAAGCCTTAAGGTATTGACCACATTGTTCTTGTATCCGGGGATCGGAATATCATACGGCATGGCCAAAACATCTTGGGTATTGATCCATTCAAAACGCAGACGCCCGTACCGGTCTTGATAGGTTTGGGTATGGCCGAAAAAATGAACTTTGACCGAATACTCCGGACGGGCAAATTCCCAGGGATTGCCCAGGCGCAGCCACTCATCCGGGGTTTCCACTTGATGGCCATTCTCGATTTTCTGATTGAAGATGCCATAATCGTAACGGATGCCGTAGCCGTGCGCTGGGATCCCCAAGGTGGCCATCGAATCCAGAAAACAGGCCGCGAGCCTCCCCAGACCGCCGTTGCCGAGTCCCGCGTCCACCTCCTGATCCCGTAATTCCTCAAGATTAAATCCCATCCCCTCCATGGCTTCTTTGACTTCTTGGGCCAATCCCAGATTGAGGATATAATTTCCCAACAGCCGCCCGATGAGAAATTCCATGGAAAGATAATAAACCCTCTTTTTATTTTTTCGATGATATTCCTGCTGAGTGGTAATCCAGCGTTCCACAAGGCGATCGCGGATCGCAATGGCCAGCGCCGAAAAATTGTCGTGGGCGGTCGCCGTGTATTGATCTTTGGCCAGCGTGCACTGGCGATTGACCAGAAAAGACAATTTGAGGCCCTTGGCCGTCATGTCTTTATAAATGGTGGACCATTGGATGTCGTTGGTTCTGATCGGCATCGTCAGCTCTTTGGGATTGCGAAGACCTTCTTTGACCATAAAAAGCGCCTTTTATTTTACGCTACTTTATTAAGAATACAAGTCCTTTGCTTTCCTCCCCCTACATCTGAATTTGCTCAACGGTTGTTTTAGCTTTCCGCACACAGTCGTTCAAGGAAACCCCATCCATATAGTTTGAAACAAGATGAAAACCCTTGAGATTAACGAGCTCTTTGGAGATGGTGGCCCGTACTGGAAGGTCCTGGCTATTATATTGAGGAATGGCCTTCGGCCATAATTTTGTGAAAACAAAAACCGCCTCGTCTTTGATCCTCAAGCGGGCATGGATCTCCTCTTTCGCCAAGGCGACCAGTTCTTCTTTCGTTTTGGCAAGGATCGAAGGGTAACGCGCCCCCCCCAGCATCACTCGAACCACAATGTGCGGGGGGGCGCTACGGCCAGGGAAAATTTGACTTTCAAAAAGGACTCCCAAAACCTCTTTCTTCTCTGAGGATGGGACAAGATATCCAAAGCCGTTGGGAATTCTCGCCAACGGGTCTTTGCGATAAACCAGCCCTATCACCGCCACCGGGGCATATTCAATTTTATTCAATAAGGACGAAAGGTTGGGGTTAAAACTCTGGACGATCCGGCTTGCCGCGTAGGCCGGCGTGCATAGAAAAAGACAATCGGCCCGGTGATCTCCGTCTTGGGTATGGACAAAAAATTGATCCCCAGTAAAACGGATGGCATGCACCTCTTGATTCAACCGGATAAGCTCTTGGTAACGGGCACAAAAAGCATCCATAAGCTGCGACATCCCTTTCTGAAAAGACATCAAACGCTCTTTGGAAAAGCCGCGAGGAGGACCACTCGCCTCGCGACTGGGTCGGGCAGGCCTTTTGATCAGCCCTTTAAGCAGGGAGCCATATTTTTGTTCAGTCTCATAAATGCGCGGAAAGGCCGATTTCATGTTTAACCGATAAACATCCCCCGCATAGATGCCAGTGACCAGGGGATCTAAAAAGACTTTGGAAAAACCTTCCCCAAAACGCCTTTGACCGAACTCGTAAACGGTCTCCTCGGGATGGTCGCCTCGTTGGATAAAAAGCTCGAGTAGAATGCGTCCTTTGTCCGACAGGGATAAAGGTTGGAATTGCCAAAGGCTGATTATTCCCGTAGGGATCAAATGCAGCCGATCCTTGATCAAAAGAAATTTCTGACGGGTTTCAGGATTAGCGGTGACCAAGGCCCCTTCCAGTCCCAACTCCTTGGCCAGCTCCATTGTCTCTTCTCTTTCCAAGAATCCGTTGGGACCATATTCAAAGATCGAATCCTGATGGCGCTCGGTTTGGATCGTGCCTCCCAAGCGGGCGGTCTTTTCTAACAAAAGGATCTTTACGCCCAGGGAGTCCGCGTATCTTTTTTTCAGATAATGCAAAACGCTCAATCCGCTGATTCCCCCGCCGATGATGAGAATATTTTTGCGCCCAGCCTCAAATTTTAACTCGGTCATCTTTCCTCATCCAATCAAACTCATGAACGTGATCTACAATAAATTTCAATGTGTCGACCGCCGCATCCGGCAAGACGCCGTGGCTTAAGTTAAAAACGTAGCGTTTATAATGCCGCACCCCCATTAAAACATCCCGGATTTCTTTTTCTAAAGTTTTGTTGTCGGCATAAAGCAAACCGTTAAACAAATTTCCCTGAATGCCTTTGTCGGTTTTCTCCAAAAGGGGATTGTGACCCAAGACCACACTCTGGCATACACTCAAGAAATCGGCGCCGGATCTTTCCATGAAGGCGAGGAGAGGATGCGAATTCTTGACATAGTAGATCGAAGGCAAATCCACCCCTTGAAAAATTTCCTGAACATAGGGAAAAACCCAGCGGGCATAATCCGCCGGCCGCAGCAAACCCGCCCAGGTGTCAAAGATTTGAAATACTTTAATCCCGGCGTCCTTCTGCAGATGAAGGTAACGGATGGTGTTTTGAGTCAGGACCCGCATCAGTTTGTGAAAAGCAACCGTCTCCCTCTCGATGAAATGAAGGGCCTTGTTGAAACCAAGGGCCGATGGGCCCCACAGGGGCGCTGCGCCTTCCAATAAATAACAGGCGACGCTAAAAGGCGATCCCGCAAAACCAATGAGCGGGATGTCCTCTGGCAGCCGTTGATTGACCAAGGCCACGATTTCACGGATGTAACTCAAGTCCGCAAAATCGTGAATCGCCTCAACATCACTCGGCTTTGTCAGTGGGTTTTTTACCAGCGGTCCGTTGTCTTTGTCAAAGCGGATGTCAAAACCCATTGCGGAGGGCAGCGTCAGAATATCGGCAAACAAAATGGCGGCATCGACCTTCAGTTCCTTAACCGGCAGCACCGTCACCGTTGCCGCGATTTCCGGATGACGAAACATCTCCTTAAGGGAGTATTTTTTTCTTAAGGCTTGGTATTGGGGAAGGTAACGGCCCGCCTGGCGCATGAACCAGACGGGAATGGTTGTATTGGTGCCTTGAAAAGCCTGGAGGAGAAGGGATTGGGTCATTCGAGTGGATACCTTCATGAACAACCATAATTTTCCTGAAAGGTCACAAGGTCACAAGTCACCAGTAAATCCCATAAATGGCGTTCTCGGAGAACCGATTCCATAGGCAGCTTTTCTTTCTTGTGACATGTGACTGGTGACTTTGTGACTTCTCTACACCGTCCTCGAAAACGACCGGTGGGCGTTTTTTTGACGCAGATACCAATCGAATCCCATGCACACATTGCGGATGAAAATTTTTCCCAAGTTGGTTGCTTGAACCTTGCCGTTGGATAAAACAAGCAGCCCATCCGAAACACACCGATCGAGATGCTCTTTCTCTTCGGCAAAATAACGATCGAAATCCACGGAAAACCTTTTTTGAAACTCCCTCCGGTCGATCTCAAAACGGCACATCAATTGACTGATAACCCATTGGCGCATTTGATCATCTAAAGACAATGTCTTTCCCCGCTCAACGGGTAGCTCATCGTTACGCAGGCTTCGGTAATACTGCGGTAAAGTTTTATAATTTTGGACAAAGGTCTCTTCAAAAAATCCAATGGCCGAAACGCCGAATCCCAAAAACTCATCGGCGGGCTTGACCGTGTATCCCATGAAGTTGCGGTATAAACTCCCTTCCTGAAACGCCTTGGCGAGCTCGTCGGTTTCCAGCGCGAAATGATCCATGGCGATCGCCTGATAACCGTTCTTTAAAAATTGCTCCCGCGCCTGAAAAAAAATCTCCAGCTTCTCGTCATTGCCGGGCAACGTCTCTGGCTCTAACTTATTCTGATGTTTCTTAAGCCACGGGACATAGGCAAAGCTGTACAGGGCAATCCGGTCCGGCTTAAGGCGGATGACTTTTTCCAAAGTGGTTTTAAAACTCTCCCCGCTCTGATGAGGAAGCCCATAGACGAGATCATAATTGATCGAATGAAAATTCAACTCCCGGCACCATCCGGTTACATCCCGGACCATCTCAAAGGGCTGAATCCTATGGACGGCGTTTTGAACTTTGGAATCAAAATCTTGAACCCCTAAGGAAATCCGATTGAACCCCAAGGCCCTCAACGTTTGGACTTGATGGCGATCAATGGTACGGGGATCAATCTCAACGGCAATCTCACCCTGAAAATCAATCTCAAAGCTCTGTTGGATTTTCGTGAAAAGCCTCTTCATCTGATTCCCTGACAGATAATTGGGTGTCCCTCCACCCCAGTTAAGCTGACGGATTGTTTTTCGTTTTCCAAGGAGACGACACACCATGTCCATTTCTTTTTCAAGGGAATTCAGGTATTCGTCCGCGTATTTTTCGTTGTGTTCTCGAATGACAACGGTGCAGGCACAAAAATAACAAAGGCTTTGACAAAAGGGAATATGGATATAGACCGACAAGGTTTTGTCGCTTTTCGCCAAATCAAGCAGTTTGGCCCGATACAAAGGCCCCTTCACCTGCGTCGACCACTCCGGTGCCGTCGGGTAACTCGTGTAGCGCGGGCCGGGAATGTCGTATTTGAGAATGGTTTCTTTGGTGATTGAGGAAAACATATTTATTAAGGAATATCCTATGGCTAGCCGGACTTCACGGCGTGAAAGTATTCACGATTCATCCGGGCAATATGGGCGACGCTGATTTCTTTGGGGCACGCGGCTTCGCAGAGATACTCATTGGAGCAGTTGCCGAAACCTTCTTTGTCCATCTGCTCCACCATATTCAAAACGCGGGTGGTCTTCTCTATTTGTCCTTGGGGAATAAGGCTGAAGTGACTCACCTTGGACGCTACAAAAAGCATGGCGGAAGCGTTGGGGCACGCGGCCACGCACGCGCCGCAGCCGATGCAGGAGGCCACATCCATGGCTGATTCCGCGTGAGGTTTGGCAACCGGAATGGCGCTGGCCTCCGGGGCCTGACCGGTTCTAACAGAGATAAACCCGCCAGCGGCCATCACCCGATCAAAGGAGCTTCGATCCACTACTAAATCTTTGATGACCGGAAAGGCCCGAGCGCGCCACGGTTCAACAACGAGCGTCTGGCCGTCTTTAAAATGGCGCATGTGAAGCTGGCAGAGCGTTGTTCCCTTCAAAGGCCCGTGGGGCTGACCGTTGATGACCGCGCCGCATGTCCCGCAAATCCCCTCGCGGCAGTCGTGATCAAAGGCAATCGGGTCTTTGCCTTCTTGGTTCAGCCGTTCATTGACGACATCCAGCATTTCCAGAAAGGACATGTCCGTGTCCATAGCCTCGGCCCGGTAGGTTTCAAAACGCCCGGGGGAGGCATGATTTTTTTGCCGCCAGATTTTGAGGGTGAGGTTGATTTTGGAACTCATTTATAACTCCGTTGTGTCAATTGTACCTCTTCAAAAACCAACGGCTCTTTATGAAGCGCGGGGGATTTCGCCATTCCTTTAAATTCCCACGCCGCCACGTAAGCGAATTCCTGATCGTTGCGCAAGGGTTCTCCCTCGGACGTTTGAAACTCTTCCCGGAAATGCCCGCCGCAGGATTCTCGTCGATCAAGCGCATCCGCGACCAGAAGCTCGGCGAACTCCAGATAATCCGCCACCCGGCCCGCCTTCTCCAGGCTTTGATTGAATTCCTCATGGCTCCCCAGCACCCTCACATTCTTCCAAAACTCCTCACGGATTTGAGGAATCGCCCTGAGGGTCTCTTTTAATCCTTCCTCATTTCTGGTCATACCGCATTTGTCCCAAAGAAGCCGGCCAAGCTGTCTGTGGAAATCATCCACGGTCCGTTTGCCTCTGACAGCAAGGAGCCTCTGGGTGTGCTGGCTGATGTCTTCTTCTGATTTCTGGAATTCCGGATGGTCGGTATTGGTCGAAAAAGATGTGGTGCCGGCCAGATAATCACCGATCGTGTAAGGGATGATGAAATAGCCATCAGCCAATCCTTGCATCAGCGCGCTTGCTCCCAGACGGTTGGCGCCGTGGTCAGAAAAGTTGGCCTCGCCCAAGACAAAAAGCCCCGGCAGATTGCTCATCAAATTGTAATCCACCCACAAACCGCCCATGGTGTAATGGATCGCCGGATAAATCATCATGGGCTCTTGATAGGGATTAACACCGGTAATCTTTTCGTACATATCAAAAAGATTGCCGTAGCGCTCTTTGATCAGATCCAGCCCCAGCCGCTCAATCGCTTCAGACAAATCGAGATACACGGCCAAACCCGTTGCTCCAACCCCCCGGCCCGCATCGCACTCCTCTTTGAGGGCGCGGGAGGCGAGATCCCGCGGCACAAGGTTTCCAAAGGTCGGATATTTTCTTTCCAAGAAGTAGTCGCGTTCCGCTCCTGGAATCTCGGAAGGAAGTCTTTGATCTCGGGATTTTTGGGGAACCCAGACGCGGGCGTCGTTTCTCAAACTTTCGCTCATCAAAGTCAGCTTGGACTGATATTCTCCATGGAGCGGAATGCAGGTGGGATGAATCTGCGTAAAACAAGGATTGGCGAAAAACGCCCCCTTTTTGTGCGCCCGCCAGATGGCGGTCGCGTTGGAGGCCTTGGCGTTGGTGGAAAGATAAAACGCATTCCCATAGCCGCCCGTGGCCAAAATCACCGCATCCCCGCTATAGGATTCAATCGCTCCATCGACCAGATTGCGGCAGACGATTCCGCTGGCACGCCCGTTGATCACAACCAAATCCAGCATCTCTCGCCGAGGATAAAGCTCTACGGTTTTCTTGGCGACTTCTTTCATCAAAGCACTGTAAGCGCCCAGAAGAAGCTGCTGTCCCGTCTGGCCGCGGCAGTAAAAGGTGCGCGAAACCTGTGCCCCCCCAAACGAGCGATTGTCGAGATAACCGCTGTACTCACGGGCAAAGGGCACCCCCTGCGCCACGCATTGATCAATGATGGCATTGCTGACTTCCGCCAAGCGGTAAACATTAGCCTCCCGCGAACGGAAATCCCCGCCTTTGATCGTATCGTAAAACAAGCGTTCGATGGAGTCCCCATCGTTTCGATAATTTTTTGCGGCGTTGATTCCTCCTTGAGCCGCGATGCTGTGGGCCCGCCGGGGGCTGTCTTGAAGGCAGAAGACCTTCACGCGATAACCAAGCTCCGCGAGCGAGGCGGACGCAGAACTTCCGGCCAAGCCTGTGCCAACGACCAGAATCGTGTATTTTCTTTTATTGGCCGGGCTGACGAGCTTCAGATGGAGTTTGTGCTTTGTCCATTTGTCTTTGAGAGGTCCTGCCGGAATTTTGGCATCCAGTTGTTGGTCCATAAAATTCACATCCGGTATTTCAAACTGTCCATAAGAACGTAAACCGGTATGGTGCTGTAGCCAAAGGCCATGAGGACGCCCAAGGCATTGCTGATCTTCTGGATTAAAGGGGTGTATTGAGGATGATGGAACCCGAACGTTTGGAAGAAACTTTGAAGGCCATGAGTCAGATGAAATCCCAATGCCACCATCGCCACGATATAACCAAGGCTGTGCCAAGGATTGGAAAACGAGTTATAAACAATGGCGTACAAACCCAGGGATTGGCCGTCCGGCATCACGGTTCGCGGCCCGGTGCGATCGGCGAAGGTAAAATCCACCAAGTGCCAGATCACGAAAAGAAAAATAATCGTTCCGGTATACGGCATCAGCCGCGCGGCCAACGACCTCTCCTCGGAAGGCCGATAGATGCTGTAGCGTTGCCCACGCGAACGCCAATTTTCCATGACCAAAAGCGCCGTGATCCATAGATGAATCACAAAGACAAAAAGAAGCCCTATTTCAAAAATATATAAAGCGGGCCGCAGGCCGGTGATTTTTTGGGCGTAATCGTTGAAGGCCTGCGGCCCGGCGTATAGGAACAAATTCCCGGCCAGATGCGCAATCACAAAGACGATCAACAAAAGCCCGGTTGCGGCCACAATCTGCTTTTTGCCAATGGAGGAATGAAGATATTTCACCCAATCGCTCATCGAAAAGTATCTTTACGACAATCCTTGCCTAAAATATATGAGTTGGATTATATCATAACCTTTTTCTTAAAAAACCCTTTTTTTTCTGTGTTTTAATGCGCTCCACTCTGGCAGCATCTCGCTCACGCATCATCCGGGCGATATCTTTTTGTCTTCGGGTTGTTTGGGGCCCCGCCATTTAGGTCCTCATCTTCTCTTTTTATAGAGGCCAATCAACTCGGCCTGATCGAGGATATGACCTTTCATGGCTTTTTCCAAATCAGCCTTGGTGATTCCTTCTTTCAGATCGAGTTTCGTATCCAACGCATAGATTTTGAAAAAGTACCGGTGCGTTCCACTGGGGGGACACGGCCCGCCGTAGTCCAAACGCCCAAAGTCATTGATTCCCTGCGGGCCGGGGCGGCTGTTCTCTTCAATCTTTTCCATTGGGGGAATATTGAAAACAACCCAGTGAACCCAAGTTCCCATGGGCGCATCCGGATCATCCATGATCAAAGCTAAAGATCGGGCCTGGGCAGGGATCCCGGAAATCTCCAAAGCCGGATTCACATCATCCCCTTCACAGGTGAATTGGGCAGGAATCATTTGATTGTGTTGAAAAGCAGGACTCGTTATTTTCATGGGATCACCTCCTTGAGAGTTTTTCATCTGGGCCTCATCAGCCGAAAAACCACTTCTGATTAACAAGATTAATGGAAAGAAGATGGATAAAATGAGTCCTTGTCGTTTCATCGAATTTTCCCTTCCTTAAACTCCTCATTAGAAAACCTCTCTCTAATCTCCCAAAATCGCTTTGACCTTATCCAAAAGATCCTGGAGCTTGACGGGTTTGATGAGATAATCTTTAACCCCTTTTCGACGAAAGATGGGTTCTGTCTCAGGATAAGCAGTTACAACCAAAACCGGAGTCAATTTATGATATTCCATTTTTCTAAGCTGAGATATAAAAGTATAGCCGTTCATCTTAGGCATTTGAATATCGAGGATGATCAAATCGATTACAGAATCCCCTTTAACAATCTTGAAAGCCTGTTCGCCGTTTCCAGCGATCTTAACCGAATACCCTGCCCGTTCCAATATCTTTTGAGTGAATTGAAGAATATCCTCTTCGTCATCCACAACGAGTATTTTTTTAATGGCCGCCTCCTTTTCTCTGCCTCTCCATCTCTTTACCTCTCTCATTCTTGCACCCCTACGCCTCCTCCTCGTACTTCTTCTTCAACGCCTCCACGACGCCCACATCGGCCAGAGTTGTGACATCGCCAAGGGCCCGGCCCTCAGCCACATCCCGCAAGAGCCGGCGCATAATCTTGCCGCTGCGGGTCTTGGGAAGGTCATGGGTGAAGATGATTTTGCTGGGACGGGCAATGGCCCCGATTTTGGTAACGACGTGGGCCTTCAGCATCTCTTCAATTTCCTTAGCAGGGTTGTTTCCCTCTTTTAAAGTGACAAACGCGGCAATGGCCTGGCCCTTGATCTCATCGGCGATGCCCACGACCGCAGACTCTGCGACTTTGGGA
>Ga0209399_10000390_pt1 | contig 26937 bp, 15 predicted proteins | sample OV2TP3_FD_184130 | JGI IMG/M metagenome (GOLD analysis project Ga0209399, IMG submission 184130) | Hot spring microbial communities from Beatty, Nevada to study Microbial Dark Matter (Phase II) - OV2 TP3 (SPAdes) (version 3) | ecosystem: Environmental > Aquatic > Thermal springs > Hot (42-90C) ... | reverse complement strand
TGGACAACGGGGCCTACGGGGACACGCGGGGCATCGAGCTGGCCTTGAAGAAGGCGTTCAGCCAGAACTTCTCGTTCCAGGTCTCCTACAACATGCAGTGGGCGCAGTTTACCACAGGGAAGTTAGGCAACGTCATCCGGAACGTCTACATGGACTCTCTGGGGGTGGCCAACCTGTCCAAGACGGGCTACACCAAGACGTTCCCGGACGGGCAGAGCGTGTTCGTGCCGGACTTCTGGATCTTCTTCGACCCGTCCTCCACCGGGCGGGAGATCCCCCGCAAGATGACCGAGGCGGAGATCAAGCAGTACGGGGCGCAGGCGCAGGCCGGCCTGAACGGCGCGCCCCGGAACGGGGACCTGCTGGGCACCGGGGTCTACGACGGCGTCCGTCCGCAGGACGGTCCCATCGGTCAGAGGGGGGTCTACATCCTGACCGGGGGCTACAGCGTGGACACCCGCAACCCCAAGGCCGGGGACCGGCGGAGCTTCGGGAGCGTGACGCTGCTGATGTCCCTGCCCGACGGCTTCAAGTTCGGGCCGGCGTTCGTGGGCAACTTCCTGAGCAACGTGCGGATGACGCTGATCAACCGGCTGGAGACGGGGTCTCTGTTCCTGTATCAGCCCCCGCAGGGCGGCACCACGAAGTTTCTGGAGCGGGGGATGGACACGCGCACGGACCTGGCGGCGGAGAAGACGTTCCGGTCGAAGGGGCGGTTCCAGCCGACGCTCTTCGTGGACGTGCGCAACCTGTTCAACCAGCAGGACCGGATCTTCCCGCCCAACAGCACGGACTACTTCTTCTGGGGCCTGAACGACCCGCGGCCGGACGAGACGAACTACGTGAAGTACGGGGACGTGAACGACCGGAACTACGCCAACTTCCCGAGGCGGTGGAACGTGGGCATGCGGTTTAACTGGTAGACCCCTCCCCCGGCCCCTCCCCGACGCGGGGAGGGGGAGAAACGGCGAAGGGGTGAATGGGTGAGGTAGGGGCGGGGTCACCCCGCCCCTACCTCAATGCTATGGAGGTACAAGACTGTAATGAATCGCTTGAGAGCAGTTTTGAAGGGATCGATCCTGCTGTTTGCCGCCGCCATTGCTGCTGGCCTCTGGGCGGGCGCGGCGCAGGCGCAGATCGACCCGAATTCGGCGACCGTTCGCGCCACGTCGCGGGCGCTGATCCAGGAATCCTTCACCATGATGGGGTTCGCGGGGCAGAGCCCGAACATCGGCCGGGGGAGGGCGGGCCTGGGCTACCCCAACAACGGGTCCGGGCCGGGCGCCTACGGGATCGTCCTGGCGCAGGAGCAGAGCGGCCCGAAGGCCACCTACGGCTACGGCTACAGCACGTCGGGCGGGGAGTGCACCTGGATCATGACCTCGGACGGGGGCGTCACGGTGACGGGCCCCCGGCCCAGCGCCTGGATCAAGGACTTCATCCGGCCCGTGCCCTACGACCCGAAAGGGAAGGAGGAGGAGGCGTGGGGGGTGCCCGATCCCCTGCTGGGTCTCTGGCAGAGGGGCGTGACTGCCACTCCGGGCACGTCCCTGGCCACGTACTGGCCGGGCATCACGAAGGCCAACGACGGGAGCATCTACGCGGCGGACAAGCCGGAGCAGATCCCCCCGGTGCAGATCGCCAACTACAAGCTGAGCGGCTACATCCAGAACCCCAATGCGCCCGAAGAGGTGATCATCACGCAGTGGTCGAACACCAAGCAGGGGTTCCTGACCACGCGAAAGTCCTACGACTGGAGCAACCCGGACTTCGACGACTTCATCCTCGTGGACTACGTCTTCACGAACTTAGGGGACTTCAACGGGGACGGGAAGGAGGACGACCCGGCCAAGACGAAGACGCAGGAGAACGTCTATTTCGCGTTCGTGAACGCCGAAGGTCCCACGGGCATGGGGGCCAACTGGTTCCGGTCCCCGGACGGGTGGGGCGTCTATATCTGGCAGGACCACAACGTGGACGACGCCTACTTCTATTCGGACGCGAGCAATTACCGGGGGGCGTTCCCGAAGGGCCTGAAGGCGTCCATCTGGCGGGACTCGGACTGGCAGGGGTCGTCCTGGGACGACACGGGCGACCCGTTCTACCTGAAGGAGGCGGGGAGCGGGACGTCCACGGGGAAGATCGGGCAGACCGAGGGGCAGATGCAGGCCGCGGCCACCTGGGCAATGGTCCCGATGGCCTACCGGAACGCCGGGGCGTCGCACGTCTTCAACCCCAAGGATAGGGCGGGCAAGTTCGTGGACCCGCAGGGGGAGCAGCCCTCCGGGGCCAAGTGGTGGAAGATCCGGGGGACCAGCGACTATGACGACCCCTACTCGGAGAAGGACACCGAGAAGAAGATCCACGGCGAGATCACCGCGCCGGGGATCAAGGACAACCCGAACGAGGCCATCCCGGAGGACCGGGTGGGCTACGTCCACGGGCAGGTCTACGGCCCCTACACGCTCAAGCCGGGGGAGAGCGCCAAGGTCGTGATGGCCTACGTGGCGGGGCACCCCGCGCAGATGCGGAACCAGGACCTCCTGGCGTGGGACCGCTCGACCGAGCCTGTGGAGAAGAAGCAGTCGGAGATCAAGACGCTCGGGGAGCAGGCGCTGTTGGAGAACGCGCGGCTGGCGCAGTTCACCTACGACAGCGAGTACCGCATCCCGGCCGCGCCCACGAACGCGTTCATCGCCAAAGACGACCTGACGGGCAGCCCGAACGCCCACCAGCAGATCACGTGGGTGGACCATTCGGACCGGGCGGTGAACCCCTATTCCAAAGAGGCGGATGTGCTGGGCTACCGGATCTATCGGTCGAACTGGTTCGCGGTGGGGCCGTGGGAGCTGTGGGACACGATCGAGAAGGGGAAGAGCGGGCAGTCGGTGAAGGGGAGCTGGACCTACGGCAACGGGGTCTACGTCTATGAGGACCTGCAGTCCGCGGCGGGGTTCGAGTACCACTACTCGGTGCGGCCCTACGCCAAGGGGTACGCGAACTGGAGCGCCACGCTGAGCGACGGGTCGACGAAGACCCTGGCGGACATCCCGGTGGCCCGCGTGCGCACGAACGTGACGAGGGGCTACGAGGCGGGGTGGGGCCCCTATACGGCGCGCACGTATGACGGGGAGAGCCGGCCCTTCCAGCCGGTGACCAAGGCGACGGACAACCTGGAGAAGAAGGTGCAGGTGGTGCCCAACCCCTATTTCGTGGACGGGCTTCACGCCTATCCGAACAGCCGGAACATCCGGTTCGTGGGTATCCCCCGCAAGGCCAAGATCTACATCTACTCGGCGTCCGGGGATATGGTGCAGACCCTGGTGCACGACGAGACGGTCGTGCGTCAAGGGGCGCGGGACGTGCCCAAGACGACGGGCCAGAAAGGCGAGACGGTGTTCCGGCAGATCACGTGGAACCTGGCCGGGCAGATCTCCACGGGCCTCTACTATTTCGTGGTGGTCTCGGAGGTCCCGGAGAGCATGGGGAAGACGCAGCGGGGCACGTTCGTGGTGATCAAGTAAAGGAGGATATGCTGTGAAAAGGAATTTCGTGACAACGGCCCTTGTCCTCGCGCTCGGCATGCTGCTGGTCTCCTCTCCGTCAGAGGCGGGCATCGAATGGGGGGGGACGAACGCGATCAAGGGGACGAAGAAGGTCAACCAGTCGGGGATGCAGTTCCTGAAGATCAGCCAGAGCGCCCGCGCCGCCGGGATGGGGGACGCGTTCACGGCGGTGTCCAACGACATTAACTCCATCTACTTCAACGGGGCGGGCCTGACGCAGATCAAGACGCTCGGCTACCAGATCAACTACACCAAGTGGCTGGCCGACACGAAGGTCTACTCCGCCGCGGTGGCGTGGAACACGGGGTCCAGCCGGGGAGAGGTGATCGGCCTGAGCGTCATGACGTTCAAGCCGGAGGACATGGAGGAGACGACGATCTACCAGCCGGACGGGACGGGGCAGAACATCCGCTATAGCGACACGGCGGTGGGCCTGCTCTACGCGGTGAAGTTCACGGACAAGTTCTCGTTCAGCGGGAAGGTCTCGTTCGTCCAGGAGAAGCTCCACACCAAGTCCACGTCTGCGGTGACGTTCGACCTGGGGAGCTACTTCTACACCGGGTTCAAGAGCCTGCGGATCGCCATGGCGCTGAAGAACTTCGGCCCGGACAAGCAGGCGGACGCCATCCAGTATTTCATGCCGCTCTACTACAACATGGCCATTGCGGGCGAGGTCTTCGGCGAGAAGGGGCAGCCGTTCTACGTGACCATAGACGCGGAGAGCGCCTTCGCGGTGGACTACGAGCAGCGCTACCACTTCGGGGCCGAGGCCTGGATGAAGGACATCCTGGCGCTTCGGGCAGGTTACAAGCACAACTACGACCTGGAGCAGTACTCCGTGGGGGTGGGGGTCAAGGGGACCTTCAAGGGGAGTCGAACCCTGACCCTGGACCTGGCCTACTCGCCTCTTAAGAAGGAGTCAGGGGTCAAGCTGTTCGATCCCTTCCTCCGGGTGTCCGTGGGCGGCGCGTTCTGATCGCTGACCCTTTATCCTCATCAGGTGGCGACCGTGCGGCCCGCGCCCGCGGTCGCCATCTTTTTATGGCTATGAAAGACCACAGGACCACAGGACCACAGGACCACAGGACCACAGGACCCCTGCAAAAGCCTTATGGTCTTGTGGTCAGTGGTCAGTGGTCTCGTGGTCTGCCTATCCTGATCATCCTGGCCGTGACGCTCGCGGTCTACGCGAACAGCCTGTCCAACGGGCTGGTCTACGACGATCACTTCCTGATCGAGGGCAACCGGCAGGTCCGGGCGTTCGACCTGCGCGGCATCTTCACGACGCACTACTGGGGGGGCTATGAGGGGAACGAGACCGGGCAGTACCGCCCTCTGGTCATCCTGTCCCTCGCGTTGAACTTCGCCCTGCACGGGCTGAGGCCGTTCGGCTACCACCTGACGAACGTGCTGCTGCACGCCCTCAACAGCGTGCTCGTCTATTTTCTGGCGCTGAAAATAGTCCAGGCGGCAGACGGCAGAAAAGGCGACGGACGACTGACGACGGACGACGGCAGGAAAAACGACGGACGACCGACGACGGACGACGGCAGGAAAAACGACGGACGACCGACGACGGGGGACCGGAAAGGCGACGGCGGTCGGCGGTCCACGGTCGGCGGTCGTTTCATGGCGGTCGGCGGTCAGGTGGTGGCGATGGCGGCGGGGCTGTTGTTCGCCGTGCATCCGGTCCACGCAGAGGCGGCGGCGGGGGTGACGTTCGGCAGGGCGGACCTTCTGGCGGCGCTGTTCACGTTTGGGGCGTTGTGGTTTTATATTCAGACCCCTCCCCCGGCCCCTCCCCTGAAGGGGAGGGGAGAAGGCTGTTCCCCCTTTCCTTCAGGAAAGGGGGTCAGGGGGATAGGTCTCTCCCTCCTCTGCTTCGCCCTGGCCCTGCTGTGCAAGGAGAGCGCTGTCGCGCTGATCGGCCTGGCGGCGCTTTACGACGTGAGCGCCTCGGAGGAGGCCGGGGTTCGGGAGGCCATCGCGGGGACGCTCCGGCGTCGGTGGCAGGTCTACGCGATCTACGTGGCGATCTTCCTCGCCTATCTGCTGGTCCGGGCCGGGCTGGGGATCGGGTTCAGCGCGGGGAGCCTGTCCCGGCTGAACAATCCGTTGTTCGAGGAACCCGTACTTCACCGGCTCTGGACGGCGGCCAAGCTGGTCTTTCTCTATGCGGGCCTGGTGGCCCTGCCCCTGCGCCTGTCCGTGGACTACTCCTACAACGCCATTCCTGTGGCGGTCTCGCCCTTCGAGCCGGGGGTCCTGGCCGGGCTGGGGATCGGGCTTCTATGCGCAGCCGTCTGGGTCCGGGCATTCCGGGGCGCACGGGGCGTCTTTTTCGCCGTCGGGGCTTTTCTGATCCCTTATGCGCCGGTGTCGCAGGCCGGGGCGCTGGTCAATGCGCTGTTTCAGGAGCGGTTTCTGTATGCGCCTCTGTTCGGCGTCTGCCTGCTGGCCGGGTTGCTCCTGCGGCGCGTCCGGGGTCGAGACGTGGCCGCTGCGACGCTGGCGGCGATCGTCGTCCTGTATGCGGCCAGGACGGTCGTGCGCAACAGGGACTGGAAGGACGACGCCACGCTGTTCGCCAGCGCCGTCGAGGCGTGTCCGAACAGCGTCAAGGCGCAGGGCCTGCTGGGCGACGCCCTGGCGGGGCGAGGGGCGCTGGACCGGGCCGTCGCGTCCTACCGGGAGGCGCTCCGCCTGGCGTCCCCCATCCCGTCGGAGGTGGCCAACATTCACAACAACCTGGGCAACGTCTATCAGCTCCAGGGGAGGCTCGACGAGGCCATTGACGCCTACGAGCGGGCAGCGGCACTGCAACCCGACTATGCGGAGGCGATGCACAGCCTGGGGGTCGCGTGGCTCAAGAGGGGTGACCCCGCGAAGGCCGCGGCCTGGTTTGAGCGGGCGGTGGCGCTGAGGCCGGACGACGCGGAGGCTCACTACAACCTCGGCCTCTCGTGTCAGAGCGCCGGAAGGCTGGAGGCTGCCATCCGGCATTACGAGCGCGCGGTCGCGCTGCGTCCGAGTTATGCGGAGGCGTACTACAATTTAGGCAATGTGTATCGGGACCGGGGGATGACATCGGCTGCGGTGAAGGCCTACCGGAAGTTCGTGGAGGTCTGGCGGGGAGATGAAGGCGTGCGAGAGATGGCGCGGCGGGAGATCGAGGCGATAGAAGGACAATGATGAACGATGGATGAGAAGGTAGGGAAACGAGATGAACTTTAGTATCCTTTTTAGCGTGACGATTGCGCCTGTTTTGGCGGTCCTTAGGCTTGTTAAGGTGGGCGCCCGCACGACAGGCGGCGCGATCTTCGCGCTTGGCGTCGGCCTGTCGATCCCGGCCCTCTCCACCCAGTTTCTCTGGGCCGATCAACCCGTGTACGGCGAGGTTGCCGTGACCAGTCGTCCGATCCAGAGGCCGGCCGGGGACTATGTCGGCTCGGCGGCCTGCCGGAGCTGTCATCCCCACTACTACGCCACCTGGCATGACTCCTACCATCGCACGATGACTCAGGTGGCGACCGCGGAAAGCGTCATCGGCAACTTCAACAACGTTCGACTCTCTGGCAAGGACCTGAATGTTCGCCTCTTCAGGCAAGGCAATCAGTTCCTTGTCGAAATGAACCTGAGCAATCCTCCGCTCAATGACGTTTATCCTGTTGTGATGACCACCGGATCGCACAACAGGCAGGTCTATTGGTTGGGTTCTTCGACGGACTCGCCCCTCATGGTTCTGCCCTACATGTTTCTCAGGGCTGAGCAGAAGTGGATTCCCCGGCATTCCGCCTACATCAATCCGATGTGTCTTCAGGAGCGCCCCGAGTCGGCTGTCCTAAAGGCTGATTTCGGCAGGTGGAGTTATCAGTGCATCAAGTGCCACACCACACGTCCCTATCTTGCAGCCGAAACCGACAGTCCTGCCCGGCCTGCTTCGGCGACCCAGGTCGTTGAGTTTGGCATCTCCTGTGAGGCGTGTCACGGTCCCGGGGCGGAACATGTCCGGGTGAATCGCGATCCGACTCGTCGCTACAAGCAACGGCTTGCCGGAGGGCCTGATGCCACCATCGTCAATCCGGCAGATCTGCCACACGATCGCGCGTCCCAGGTCTGCGGCCAGTGTCACAGCGTCATCATTCATCGCAAAAGATGGGTCCACAACGGCTATACCTATCGCCCCGGAGAGGACCTGGCCGCGGACCCGAACCGCTTCGTCATGCGCGGACGGCTGGACCTCATGCCGCACAACCGGCCCAGGGACTTGCCCCATCCGTCTGAGATGAACAGTTTCTGGTCCGATGGAATGATCCGTTGCTCCGGCAGAGAATACAATGGCCTGATCGACTCACCCTGTTTTCAACGCGGCGAGATGTCGTGCCTGTCGTGCCATCAGATGCACCAGTCGCCTGACGATCCGAGGAAGCGGCAAGATTGGGCAGACGATCAACTCAAGTTCGGCACGGACGGCAATAGCGCCTGTCTGCAGTGCCACGATCAACTCAAGAGTGTGGACCGGCTTACCCTGCATACGCATCATGGGGCAGATTCGGCGGGAAGCAACTGTTACAACTGTCACATGCCCTACACCACGTATGGTCTGCTGAAAGCCATCCGGAGCCATCAAATCTCTTCGCCGAGCGTTACGGCAAGCCTGGAGACAGGCCGGCCCAACGCCTGTAATCAGTGTCATCAGGACAAGACGCTGGCGTGGACGGCCGATCACCTTTCGCGCTGGTACGAGATCCCAAAGCCAAAACTCTCGGGGGATGAACAACAGATCGCGGCCACCGCGCTATGGGCCTTACGCGGCGATGCCGGTCAACGCGTGCTCATGGCCTGGAGTTACGGCTGGGAAGACGCGCTTAAGACAGCCGGGAATCACTGGCAGGCCCCGTATCTGGCGCAACTCCTGGAAGACCGCTACGACGCGGTTCGTTTTATCGCCCATCGGTCCCTGCGGCGTTTGCCGGGGTTCCAGGACTTCGAGTACGATTTTGTCGGCCCGCCTGGTCACCGGGCCGCCGCCCGCCAGCGGGCGCTGCAAGTCTGGGCAGGATCGCAGAAATCCCTGAATCGGCCCTTTGCCCGGCCAGTCCTGATCGACGGACAGGGACACGTTCTGGAAACCGAATTTCAGCGCCTGTGGAAGCAGCGGGATGATCGGCCGATGGAGGTCGGCGAGTAACCGACACAGCGGGAGGAACGAGTAGTTGCACGACGAACAGTCTCGCAACCTAAAAACGATGTGCGCGCGCCACCTGCAATTCGCGTGGTGGTCGCTGTTGTGTTGGGTCATCTTGGGAATCACGCTGGAGGCCCTGCACGCCTTCAAGATCGGCTGGTATCTCGGGCAAACCTCGGAGATGCGCCGGCTGCTGTGGACGCTGGCGCACGCCCATGGCACGCTGTTGTCGCTGGTCCATGCGGCGTTTGCTTTTACTTACTTTGCGCTCCCGACGCCAGTGACACGGCGCCTCCGGCTTACGTCTGCGCTGCTGATGGCCTCAAGCGTGCTCTTGCCCGGCGGTTTCTTCCTGGGGGGCATATTCATATTTGAAGGGGATCCGGGGCTGGGCGTCTGGCTCGTGCCGTTTGGGGCGATTTGTCTTTTCCTGGCCGTCTTTCTGACGGCAACCGATGTGGCGCGCGTCAAACGATCCATGCCGGCGAATAGTGGAGAGCGTCCGCGCCTGACGAAGCGAGGGAAAGGACTACGTCTTACTTGAATGACGTTAGCATTTTCCTCTCAAACAGGTATATTTCCCCTAAAATCTGCCTTGCTTTCGTCGTCGTATTGTAGTAATTTGTACGTTAAACAGATTATGTAACGCGCCGGGCCGGGAGAAGGTCATCTGATAGAGGATGAGATCGCCATGGCCGATCTGATCAGGATTTCATACAGGCGCGCCTTTCAGGGCGCAGCGCTGGCGGCGGGGCTGATGGCCTCCCTGGTGGTGGAAGGCCCCGCCCAACCCGCCATCGTCGCGCGTTCGCAGGACGGCAGCAGGACCGCCTGGGCGGTGGTGCGGGAAGGGGGGGCGTCGCTGACAGAGGTGTGGGTGGCGGACGGGGGGGAGTCGCCCCGGCGCCTGAGGACGTTTCCGGGGAGGCCGGAGGGGATGGCCTGGGAGGGGGATCGTCTGTGGTATGCGGACCGGGGCCTGCGGTTGCCCCTGGTGTCGAGCGGCGCTGCGGGAGAGGGGGTGGAGGTCGTGCTGGCGCCGGGCCGATGGTGGGCTGTCTCGATGGACGGCGGCGAAGATGTAGCGACGACAGAGGTCGAAGCACGCAGAAACGGAGAAGCGGGGAAGCGGGGAAACGTGGAGAAAGGCAGAACCGAACCGGAGAAACGGGGAAGCGGGGAAGCGGGGTCCTCCCTTCCCCCCGTCTCCGATTCTCCGATTCTCCCCTTCGGGGATGGGGGCGGGGCAGGGCCGGAGGTGGAACGGGGCCTGGCTGCCATGGGGGAGGGGGTCAGTCTGGCGGTGATGGCCTACAGCGCGGCGCAGGGGGGGGACTTCAAGGGGGCATCTGTCTACTATCGAAAGGCGGCGGACCGGTTCGAGGGGATGCTCTCCGGGGTCAAGGGGGCCGGCCTTTCGCGGGCGGTCTTCCGCGGGTACGCCGGGGCGCTCCGGTCCAGGGCCAGGGCCGACCGGCAGGAGATGGGGCGGGCGATCTGCGTGGACAATTTGAGGGCTGTGGGGGGGTTCCTGAAGGAGTACACCTCGGCGCACGGGGGGCGTTTCCCGGCGGACCTGACTGAGCTGAAGGCGTGGGTGGAGGGGCAGTACGGCCACGGCCGGCCCAGGGACGCGGCGCAGGGGCAGGGCGTGGTGGCGCAGATGTTCCGGTCGCCGGTGGACGCTGAGCCGGGGCGGGTCATCAGCTACGCCTATCGCGTTCCCCAGGACGGGGATGGGGAGGGGACGGCAGTGGCCTGGAGCTACTTCTACGCGGGGCGGGCCGTGGAGCTTGTGGGGTGGGGGGACGACTTCCGGGTGATCGACCGACCCCTGGGGCAGTTGCAGGTTGACTCTCTGTTGGCCGCAGGGGTGCGCTGTATGGACACAGACAGCCTGGCCGCGGTGGCGGCGCTGGAGGCCGTCACGAGGGTGGCCCCGACCTCGGCGCAGGCCTACCTCAAGCTGGGCTGCGCCTGTCTCAAGGCCGGGGAGATCGACCGGGCGGGGGTCGCGTTCCAGAAGGCGATCAGCCTGGACCGCAGGCTGGCGAAGGCGCACAACGGGCTGGGGATGGTCTTCTCAAGGCGTCCGAAGGGGCTTTACACGGCTATTGGCCACTTTCAGGAGGCCCTCCGGTGGGACCCCAGATATGCGGAGGCGCGGTTTCACATCGCAGAGGCCCGGCTGAAGATGGAGGAGTACGACGCCCGCCAGGAGGCGGAGCGGGTGATCGCGCTGGACCCGATGTTTGCGCCGGTCTACCGGCTGATGGGGGAGTGGTACGAGGAGCAGCAGGAGGACTACGAAAACGCCGCCCTGTGGTACACCCGGTACCTGTCTCTGAAGCCCGACGACCCGGAGGCCCGCCTGCGGCTGGGGAGGGCCTATCTGAAGGCGCGGGACTTCGAGAAGATCACGGGTCTGCTGATGGACTATGCGCAGCAGCACCCCGAGGAGGTCCACGCCCTGCCGGTCCTGGCGCAGGCGTGTCTGGAGATGAAGCGTCTGGACTGGGCGCTGACGTTCTTCAAGCGGTACCTGGAGCGGGTCGACCCCGCCGAGCGGGCGCTCTACGAGGACATCCGGCCGGTGGCGTATCCGGAGGAGATGGCCGAGTATGAGGCGACGGATAGAAAAAATGGGGCAACGGATGGGGAAGAGAAGGGCCAGCGAGAGGCGTTCCTGAGGCGTTTCTGGGGCCAGCGGGACCCGAACCTCTTGACGGAGGTGAACGAGCGGCTGCTGGAGCACTACCGGCGGGTCTGGTACGCGCGGCAGAACTTCTCGAAGGGGAAACAGCCGTGGGACCGGCGGGGGGAGGTCTATATCCGGTTCGGGGAGCCGGACTACCGGTCGCGGTCGAACATGATCAACCTGAGACAGAGCCTGGAGGTGCAGCGGATCAAGGAGCGGATGGCGCGGGAGATCTACGGTGAAGAGGCGTCGAACATGACCTACTTCGGGCCGGTCTTTCCGGTGCGGAGCCTCCGACTCACCCTGAGCAATGCGCCCAAGTTGAACTGGGAGACTCCTGACGTGGTTGAACAACAGAGGGAGAGAGAGGGGCGCGCCAGGACCCAGCGCACGCGCCAGACCCAGCAGGGGGAGGTCCAGGTCGACGAGAACCGCCAGACTTCCGGCCCCTCCGAGGTCACCGGCGTGGGCCGGACCGTGACTTATGAGAACGATGCAAGGCTGGAGACTCTGCGGGAGCAGGAGGATGCGATGGATCTCCTGCGAATGGCAGCCCCCACGCTGGAGGATCGGGTCTTCGGGTCAGGGTCGGACGGCAAGTTTCGACCGGATTTCATGTCTGTGACGGCGCAGGAAGACGCCTCGATGGTGAAGTGGGAGTCGTGGGTCTACACGAAGGTGGGCGGGGGGATCGAGATCACGTTCACGGACGAGAATGGCAACGGGAACTTCGACTACGCCCCCCCGCCCATGGACGCCAACGTCCCCATCGCCCGCATGCACAAGTTCAACCGGTATGCGCCCCAGCGGGTGTTCGAGCGGGCCGCGGCGGTCTCGGCGGATCACTATACGCCCAGGATCGACAACCCGCCGCTCAGGTTCTACTACGACGTGGCGGACTTCCGGGGGAGCCAGCAGGGCAGAAGCGCCCTGGAGGTCTACTACGGGATGCCCCACGCGGCCGGGTATTACTTCCCAGAGCGGGACTCGACGCGCCTGGTGGTGGACCGGCAGGTGGCGCTGCTGGACCTGAACACGGGGGCGACCTACCGCGCGCAGAGGGACCTGGTCTTTGAGGGGGCCGGGGACCTGACGCGGCAGCAGGGGGGGTTCGTCCCCGACGTGGCCAGGCTGGAGGTCCCGCCGGGAAAGTATCGCATGGAGGTGTCTGCGCGGGACCGGCTGACGGGGCGGATGGGGGTCTACCGGCAGGAGGTGGAGGTGGGCGACTATGCCAGGGGGAGGCTGCGGCTGAGCAGCCTGGAGCTGGCCTGGCAGGTGAGTCAGGGGCAGGAGGGAGATAAGTTCACCAAGCGGGGGATGCGGGTGATCCCGCTTCCGACGCGGATGTTCCGGAAGGGGCAGGGCATCTTCGTGTATTACGAGGTCTACAACCTCAAGCGGGACGCTTCGGGGCAGACGAACCATACGGTGGAATACACGGTGCGGAGTGAAGCGGGAGGGATATTCTCCAAGCTCGCCCGGACGTTCGTTGGGCAGAGGCCGGAGGTGGCGGTGTCTCAGGGGCAGGCCGGGACGGAGGAGGCGGAGTATCGGTATCTGGAGCTGGATCTGAGGGGGCTGCCGCCGGGCAAGGGGATTCTGACGGTGACGGTGAAGGACCTCAACAGCGGTGAGGCGGTGAAGCGGGAGCTGGGGTTCAGGATGGCGGAGTGACCCCTCCCCCGGCCCCTCCCCCACAGGGAGAGGGGAGAAGAGATGCTTGCTCCCCCTTCCCCTGCGGGGAAGGGGGATGGGGGGTTGGGTCAGAAAGGAGGACCTCGCGCATGAAGGGTGCGTTTCACTTTTTATGTATTGCCGCCCTGCTGATGACAGGGATGCCCGGCGTCTCGCAGGCGGATCCGCTCCTGTCCGCCCGAACGCTCTTAACTGCGGACTTCGACGAGGACGGTCAGGTCAACCTGAGCGACTTCTTCCTGCTGGCTGGGGCATTCGGGGCGAGGCAGGGGGAGGCGGGCTATGAGGGGCGATACGACCTGAATCGCGACGGGAGAGTTGATCTGGGGGACGTCTTCACCTTCAGCGACTCGTTCGGGAAGGTCTCGCCGCAGAGGCCCCTGCGCCCGCCGGTCCGGCTTGGGGATGTCCTGAAGACGATCTCCGGCCCGCGTTTCGCCAAGGTCCGGGTCCATAACCACGGCGGCGCGGATGAGGACGGGGCGTCGAACGTGGCCCTGATTTCCGTAGACATCGAGGAGAGGATGGACAGGACGCCCGGTGGGATGGAGGCGCCGATGGTGAAGGTGCCCGCCGGGGACTTCGTCATGGGGTCGAACGCCAGGGAGCTGGGGCTGCGGGAGGACTTTCCGGGGGATGAGTCCCCGATCCATCTGGTGTACCTGTCCGGCTTCTGGATCGACAAATATGAGGTTACCAATGCGCAGTACCGGGAATTTATGGAAGCGACGGACTATCCGAAACCCCTTTACATAGATGAGCCTGATTTTGGGGGGGCCCAACAACCGGTCGTGGGCGTGACGTGGGACGACGCCGTGGCTTATTGCAAGTGGCGCGGCATGTATCTGCCCACAGAGGCGCAGTGGGAGAAGGCGGCGCGAGGCGTTGACGGCCGGAAGTATCCGTGGGGGAACGATTTCCCGGACGAGGATGAGAACGGGATCGGGGGGCTGGAAAACCTGCGGGCCAACTTCAACAGCCGGCACTACAGGACGTTTGACGTGGGGAGCTTCCCAAAGGGGGTATCTCCCTACGGGGCGTGGGACATGGCCGGGAACGTCTGGGAGTGGTGCGCGGACTATTATGAGAAGGACTATTACAAGGTCAGCCCGCCCGAGAACCCCAAGGGACCTGTCCTGGGGACCACGCGCGTGGTGCGCGGAGGGGCTGCGCACGGGGATTACGATGACGTGCGCGCTCCCTACCGGGGAGATGTGCACCCGGCGGAGCGGAATGACTTGGTCGTCGATTACGTCAACGCCTTCAAGAAGGCGATGGCGTCGGAGAATCCTGAGATTCCCGAATCATCACTGTTTCAGTACCGCTACTTCATCGGGTTCCGGTGCGTGAAATAGGAGCAACGATGAAGTCAGAACGATGAACGATGAACGAAAAACAAAACAGATTTATGCTTTACTTCATCGTTCCGCGTTCTGCGTTCTGACTACAATCCCTGGTCTTCCATCTTGGGGAGTTTCTCCGCCGGCTTGGGGTCCTGTTTGGCCGGCTGCAGGATGCCGGGGTCTGTCTGCCCGGCCTCGGGCGGCGGGTGCAGGATCAGGTCCAGCCGCTGTTTCGCGCTCTCCAGGCTCTGGCGGACCAGAGGCAGTCTTTTCTGCGTCTGTTTTGCCCACTCTCTCGCCTTCTTATCTTTTTCCGCCAGCTCCTTTGTGTATTTGACCAGGGCCTCGGTAAAGGTCAGGTTGGCCTCGGCCGCCTTGACCTGGGCGCGGGCCGTCTCCAGCTCCAGGGCCTGCGCCTCCATCCGGGTCTCGACGGCCTTCTTCTGAAGGGCCTGAACCTCAGGGGGCAGGGCCTGGGCCTCCTGGTCGGGCGGGGCCTGGGCGTCCGCCAGCCCGGTCCATCCGACTATCAGAAAGGCCGCGCAGAGCGTTATCTCTCGTCTCATGGGGTACCTCCTGTCTACGAAGTATCGTGCAGAGACCTAGAGAACAGGGATTGGGGATTCGTGATTCGTGATTCGTGATTCGTCCCCCACCCCATCCCTCCCCGTGGACGGGGAGGGAGCTATCTTCCCCCCGTTCACGGGGGGATAAGAGGGGGGGCCGATCCACGATCCACGATCCACGTTTTTTCCGATCTCTTTTTTGTTCTGAGAAATATAACAAAAATAGTCTGAGGTTATCAAGGGGCTTTCGCTGTCACAGGGAGGGCTGGACATGCTCAGGGCAGGCGCAGCGCGGGTGAACATCACGCCTTTCGTGGGCGGCCCCATGGCGGGCTACGCGGCGCGGACGCGGGGGAGCGAGACGATCGACGACGAACTGTTCGCGAAGGCGCTGGTGCTGGACGACGGCCGGGCGAAGGTGGGGGTGGTGACGAGCGACCTGATCGCCGTGAACCCGGAGCTGGTGGCGGAGGTGCGAGACCTGGTGGCGCAGGAGACGGGCATCGCCGGCGACCACCTGCTGATCTGCGCCTCGCACACGCACTTTGGGCCGGCGCTGAGGCGGCGGACCTTCCGGGACAACGAGGCGACGGATGCGCCGCAGGACCGGGCGTATCTGACGGTGCTGGCGCGAAAGCTGGCGACGGCGGTCCGGCTGGCGCACGACGGGCGGCGGGGGGCGCGGGTCGGGTCGGGCAAGGGGGAGATACAGACGATCTCCTACAACCGGCGGACGATCCGGCCCGACGGGAAGGTGGAGATGCATCTGCGGTACCCGCCGCCAGGGACGGACGTGACGTTCGGGCCGAAGGACCCGGAGGTGAACGTGCTGAAGGTGGAGGACGCAGCAGGGGGGATGATCGCCTCGCTGGTCAACTTCGGATGCCACCCGGTGAGCAGCGTGGACCGGATGTACGCGATCACGGCGGACTATCCGGGCTACGCGATGGGGGTCGTGGAGGAGATGGAAGGGGGGGTCTGTCTGTTCGCGCTGGGCTGCGCGGGGAACGTGGTGCCGATCCAGCGGGAGGGGCGGTCGAAGGTCCAGGTGGGGCGCTCGCTGGGGGGCAGGGCGCTGGATGTGCTGCAGTGGGTCCAGACGACGGAGGACGCGCGGCTGGCGGCAATGAACCGGAGGATCAGGCTCCCGCTGAAGGCGTTTCCGCCCGTGTCGGAGATGGAGGCGGAGGTGAAGCGCCTGGAGGCGGAGGTGGCGAAGGGTGAGACGGAGAAGGTCTCCGGGGAGGATCTGCGAGGCGCCCGCAACGCGCTGGGGCGGGCGAAGGGGGCGCTGAACAAGGCCCGTTCGTTTGAGGGGCAGACGCATCTGGAGACGGAGGTCCAGGCGATCGCCGTGGGGGAGGCCCAGGTCGTGGGGCTGCCGGGGGAGGTGTTTGCGGAGACGGGGATGGACATCAAGCAGCGGTCGGGCATCCCGCACACCTTCGTGTTCAGCCTGAGCAACGACACGCCGGGCTACATCCCGATCCGGCACGCCTTCTGGCAGGGGGGGTACGAGTCGGGCGCGTCGTCGTTCGGGCCGGGGGCGGCGGAGGAGATGGCGGACGCGGCGCTGGAGCTGGTGAGGGAGTGCCGGAGCAGGATGTAAGGGGGAGGGGTCATGAAGATCAAAGAGATCCGAGCCGTGCGGCTGAACCTTCCGCGGTCTTCGGGGCCGGCCACGAGGCCAAGGCGGCCGTCGTGGGCGGAGGGCGCGGAGGTGGCCAACCCGGCCTCGAAGTTCCCGAAGTACAAGCGCCATCGCTCGTCGTGGATGCCGAAGTGGGAGACGGTCTATGTGAAGGCCACGGCGGAGGACGGGACGTGGGGGCTGGGGCAGACGTCGTTCGGGCGGGCGACGGCGGCGGTGATCGAGGATCACTTCGCGCCGATGCTGGCCGGGGAGTCCTGTTTTGCGATCGAGAAAATCTGGGATATGATGTTCCGGATGTCGAAGCCCTACGGGAGTTCGGGGATCGCGGCGTGCGCAATGAGCGGGGTGGACCTGGCGCTGTGGGACCTGGTGGGGAGGCTGAAGGGGCAGCCGGTCTACGAGCTGCTGGGGGGGCCGGTCCGGGACACGATCTTCGCCTACGCCACGGGGAACGACGTGGACTGGTACCGGGAGCTGGGGTTCCGGGCGTTCAAGCTGGCCTGCCCTCACGGCCCTGCGGACGGGCTGCGGGGGCTGGACGAGAACGAGCGGTTTGTGGCGGCGGCGCGGGAGCAGGTGGGGGACGAGGCGGAGCTGATGCTCGACTGCTACATGGCGTTCGACGTGGAGTACACGATCCGGCTGGCCGAGCGGCTGAGGCCCTACCGGCTCAGGTGGATCGAGGAGTTCCTGATCCCGGAGGACATCGAGGGGCACAGGGCGGTGCGGGAGGCGGTGACCTGGACGGCGCTGGCGTCGGGGGAGCACCTCTACACGCCGTGGCCGTTCCGGCAGTTGATCGAGCGGCGGTGTCTGGACATCCTCCAGCCGGACATCCACTGGGTGGGCGGGCTGACGGCGTGCGTGAAGATCGCTCACATGGCCGAGGCGGCGGGGTTGACGGTGATGCTGCACGGGGGCGGGAGCGCCTATGGTCTCCACTTCACGGCGGCGATGCCGAACGCGCCCTGGGCGGAGTACTACATCGGGTCCGCGCCGGGCGTGCCGCTGGAGGAGGCGCGGCGCTTTCCGGGCACGACGTTCCCGAAGGACAGCACGATCCGGCCGAACGACGGGCCGGGGTTCGGGGTCGAGGTGAAGGAGGCGTGGCTGACGCCGTTTTTCAGTTGAACTTGCAAAAACAGGCTGTTTTGTTATCTTGAAAGTATGAGGCAGTCTATCCGTGTCTTTTCCCTGGTTCTCGTCCTCGCCCTCTTCTCCGCCTGCGCCCAGCAGCAGGCCCCGCCGCAGACGGGGGGGGACAGGGGGTCCGTCCAGGTCTATTTCAGCCCGAAGGGGGGGGCGACGGAGGCGGCGGTGCGGGAGTTGAACGGGGCGCGGCGGGCCGTGCGGGTTCAGGCCTACAGCTTCACCTCGCAGCCCATCGCGAAGGCGCTCCTGGAGGCGAAAAAGCGGGGGGTGGACGTGGAGATCGTGGTGGACAAGTCGCAGCGGAGCGAGCGCTACACGGCGGCGGACTTCACGGCCAACCAGGGCATCCCGACGTTCGTGGACGACCGGCACGCCATCGCCCACAACAAGATCATCCTGATCGACGGGGAGACGATCCTGACCGGGTCGTTCAACTTCACAAAGGCCGCGGAGGAGCGGAACGCCGAGAACCTCCTGGTCATCAAGGGGTTCCCGGACCTGATGCGACAGTACGAAGAGAACTACGAACTCCACAAGGCCCACTCCGAGGTCCATCGGGGGAAGGCTGAGCAGGCGATGATGGAGGAAGAGGAGGAGTCGGTGTCCGGGAGAGGAAAACAGAGCGGGAGACGGCGATGAACGACTCTGACACAACGTCCTACGCGGCGGCGATCATCCGGGCGGCCCAGGCCCGGCACCCGCGGCTCTACGAGGAGAACCGCTACGTCTACCCGGTCCTGTCCCGGAGGTCGAAGGGGATCTCTGTGGGGGTGAACCTGAACCCGGACAAGGTCTGCAACTTCGACTGCATCTACTGCCAGGTGGACCGGACGGTCCCGCCGGCCTACCGGGAGGTGGACCTGGACCTGCTGGAGGAGGAGGTCCGGCGCGTGCTGGGGTGGGAGCGGGACGGTCTGCTCTACGAGCGTCCTCCGTTCGCGGGGCTGCCCGACGCGCTGCGCCGGGTGAACGACGTGGCCTTCTCCGGGGACGGCGAGCCGACCTCCTACCCGCAGTTCCGGGGGGCGGCGGAGCGGGTCATCCGGGTGAAGGAGGAGATGGGGTTGGAGGGTGTGAAGGTCGTGGTGATCACCAACGCCACGCTGTTCCACCGGCCTCGCGTGCGGGAGGCGCTGGGGCTGCTGGACCGGCACAACGGGGAGGTGTGGGCCAAGCTGGACGCCGGGACGGAGGCGTACTACCATCTGATCGAGCGGACGACGATCCCGTTTGACCGGGTGGTGCGCAACCTGATCGAGGCCGCGCAGGCGCGCCCGCTGGTCATCCAGAGCCTGTTCATGAAGGTGCGCGGCGCGGGGCCTGACGACGCGGAGATCGAGGCGTACTGCGGGGTGCTCCGGCGCATCCTGGACGCGGGCGGGGGCCTCAAGCTGATCCAGGTCTACACCGTGGCCCGCCGGCCTGCGGAGGGCTATGTGACGCCGTTGAGTGACGCGGAGGTGGACCGGATCGGGGAGCGGGTGCGAGGGGTGGCGGTTGCGCCGGTGGAGGTCTATTACGGGATCGGGTAGGGGCAGTGGTCAGTGGTCAGTGGTCAGTGGTCAGTGGTCAGTGGTCAGTGGTCAGTGGTCAGCAGGGGCGACCCATCGGGTCGCCCCTATTTTATGATCCTCCCGTCCTGCACCACGACCGGCGCGCCGTCCTGCCCGTAGTCGGCAAGGCTGCCGAGGTAGACCAGGCGGTCCCCGACGCGGCGCTCCGCAAGCCTGTCGCGGTCCTGGGGCCGGATGAAGAGGGTCACATCGGCGGAGAAGGCCTGGGTCTCTGAGGCGCAGCGGAGTGAGGCGTGGGGCTCGGTCTCCTCGGCGGCGTTGAGGTAGACGATGGTCCCCTCCCATCGGACATATCTTCCCCTGTAGCGCTCGAACTCCAGGCCCTTCTGCTCCGGCGTCAGGGGGCTGGCCGGGCCAAAGGTCTTCTCGAATGCCTCGAAGGTCGTGGAGATGGGGTGGGCTGCGGGGTCGAGCGCCCGATTTTGCGCCTGCCAGGTGAGCACCAGAATGGCCGCGATGATGAGGAACACCGCAGCGCCCCGCACGACCCGGCGACGCCGCGCAGCGAGGTCGGCGCGCAGGTCGGTTAGGGTCGGCATGCGCCAGGGGGCAAAGACGCGATGGGGGCGGATCAGCCCTGCGAGGCCCCTGGAGAGGTAGGCCCCGCAGTGGTGGCATTTGACCGCGTCCCGCCGCACGTGGAGGGCGCAGTTGGGGCAGCGTATCATCATAAGGCCAAATATACCATGCCGGGGTCTGATGGGCAACAGGGATGAAGATTTCGGCGCGCAAGGCCCGGCCTCTCCGGCCGGGCTTTTTTTGCAGATCACAGGAGCTTCAGGTCTGAAACATTTTTGCCGGGATGCGTGTCTAAAGTGAGTAGTCTTTCGATATTTTGGGCTTGTTTAATGAACAAATGTTCATTATATTTAGAGGACGTTTTTGAATAAGAGGTATTTTGAACGTCTCTGACTTTCAGGGAGATTCGGTATGCGGATGCGATGGATGAGGTGGCTGGCGCGGGGGGCGTGCGTTGCGCTCTGCGTCGCGGGCCTGGCGCTCGCCGGGTGCGGCAAGAAGGAGGAGGCCAAGGCTCAGGTCAAGCCTTCGGCGCAGGCGGACACGTCGAAGGCGGACACGTCGAAGGTGAAGAAGGCCGGCGGCCCGGCCAAGAAACCGGAGGAGGGGGTGCCGGTGAAGGTGGAGCCGGTCAAGACGGGGATGATCTCCTCCTACCTCCTGTACAGTTCCACGGTGGAGTCGGAGGAGTCTGTGGATGTCTATCCTCAGGTGGCGGGGCTGGTCAAGGAGGTGAAGGTGGAGGAGGGGCAGTTCGTGAACGCCGGAGACACGCTGATCCGCCTGGAGGACGACGAGGCGAAGCTGGCCGCGGCCGATGCGGAGGTCCGGTTCCGCAAGCAGGAGGGGGACTTCAACCGGACGGAGGAGATGCACGGCCGGAAGATCATCAGCAACCAGGATTTCGAGTCGAAGCGATATGATCTGAGGCAGGCGGAGATCGCCTGGGAGCGGGCGAAGCTGGCGCTGTCCCACACGGCGGTCAAATCGCCCATCGCGGGCGTGGTGGCGGACCGGACGGTGGAGCTGGGGGACCGGGTGGGGCCGAGCGTGAAACTCTGTTCGGTGGTCAACCTGAACAACCTGATTGTGAAGGTGTTCGTGCCGGGGCGGGAGGTGCAGTCCCTGGCTGCGGGGCAGGTGGCCATGCTCACGTCCGACTTTCTGCCGGGGGCAAAGTTCCGGGGGCAGATCAAGCGGATCAGCCCGGTGGTGGACCCTTCGAGCGGGACCTTCAAGGTGACCGTGGGGGTGCTGGGGGGGGATGGGACGCTGAAGCCGGGGATGTTCGTCAACGCCCACATCGTCACGGCCACGCACGACGACGCGGTGATCGTGCCCAAGAGCGCGGTGGTCTACGACGACGGCCTGCCCTACGTGTTCGTGGCGCGGGATACGGTGGCGGAACGGGTCAGGCTCGACGTGGGGTTTGCGGACGGCGAGAAGATGGAGGTCAGGGCAGGGGTCAAGCGGGGGGATCAGATCGTGGTCGTGGGCCAGAACGGCCTGAAGGACAAGGCCCGCATCCGGGCGGTGAAGGGGGAAGGGCTGCTGATTCCGGCGAAGCCGGATACGGTCAAGAAATCGTAACCGCAGAGAACGCAGAGAAGAAAGAATGTTTCGTAGGGGCGAGGCATGCCTCGCCCCTACAGTTGTGTTGAGGTGTCATGAGCGACGAATCCAAGAGGGAATACTCCCGCTCGTTCGAGTGGACCACCCGGCGGCCGGTGGCCATCGCCATGGTGGTGGCGGCGGTGGCGGTGTTTGGGTGGGTCTCCTACGAGCGGCTGCCGCTCAACCTGATGCCCGACATCTCCTACCCGACGCTGACGGTGCGCACGGAGTATCCGGGCACGGCCCCGGAGGAGGTGGAGAACCTGATCTCCCGGCCCATCGAGCAGGCGCTGGGGGTGGTGGGCAATCTGGTGGGGGTCAGTTCCGTGTCGCGCGCCGGGCTGTCGGACGTGATCCTGGAGTTCGGGTGGGACACGGACATGGACCAGGCCGTCCAGACGGTGCGGGAGAACCTGGACCGGGTGGGGATGCCGGAGGGGGTGCAGAAGCCCCTCATTTTGCGCTACGACCCGACGCTGGACCCGATCATGCGGGTCGGGCTCTACGGGTCGGGCGACATGTTTGCCCTGCGGCGGGTGGCGGAGGAGGAGATCAAGCGCGCGCTGGAGGCCCTGTCGGGCGTGGCGGCGGCGCGGGTGAGGGGGGGGCTGGAGGAGGAGATCTGGGTGGAGTTGAGGGAGTCGCAGCTCGCGACCGTGGGGCTGTCCATCTCCGACGTGAACCGGCGGCTGCAGGAGGAGAACGTCAACCTGGCCGGGGGGAACCTGATCGAGGGGCAGACGCAGTACTTAGTGCGGACGCTGAACGAGTTCCGGGGGGTCGAGGAGATGTCCGGCCTGGTCGTGGGGCACAAGAACGGGGTGGACATCAAGCTGCGGGACGTGGGGCGGGTGGTCAAGACCCACAAGGAGCGGGAGATCGTGACCCGCGTGAACGGCCAGGAGAGCGTGGAGATCGACATCTTCAAGGAGGCGGACGCCAACATCGTGGCCGTGGCGCAGCAGGCGCGGGGCCGTCTGTTCGGCACGCAGGCGCAGCAGGACTACGTGGCGCGGCTGCGGGCGGGCACGCTGGACGCGCAGAAGGAGAAGAAGGATTTGACGCCGGACCAGCTCCGGCAGGAGCAGGCGCGGCGGGCGATGGAGCGCCGGCGGATGACGGACTTCCTGGCCTACTCCCTGCCGGAGGGGATGCGGGTGGAGCTGCTGTCGGACCAGTCCCGGTTCATCCAGAGCGCCATCGACGAGGTCAAGGGCGCGGCGGTGATGGGCGGGGTCCTGGCCGTGCTGGTCCTCTACATCTTTCTGAAGAACATCGGGCACACGCTGATCGTGGGCATCTCCATCCCGATCTCGGTGGTGGCCACGTTCGCGCCGATGAGCCTGTCCGGGGTGTCCATGAATATCATGTCCCTGGGCGGCCTGGCGCTGGGCATCGGGATGCTGGTGGACAACTCCATCGTGGTGCTGGAGAGCATCTTCCGCTGCCGGGAGGAGGGGGACGACCTGGTGACGGCGGCGATCCGGGGGACGGGGGAGGTGGGGGGCGCGGTGCTGTCGTCCACGCTCACGACGGTGGCGGTCTTCTTCCCGATCGTGTTCGTGGAGGGGGTCGCCGGGCAGGTGTTCGGGGACATGGCGCTGGTGGTGGTGTTCTCGCTGATGGCCTCGCTGGCGGTGGCGCTCTACTTCGTGCCGATGCTGGCCTCCCGGCGGGTCGGCTATGTGGGGGGAAACGTGGGTGGGGCGCTGCTGCGGGCGGACATCCTGAAGGTGGGCGCGGCGGGCCGCATCCGGGGGCACATGGCCGCGCCGAGGCAGGGCGCGGGGGAGGCGGTCAGGGCCTACGGGCGCTGTCTCAGGGAGTTCCCCTTTCTGGTCTTTGAGCTGCTCTGGCGGACGCTGCTGATCGCGGCGGGCCTGGCCTGCGCGGCCCTGAAGATGGCCTCCGTCCTGGTCTGGGGGATGCTCTGGCCGGTGTTGAAGGGCGTGGAGGTCGTGATCAGGAGGAGGCGTTCAACCGCAGAGATCGCAGAGGGCGCAGAGAAGGCAGAAGGCGGAAGGCGAGAGACCTTCTACCAAAAACTGGTCCGCTGGTCCCTGGACCGGCAGGTCTTCGGGTGGACGGGGCCGGGGCGGGTCTGGGACAACCTGACGGTCTTCCGGGCGGCGGAGGAGATGGGGGCCTGGCTGCCGGTGAGGCTGGGGTGGGCCGTGAACGGGCTGGAGGGGCGGCGCGTCTGGAGGATCATTCAGGTTGTCCTCTTTATCCTCTTCCCTCTATCCGTCCTTCTATGGCTCACCTTCTGGCCCGGCGCTGTGGAGGGGCTGAGGACGTGGCTGCCGGAAAAGCTCAAGGGGGTCGTGGGCGGGCCGGAGGAGAAGGCTGTCTGGAAGGCCCTTCAGATTCTCCGGGTGGCCTTCTACGGCCTCCTGCTGCCCGCCCTGCTGTGGCTTGTCTCCTGGCTCGTCCCTTCAGGGGTCCTTTTCGTCGCCTCCCTGGCCCGAAGGAGCCTCAGGGAGAAGTCACGGTGGGCGGCCCGTCGGGCCTTCAGAGGTCTTCGGGTGGCTTCCATCCTGATCCTGATCATCTACTTCTGCCTGCGGTTCGTCGTGCACCTCGTGATCGCCCTGATCGGCAAGGCGCTGATCTCGGCGGCGATGCTGGCGGGCGTGGCCCTGGTCTGCGCGGCCTGGATCGTCGGGTTGATCATCGCCCCGGCCATGGCGCTGCTGGTCGCGTCTGTAGGCGGGTTCTTCGAGTGGCTGAACGAGGGCTACCCCCGCTCCATCCGGTGGGCGCTGTCGAACCGGATGACCGTCGTGGGGGCGAGCGCGGCGGCGTTCGGGGTCGCGATGTTGCTCCTGGCGCCCCGCCTGGGGCAGGAGCTGATCCCGGAGGTCCACCAGGGGGAGTTCAACGCGGAGGTCTCCCTGCCGGTGGGGACGCCCTTAGAGGTCACGGACCGGCAGGCGCGCGACATCGAGCGGGGGGTGCTGGAGGAGCCGGGGGTGGCGCGGGTCTCGACGGTGGTGGGGACGGAGCGGGAGGCCACCTCGTCGTCGGACGAGGGGGAGAACACGGCGAAGGTCACGGCTGTCCTGAAGGCGGACGGGGACCTGGCCGAGCTGGAGGAGGCGACGGTCGCCAGCCTGCGGGAGCGGCTGGCGGGCATCCCGCAGGTGACGACGAAGTTCTCCCGGCCCGCGCTGTTCAGCTTCAAGACGCCCATCGAGGTGGAGATCCGGGGGTATGACCTGGAGACGCTGCGACGCGTGGCCAAGGACGCGGAGGTGGCCCTGGGGCACATTCCCGGCCTGACGGACGTGAAGTCGAACCTCCAGCGGGGGAGCCCGGAGGTGCAGATCTCCTACGACCGGGACCGGCTGGCGCGCTACGACTTGAACCTCATGCAGGTGGCCTCCATCGTGCGGAACAAGGTGCAGGGGCAGGTGGCCACGCGGTTCCGGGACCGGGAGCGGCGGGTGGACGTGGTGGTCAAGCTGGACGAGGCGGACCGGCAGAGCGTCCGGAACATCGAGGGCCTGGTCATCAACCCCAACGGGAGGGTGCAGATCCCGCTGTCGGCCGTGGCGGACGTGCGGATCAGCGACGGGCCGAGCGAGATCCGGCGGATCGACCAGGAGCGGGCGGCGCTGCTGACGGCGAACCTGGCGGGGGTGGACATCGGGACGGCCAGCGCCCGCATCCACGAGGCGCTCGGCCAGGTGGACATGCCGAGGGATTTCGAGTTCATCGTGGCCGGGCAGAACAAGGAGATGGAGACGTCGCTGCGGAGCCTGAAGCTGGCGCTGCTGCTGGCCATGTTCCTGGTCTACATCGTCATGGCGGCGCAGTTCGAGTCGTTCCTCCACCCGTTCGTGATCATGTTCACGATCCCCCTGGCGCTCGTGGGGGTGATCCTCTCCCTGTTTGTCCTGGGCGTGTCGATCAGCGTGATGGTCTTTCTGGGCGTGATCATCCTGGCCGGGGTGGTGGTGAACAACGCCATCGTGCTGATCGACTACGCGAACCTCCTCCGGTCGCGGGGGATGAGCAAGGTCGAGGCGCTCGTCCAGGCCGGGCACACGCGGCTCAGGCCGATCCTGATGACGACGCTGACGACGGTGCTCGGCCTGCTCCCGATGGCGCTGGGGCTAGGCGAGGGGTCGGAGCTGCGAATGCCCCTGGCCGTGACGGTGATCGCCGGGCTGACGAGCTCCACGCTCCTGACGCTGGTGGTGATCCCGGTGGTGTACGCGATTGTGGATAGAAAAGAATAGGACCTTTCATGTCTCATCATCGACACGGTCTTCTGCCCCGCATCTCCGTGACCCGGCCCGTGACGGTCGTGGTCCTGCTCGCGGCCATCCTGGTCGTGGGGTTCATCGCCTATACCCGCATCTCCATCCAGCTCATGCCGTCGGGCTACGAGAACCCCTTCCTCTATGTGGGGATCCCCTATCCGAACTCCACGCCCCAGGAGGCCGAGCAGCAGATCGCGCGGCCTCTGGAGGAGGCCCTCCGAACAGTGCCGGGGGTCCAGTCCATCCGCACCTACAGCAACGGCCGGTGGGGGGTGGACGCGCCCATCGAGTTCCGGCAGGGGACGGACATGGCGGTGGCCTACAACCAGGTGATAGATCGGCTGGAGCGGCTCAAGCCCCTGCTGCCCGAGGGGGTCGACAGGAGGCGGATCCAGGTCTGGAAGTGGCAGAGCGAGGGCTGGCCGATCATGTGGGCGGGGGTCTCGCTCAACCCGGACATCAAGGACCCCTACGCCTTCATCGAGACGCACCTGCAGCGCCCCCTCCAGCGGATCGACGGGGTGGCGAAGGTGGAGATCTGGGGGGCGTGGCAGAAGGTCGTGATGATCGAGGTGGACCAGGAGCGGGCCAGGGCGCGCCGGGTGAACACCTACGACCTGGTGCAGGCCCTTCGGGGCGACAACTTCAGCATGGCCAGCGGGTCGGTGTTCGAGGGGAGGCAGCGGTTCTATGTCCGGTCGATGGCCCGCTACCGGGACCTGAGGGAGATCGAGGAGGTGCGGGTGGGCCGCAGCCGGGACGTGCGCCTGAGGGAGGTCGCAAAGGTCGTCTATGACGTGCCGGAGCGGATGTGGTTCCAGCGGATCAACCGACAGCCCGCCGCGTCCATCGAGGTCTACAAGGAGTCGGAGGCGGACATCGTGTCCCTCTGCCGGGAGGTGGAGCGCACGATCAAGGAGGAGATCGAGAAGCGCCCGGCGATGGCCGGGACGACGGTGGAGGCCTTCTTCAACCAGGGGCGTTTCATCGAACAGTCCATCGCGGGCATCGAGGAGGCGGCGGTCTGGGGGGGCATCTTCGCCCTGCTGGTGATCTTCTTCTTCCTGCGGGCCGTGCGGATGACGCTGATCGTGACC
>Ga0209399_10000389_pt1 | contig 26963 bp, 26 predicted proteins | sample OV2TP3_FD_184130 | JGI IMG/M metagenome (GOLD analysis project Ga0209399, IMG submission 184130) | Hot spring microbial communities from Beatty, Nevada to study Microbial Dark Matter (Phase II) - OV2 TP3 (SPAdes) (version 3) | ecosystem: Environmental > Aquatic > Thermal springs > Hot (42-90C) ... | reverse complement strand
CGGATCTTCTCGAACGTGTCGGAGCGGGTGAGCACGATGATCAAGGAGGAGATGGAGTTTTCGGGGCCTGTCCGGCTGAGCGACGTGGAGGAGGTGCAGCTGCGCATCGTGCAGACCGTGCGTCAGCTCGAAGAGGCCGGACAGGTCACAGTGGTCCGGGGCGAGTCCCAGGACGTGTTCGTATAAGCCCTCCCCCCTACTTTGCCGGCCCGAAGTGCTCTCCCCACGCCTTCGACAGCTCCCGTCCCAGGGACATCGCGGCCCCTTCTTCCTCCTCCGTCAGCGGCTTGAAGCCCCTCACACAGGCGATGTTCCGGCGCAGCTCCTCCTCCGAGAACATCCCGATCACCGTCAGCGTCACCCCCGGCAGCCCCAGGGCGTAGCGCAGCGCCAGCCCGTGGTCGTGCGGTCCGTGCGCCCCCATCGCCGACGGCTTCGGCGCCTCGTACTTCATCCCCTGCGCCCCCCCGTAGACCTTCATCGCCGCCACCCCCACGTTCCGCTCGGCGGCCAGCGGCAGGACCTCTTCCTCGAAGTTGTAGGTGTGCCGGTCCCCGATGTTCATTGCCACCATGATGGCGTCCACCTCCGCCTCTCGCAGCACCCTGGCTGCCTTCCACGGGTTATTGTGCGCCGTGAACCCCACGTAGCGTGTCCACCCCCGCCGCTGCGCCTCCCGAAGCCCGGCCAGAGACCCATCTTTGGCCAGCACCCGGTCCACGTCCATCCCCCCCAGGGAGTGGACGAAGGTCAGGTCCACGTGGTCCGTCTGCAGAAGCTTCAGGTTCCCCTCCAGAATCTCCAGCGCCTTCGGCCCCTCCGCCGTGTTCGTCTTGGTCACGAGGAACACCTCCTTGCGCCGGGTCCTCATGACCTCCCCAAGCTGCGCCTGCGCCCGGCCGTAGCCCGTGGCCGTGTCGATGTAAGTCACGCCCAGGTCAATCACCTTGTGGCAGAGCGCAATCGCTTCCTCGTCCTTCAACCCCATCCCCCCCGGCGCGGACCCGTAACCCAGCATCGGCACTAGCTCCCCCGTCTTTCCCAGCATCCGCTGCGGGAGCGCCTCCGGCGCGCCGGTCTTTCGCGTCTCCTGCTTCTCTATGACCGCACTGCCTGTGCTTGCAGGCATGGGAACCTCCTTTGTAAAGCCCCCCACCCTCCCCCAGCCTAACAGAAAAACCCTTGATACCCCCTCCCTCCCCCCACATGTGGGGGAGGGAGGGGGTTCGGGGGAGGAAGGGGGGTGTCACTCACTTCAACCTGATGACCTCCCGCTGCGCCTCCGTGAGGCGATCCCCGGCCCGCTCGCTGAACCTCAACCCGCCGTGCCCCCCCCAGTCCGGCATGTAGCCGATGCTGTAACAGTAATAGAGCGTCCGGCGGGGGCGGCTGGAGACATTCACCGTGGAGCCGTGCGTCAGCGCCTCGGTGAAGATAATGGCGTCCCCCGCCTGCGCCGGGACCGGCTGCAGGGGCGGGTTTTCGCCGGGGTGGCTGCCCCACGGCTTCGGGAAGTTGCTCTTGTGAGCGCCCGGGATGACCGCAAAGCAGCCGTCCTCCGGGCCGCAGTCGAGCATCGGATAGACCACCTTGGTCAGCGTGGAGACCATCTGCCCGTTGCGGCAGTGGTATTGACATTTGGGGAGAATCGGCGTGCCGTGCATGTGCAGCCGCGTGTACCCCCCGCCCCACCGGTAAATCGCGTAGGTGTGGTTGAGCCTGTAGGGCCCCCCGGTCACCTCCGCGATGACGTCGAGCACTGCGGGCAGGTCGATCAGGGGGACAAACGCCGGGTCCCCCTCCAGGATGTTGGAGATGTAGAGGTTCTGCTCCGTCCTCTCCGGACCCAGGACCAGCGGCGGGGGGTATTCCTCCGGCGGCATCTTCTCGAACCGGTCCAGCGCCGCACTGCACGCCTCTACGACGGGTCGGGGTACCACGCCCTTCAGGACCAGATAACCCTGGAGATCGAACAGGTACTTCTGCTCATCGGTCAAGGTTCTACCTCCCGCGTCTACTGCTCTGTCAAGATTAGTTTGACTGGTTCTTCTGGTGGGACAGGCCTCCGGCCTGTCCACAAATCCGCCTGCCATGCCCAGGCGAGACGCCTGGGCTACTATTCACTTCTATCCTGACAGAGCACTACGCCAACATCAGCTTCAGGTAGAACAGCGGATTCATCAGCCTCTGTTTCGGGACCTCGTTCGCGATCATGCCGCAGATCAGGTCGCTGATCTCCCGATTCCGCGCGGCCTTTCGGATCACGAAATTCAGAAGGAACCGCAGCCGCCCCAGCTGCTGCATCTGAAAGCTGACCCTGAGCTCATCCCCCAGCGCGTCCCAGACGCGCCCCTCGTAGCCCGACAGAGACGCCTCGCTGAAGTCCCCCGCCGCGCGCGCCTCGCGGGCCGTCTCCACCGCCAGGCGCGCCGAGTACATGGCGTTTCCGATCCCCTCCCCGGTGAACGGGTCGATCAGGCCTGCCGCGTCCCCCAGGAGCATGAACCCGCCGCCCGAAATCTTGCGGCGCTTGCTGCCCAGCGGCAGGTTCCAGCCGACCGGCTTCTCCAGGGCCTTGGCCCCCGCAAACCGGCCCCTGAAATGGGGGCTCCGAATCGCCGCCTGGAGCGCGGCCCTCAGGTCCCCCCCCCGGCGCTTGAGGTAGTCGTGCCGCATGCCGATCCCCACGTTGGCGCAGCCGTCCTCCAGCGGAAAAATCCAGAAATAGCCGGGCAGGGCCTCGTCGATGAAGTGCAGCTCGATCCGGTCCGTCAGCCCTCCGACGTTCTGGTAGTAACACCTCAAGGCCACGACCCAGTGGCCCGGCTCGTGCCTGTAAAGCCCGGCCCTCCGCGCGACCACGGAGTTGAACCCGTCCGCCCCCAGCACGACGCGGCCCCGGTATTCCGCCCTCCCGTCCCGGCCCGTCCCCCGGACCCCCACCACCTGCCCGCCCTCCACCACCAAGTCGCGCACCGCAAACCCCTCCACGCAGGCATCGGCCGCCCTGCGGGCCTCCTCGAACAGAAAGTGGTCGAACACCTGACGGCGGATCACGAACCCCGTCAGGAAGTCCTGCCGGCTGGAGCGGCCCAGGTCGATGTGCGCCTCCGTGTGGTCGGGGCTCCCGAACGTGACCGACCGGATAGAGGCGCCGGGCAGACCCCGCACCTTCTCCAGCAGCCCCAGCTCCCGCAGGACCGTCACCGCCTTGCCGGACAGGGCGTCCCCGCAGACCTTGTCGCGCGGAAACCGCTCCTTCTCCAGCAGCAGCGTCTTCAGCCCATGCCGCCCGGCGTAGAGCGCGGCCGTGGCCCCGGCGGGTCCCCCTCCCACGATGATCAGGTCGTAAACATTATCCGTTGCGTCTGCCATGCGTCCTTTCAAGCGGTCAGTAAGAATTTTGTGAATGGGCTATTATACCAAGATTCCCTCCGCGAGTCAACCGCAAACACGCGGCTCAGACGACCTGGCCTTTCGCCCCTCAAACCACCCGTAGAGGGCCGGCAGCACCAGCAGCGTCAGCAGCGTGGAGGTGATCAGCCCGCCGATGACCACCGTGGCCAGGGGGCGCTGCACCTCCGCCCCCGTCCCCGTCGAAAGCGCCATGGGGACGAAGCCGAGAATGGCCACCAGGGCCGTCATCAGCACGGGCCGCAGGCGCGCCAGCGCCCCCCGGACGACCGCCTCCGCCGCTGGCGTCCCGCTCTGGCGGAGCTGGTTGATAAACGTGACCATGACCACGCCGTTGAGGACCGCCACGCCCGACACGGCGATGAACCCGACCCCCGCGCTCATCGAGAAGGGCATCCCCCGAAACAGCAGGGAGAGAACGCCCCCCGTGACGGCGAACGGAATCCCCGTGAACACCAGAGCGGCCTGCCGGAGCGAGTTGAACGTCGCGAACAGGAGCAGGAGAATGAGGAGAAAGGTGATCGGCACGGCCACCATGAGCCGCGCGCGCCCGCTCTCCAGGTGCTCGTACGTCCCGCCCCACTCCATCATGTAGCCGGGGGGGAGCGCAACCCGCTCCTCCACCCGCCTCCGGGCCTCGGCCACGAACGACCCGATGTCCCGCCCCCGCACATTGGCCTCCACCGAGATGCGGCGCCTCCCGTTTTCGCGGCTGATCTCAGCGGGACCCTCCTCGCTCACGATGTCGGCGAGCTGACGGAGGGGGATGTGCCGCCCGTCCGGCGCGCTGACCAGAAGATTGCCGATGGCCTCAGCGTCTTTGCGCGCCCACGGCGCAAGACGCACCACAAGGTCGAACCGCATGAACCCCTCCAGCACCTCGGTCGCCTCCGTCCCCGCAATGGCCGTCTGGATCAACTCCTGCACATCGGAGACATTGATGCCGTAGCGGGCGATGGCGTCGCGGTTGATCTTGACCTGCAGCACGGGCAGGCCCGTGACCTGCTGGGCCTTCACGTCCTCTGCCCCGCGCACCCCTCGAAGGACCCGCGCCACTTCGTTGGCCTCGCGCACCAGCTCGTCCATGTCGTCGCCAAAGACCTTGACCCCCACGTCCGCCCGGACGCCCGTGCCCTCGATCAGCTCCATCATGCGGAACTTGATGGGCTGTGAGAATGAAAAGGCGACGCCCGGCATCTTCTCCAGGGCCTCGGACATGTCCTGGACCAGCTCTGCCTTGCTTTTGCCGTCCTGCCATTCGGGCCTGGGCTTGAGGAAGACGTAGGTGTCCACCATCTCAGGTCCCATCGGATCGGTGGCGATTTCGGGACGCCCGATGCGGCTGACGACGGTGGCGACCTCCGGGAATTGTTTGAGGGTCCTTTCAATCAACAGAGTTTGCCTTACCGACTCCGCCAGCGACACGCTCTTCAGGCGGGTGTGGTTGACGGCGACACTGCCTTCGTCTAAATCGGGCAGAAACTCCGAACCCAGAAGGAAAGACAGGATCACGCACGCGACGACGAAGGCGGCCGCCCCCCCCGCGGTGGCGGCGCGGCGGCCCATCGTCCTGCGCAGCAGGGGCTCGTAAGCCCTCTGGAGGGCGCTGACGACGGGGTTCTCGCGCTCCTTCCGGTCCCGCAGAAACAGGGCGCACAGCGCCGGGATCAGCGTCAGGCTCAGGACAAGCGCCCCCGAAAGCGCCAGGATGACCGTGAACGCCATCGGCCTGAACATCTTCCCCTCCATGCCCACCAGCGACACGATGGGGATGTAGGCCGCGATGATGATCAGCTCCCCGAACTGGCTGGCCCGGCGCACCTCCAGGCTGCCCTGCCGGACGGCCTCCAGCCGCTCCTCCCGGCTGAGCCCCCGCCCCAGTTCCCTGCGCCGCTCCGACAGGCGCCGCACGCAGTTCTCCACGATGATGACCGCGGCGTCCACGATCAGCCCGAAGTCGATCGCCCCCAGGCTCATCAGGTTGGCCGAGACCCCGAAATAGGCCATGCCCACGACTGCAAACAGCATGGACAGCGGGATCGCGCTGCTCACGATCAGCCCCGCCCGGAGTTGCAGGAGAAACAGAAAGAGCACGAGAACGACCAGGATGCCCCCCTCCACGAGGTTCACGCTGACGGTGTGAATGGTCTGGTCCACCAGGCCGCTCCGGTCGTAGAAAGACCTGATCCTCACCCCCGGCGGCAGGGACTTCTGCATCTTCTCCAGCCGCTCCCTCACCTGCTGCGCGACCGTGCGGCTGTTCTCCCCCTTGAGCAGCATCGCCATGCCGATGACGGTCTCCCCCTCCCCGTCGCGGGTGGCCGCCCCCTGCCGCACCTGCGCCCCCACCCCGACCGTCGCCACATCCCGGACGAAGACCGGCGTGCCGTTGCGCGACGCCACCACGACGTTTTCGATGTCGCGGGGAGACTGGATGAGCCCCACCCCCCGCAGGAGCTGCTGCTCCTGGCCCCGCTCCAGGTAGGCCCCGCCCGCGTTGGCGTTGTTGCGCCCCAGGGCCTCGATGACCTGGCGCAACGACAGCCCGTAACTCACCAGCTTGCTCGGGTCCACGAGCGCCTCATACTGTTTCTCCAGACCCCCGAAGCTGTTCACCTCGATCACGCCGGAGACCGTGCGCAACTGCGGCGTGATGAACCAGTCCAGGATCGTGTGCAGGTCCATCAGGGAGTAGCGGTCTTTGCTGTCTTCATCCGCCTCCACCGTGAACTGATAAATTTCGCCCAGGCCCGTGCTGATGGGGGCAAGCTCCGGGGTGACGCCCGGAGGGAGGTCCCGCTGCGCCTCCATCAGCCGCTCCAGCACGAGCTGCCGCGCCCAGTAGATGTCCACGCCGTCTTCAAAGGTCACCGTCACCTGCGACAGCCCGAACTGCGAGATCGAGCGGATCTCCTCCTTGCGCGGCAGGCTGCTCATCGCCACCTCGATGGGGAAGGTGACGTACCTCTCCATCTCCTCCGGCGCAAAGGCGGGGGCCAGGGCGTTGATCTGCACCTGGTTGGTGGTGATGTCGGGCACGGCGTCGATGGGCAGCCTCGTGGCCGACCAGAGCCCCACCCCGATCAGGCCCAGCCCCAGGACCACGATCAGGATGCGCCATTGAATACTAAACTGAAGGATGCGGTCGATCATAAAGCCTCTCAAGACAAGTCCTGAGTCCTGAGTCCTGAGTCCTGAGTCGTAGGCTCTGACCCTGGACTCGCGACCTGTTTTTCACTCAGCACTCAGCACTCAGCACTCATTGCTCAATCCTCGTGCCCTTCCATCTGATCCTTTAAAAGCTCCGACTTGAGGACGAACCCCCCCTCCGTGACCACCTCCTCCCCCTCCCGGAGACCCGATACCACTTCGACAAGACCCCCGAGATCCTCCCCAATGACGACATCCCGCCGCTCGAACCGGCCCTCCCCCTCCCGCACGAAGACCACGAAGGCCGCCCCGATCCGCTGCACGGCGGAGGCGGGGATGACCAGGGCCTGCCGCGCCGTCGCAGGGTCCCCCCCGATGACCGTGGCCGTGGCGAACATCCCCGGCTTCAGCTCCCCGGAGGCGTTGTCCACCTCCACGCGCGCCCCGGCCGTCCGGGTGGCCCTGTCCAGCGCCGCGCCGACGTAGGTCAGGGTCCCGTGGAACGTCCTCCCCGGATAGGCGTCCACCCGCACGGCCGCCTCCTGCCCGACGCGCACCCTGGAGATGTCCTTCTCATAGACGCTCAAAATGATCCAGAGCGTGGACAGGTCGGCCACGGTGCAGGCCGTCTCCTCCGGGCGGATGACCTCGCCGAGGGTGATGTGCTTTTCGGTCACGGTGCCGGAGATCGGAGAGACCACCGGGAAGAGGGACGCCTGCGGGTCGTGCCCCGCGCCGATCCGTTCGATCTCCTCCTGGGATAATCCGTAGAGGTGCAGCCGCTCCTCCGCGGCCTCGAACTCCGCTCTAACTTCGAGATAGGCCCCTCTGGCCTCCAGCATCTCCTTCTCGGAGACGATTTTTCCGTCCTCATACAGTCGTTTCTCCCGCTCATAGCCGGACCTCGCGACCTCCAGCCGGGCCTTCGCCTTGCGAAAGGCCGACTTTGCCTCGCCCAGCTCCACGCTGTCGAGCGTCATCAGGCGCTCCCCTTTTCGCACCTGTTGCCCCAGGGTCACAAGGCTTTGCGCCACCCGGCCCGGGATGCGGGGGGTGACGTGGGCGACCCGGTCGGCGTTGGGTTCGATGACCGCGGTGGCGTGGACGACCGCCCCCACCCCTCGCCGCTCCGCGCGCGCCGTCCTGACCTGAAGAGAGGCGAGGGCCTCCTTTGACAGCTCCACGTCTCTCCGTTCGTGCGCCTCCTCCTCGTGGTGCTCGGCGTGGGCCTTCTCTTCGACCTTTCCCCTACCGCACGATAGCCCCAGGGCTCCGACGCACAGCCAGACCGCAATTTGCAATTTGCAATTTGCAATTTTCATTTTGCAATCTCCAGTCTTCCGCCAACGGCCCTGGTCAGGTCCGCCACGGCCGCGTGGTAGTCCAGCAGGGCCTCCACAGACGCCACCCGCGTCTCCGCCAGCGTCCGGCCCGCGTCGATGACCTCCAGGTAGTTTGACCGCCCCTCGTCGTAGCGCCGGCGCACCACCCGGTAGGTCTCCTCGGCGCCCGGCAGCACCCGATCCCGGTAGAGCAGGACCCGCTTCTCCGAGGTCCTGACGTTCAGGTAGGCCTCCTCCACCTCTAAGAGCGCCTGATTTCTCGCTGCAATCTGCTCTGCCTCTGCGCGGGCTACGCCAGCCCCGGCCCCGGCGATCTCACCCCTCTGTCTGCCGAAGGCCCAGAGCGGGACCGTGAACCCGAACCCGGCCTTCCAGAAATCTCCCTCTCCGCGGAGGGTCTGACGGTATATCTGGAAACTGAGATCCGGGAGAAGCGCCGATGCCGTCAGCGCCCGATCTGCCTTCGCGCCTTCCAGCGCGGCCTTTGCGCCTTGCAGGTCCGGGCGATGCTCCAGGGCCGTCTGCCGGAGCGTCTGAAGGTCTGCCCCGAGCGGCCTATAGGTCAACTCGCCGATCACCTCCACAGGCGCGGACAGGTCCTGGTTCAGCAGGGCGTTCAGCGACGCCTTCGCCAGGGCCACCCGATTCTCCGCGCCCGTCACTTCGGCCTCGGCCCGTCCGGCCTCCACCTCCGCCCTGAGGGCCTCCACGCTCGAAGCGTCGCCTGCCTCCACGCGCACCTTCGTCTTGTCCCGAAATTCGTCCGCCAGCTTCAGGTTCTCCGCCGCGTACCGCTGAATGCTCTGACTCGCCCAGACCTCCCCGCACGACTTCGTGGCCTCCGCCGCGACTTCGAGCCGGGCGGACTCGTAGTCCGTCCGGGCAGCCTGCGCCTCCCGATCCGCAACCCGACCTCTCAGATAGGGCTTTGTCGGGAACTCCAGCGTCTGGCTGAACCCGATGAAGCGATTTCCGGAGCGGCTCAACCGGAGCGCCCCCGGCAGTTCCTCGTATTCAAAGATCATCTGCGGGTCGGGGAGCATCCGGGCGGGCCATATCCGGGCGCGGGCCGCGTCCCACGCCTTTTTCGCCCCGATGACCTTCGGGTTATGCTCCAGCGCCCACGCGACGGCCTGGTCCGGCGTGAGCGTCAGGCGCTCGACCTGAGCGTGGGAGACATGACACAGAAACACGACGGCCATGAGCGACAGCATCAGTACGCGCATGAGACCTCCAAATGATTGTACGGGTCATGCATTTGGGAATTTTGGCGACCATCGGCCCAGGGCCGGTCGGTTTATCCCGTTGGTGTAGGAGGGCAGGGAACGCGACCTCATGGGAGCGTTTGGGGAAGGGGGTCTTGACCCGCCCGGCGATCCCATTGCACAAGGCCGACGGGCGACTCGCGAGAGTCGCCCCTACACCAACCGATAAATCGCCTGATCCTGGGCCATATTACGCCAATTCGATGTACTGAATCTCAGAAAATCGGAGGTCGGAAGACCTTCAGAGGATGGAGGGCGGCGAAGAGGGCGGAAGACGCAGGGAGCGCCTCCGCCGAGGGGAGGGAAAGAGCGAGGGGAGTCTGCGGCGCGGCGACCGCAAGCAGGTGGCAGAGACAGGCCATGCCGTCGTGACACGGGCAGATCGGCAGGCCCCCGGACGAGTCTGTCTCTGCGTGAGAGTCCCGGACATCTGCCTGGCCCTGCGGGACATCATGGTCGCAGAGCACCAGCGTGACGTATCCTTGCTCGCCATAGAGCATGAGGGAGAGGAAGACGCACGTCAGCAGCCGGGTCGAGAGGGTCACAGAAGATTCCAGAGGATAGGGTTTACTGCATTGAATAGATGATTAAGCAATCGTTTAATTATTGGAAGATACGGAAAAAATCTCTCAATGTCAATGTTCATTTCCACCTTACTTCACGTCGCTGATGACGACGAACCGGTCTACGACCTTGCCGTCAATGTCCTTGAAGTAGAAATTCGCCCGGTTTTCCACGCCGTTCACGTTGAAGACGCCAAAAAGGGCGCCGTAGCTGGCCCCCTGATCCCTCGTGTAGATTCTCGCCCACTCGTCCCCCGTCCGCCTCTGTCTCCGAATGCTCCTCCCCCCCAGCCCGGAGACCACCACGAAAGTCCTGCCCTGCGCGATCACGAGGGTGTCGGACCTGCCCGCGACGGTCTGGTTCTGGATGTCGCTGAGGAGATGCGTCCGGCTGTAGGAGTGTTCGTGGCCCGTGATGATCAGCGCCCCCCCTTTTCTGGCCTCCTCATAGACCCCCCAGCCCGTCTCGTCCGATTTCCCCCCCACCTGCATGGGCCGCATGTTTTTATGCCAGACGCAGATGCTCCAGGGGGAGGCGTCTGAGGCGAGCCTCTCCCTGATGTAAGCGTCGTGGTCGGAGCCCATCACGCCGGGACTGACCAGAACGATGAAGACCCCTTTGTATTTGAACGACGATTTTACCCCCAGGTCCCCGTCACACGGGATTCGGAGCCGGGCGAGCCGCCGCTGGAGGCGGTCCTGATAGCCGCCCGGCCCACGCCATGCTTCACGGTCGTGGTTCCCGATGCACGCGAAGTAGGGGAATTCGGGTCCGAGGACGTCCTCGATCTGAGCCTCCCAGGCCGCAGGGTCGTCGTCATAGTCGAAGTCCCCCGCGTGTATCACGGCGTGCGCGCCCTCCGACCGGATGAGGCGCAGGACCGCGCGCGCGTCCGGCCCCATCCCCTGATCGCCGATGAAGGCGATCTTGAAGTTCTCCGGGGTCTCTTCAGAAGGTTGCGCGACGGAGAGACAGGGCGCGACGCCGAAAAGGATGACTGTCAGCAGCAGACAGGCGATGACAGGCCGGCTGAGGCGTTGTGGAGGCAAGGCGTTCTCCTCAATGGGATGCTTCATTCGCGTCGCCCGATCATCCAGGCTCCAATCCCTCGGAGGGGAAGGAGGCCAGAAGCGCGGCGATGGAGGGGGCGGCGCGTCGCCCGATCATCCAGGCCCCGATCCCGGCCAGCGCGGCCCAGGCGAGCGCGTTGGCCATAAAGGCGTAATGACCCCGAATGAGCGCGTACTCCAGCGTCATGAACCCGACGACACCCCAGGCGCCGCCGATGAGTTCCTGCCGGCGCGCCCAGAGCAACAGCATCGGCGCGATCAGCAGGAGGCTATAATGCTCCAGGGCGCCGGGGTAGATGAGGAGCGCCAGCGCCAGCGTCAGAGACAGCGCCCAATCGGCGTGGTCCGGCCCCAGGCGAAACACCAGCCAGCCCGTGAGGGCGGCCAGCAGGAGACTGAGTACCCCAAAAACCGCTCGAAAGAGTGGAGTTGCGCCGTGGAGATCGTCCCCCGTCAGACGAAGGACCGTCGCCAGCAGGGATTGATTCGTCGGGTCGGCATACACATCTCCCGGCAGGTTGGCGGCAGGCCGCACCGTGAAAAAATCCCAGAACGTCTCTGCGCCGAATGCGATCATAGCCAGCGCCGAGATGAGGACAACCGCCCCGACGGCGCTCATCATCGCCCGCCAGTTTCGTTGCAACACCAGGACCATCGGCAAAAGGGCAAGGACGGGCTTGACAAAGAGACCCAGCGTCAGCCATATCCCGCTGCGCAGGCGCTCGCGCTCGCGCCAGAACAGGAGCAGCATCAGCAGCACGATGAAAATGGTCTGCCCAAAATAGATGATCATCGACGTGACCTTTAGCGTGAGGACGAGGGCCGCCGTCAACATCAGACCCGTCAGGCCGCTTCCGCGCAGAAAGATCTTCCAGAGCAGGATCATGTCCAGGACAAGGACGCTGCTCATGAGGATATACCAGAACAGGTGAGCCGTCTGTATGTCAAACCAGCCCAGCGGCGCGAAGAGAAACATCGTCTGGGGGGGGTATAAAAACCAGGTCCCGATGGGGTCCACGGAAAGCTGATGCTGTTCTGCCAGCTTCAAGGCGTGTTCCGGCTCATAGAAGTTCAATCCCTGAGTTGCAACGCGCCCATACAGCCAGAACAACACAAAATCCCATCTCGGAGGATGAGCGATGTTGGAGTACATAATCTGGCCGTTGCGGATGCCGCAGGCCACGATCACGGCCGCCAGGAATCCCGCGAACAGAATTCGTTGCTTCGCCGTCAGCGATGGGTGATAGTGAAACCCCAACAACATGACCGGCGTCAACAGCAAGAACAGCGCATCTTTAATCACTTCCATCGCCCCGCACCTCCAAAATGGGACACCTCTATGAGGCACAGACAGACCAGCGGCCTGCCCATATCCCGCATCAAGGCATCTCTCTGGTGGAGAATACGATCCACCCGTCCGACGACCTGAAATGGCAAGGGAATCAGGGCCTGTGGCACGGACAAAAGGAATACGAAGACGGTAGCGCAGACTGCCGGGCTACCAGTGGAGGGATGGAAGAAGAATCAGATGCGGTAGGTTTTGAGGAGGTCGTACAGAGGGATGAAAATGGTGGGACCTCTACATAAGTTCCTGTAGAGGGCGATGTTCTTCTGCAAAAGCGCGCCGTCAATGGCTGCCGGGCGCAGGAAATCGGCGTGCGTCAGCGGGGTGTGAGTCAGGACCCGGGCGAGGCCTTCCCGCTCGCACCTCCACACGGCAAAAACCCTCGGAACGCCTGCGGTTCTGTCATGCTTCATCCCACGTCCATTCCCTCCCGTATCATCCCTCCAAATATACCTTTCACCGTCCGGCAAGTCAAGTTGCGAGACATTTTTGTTACAACTGAAACGCCACGACCGCGACCCCCAGCAGGATCAGCACGCCCCCGAGCACGAGATGCTCGTAGCGCTCCATCCAGGGCATCTCCACCCGCCGGAACCCGGCGTAGGTCAGTCCGGTGAAGGCGAGCATGCCCGACAGCGTCCCGGCGGCCAGGACCGCGGACAGGGCGATGAACGCCCCCCAGCCGTAGGGCCAGGCCGTCAGGTAGATCGGCAGGAACCCCTCGCACGGCGAGAACGTCAGCATGGCCACGAGCGACGCGACCGCGACCGCCTCCGGCGCCCACGAACCCTCCCCGTGAGGATGGTCATGGCCGTGATCGTGATCGTGTGAATGACCATGATCGTGATGTTCGATTTTACAGGGATACACAGGATGGGCAGGATGGGGTATATCCTGCGTATCCTGTCCATCCCTGTTTAAACGGTCGTGCGAATGGTCGTGATCGTGGCCGTGATCGTGCGCATGGCCGCCCGGAAAATGGGAGTGTCCGTGCCCGCCCCCCCGCAGGTGCCGGACCACGTAGAACAGCCCGAACAGGATCAGGACGCCTGCGGCCAGGGGGACGGACCACGCCTCCACGGCGGACGACAGCGCCAGCCCCATCCAGACGATCAGCACGCCCAGCAGCGTCGTGATCAGGACGTGCCCGCCCCCGGCCAGCGCCGTGACCCAGAGCGTCCTCCCCAGCGACCACCGCTGCGCCCGCCCCGCCAGCACGAACGGCAGCCAGTGGTTGGGCAGAATCGCGTGAAAGAAGGACACCGACAGCCCGGCCAGGACCAGGCTCACGTAAATTTCCACGTCATCTCCTTGATCATCAGATGAATTTCTTCAGCGCATCAAGGTAAGGACAGATGGCGGTCTCGTCAACGTTTTTCTTGACAAAGGCGACGCGCAAGACGAGTTTATCGCGCGCCCCCGGAAGGGCGGAAGGCCCTGGAGGCGGTCAAGGTGAAGGTCCGCGAGCTGTTCGCCGAGCTGATTGAAGAAGCGTGAGGTTTTTATGTTCACAAGATGCTGGAAAAAACGGGTCTTAGCTTTAATACTGGTAATATTGCCCGCGGCCCAGGCGTTCACGGATGAAAAAGGGACCGATGCGCCGGAAGGTCCCAAAATAGGGACAAAGGCCCCGGACTTCACCCTGCTGGACAGCAGCGGCCAGAAGCGGACCCTCTCCGACTTGCAGAGCAAAAAGCAGGTCGCGCTCGTATTCTACCCCGCCCTGTTCCGCTCCGGCGGGTGAATTCAGGAACTCCATTCGCTGCAGGTTGCAGCGCCGGAGCTGGACAGTCTCAACACCGCGATCCTCGCCGTCAGCTTTCGCCCCCCCGCGTTCAACCGGGACCTCTGCGCGAAGGAAAGCCTGAGCCTTTACCTGCTCAGCGACACCGACCGCTCGGTCATCAGGAGATATTCCGTCTGGAATGAGAAGGACGACTGCGCGCAGCGGGTGACCTTTCTGATCGACAGGGACGGCGTCATCCGCCGCATCGAGCGCAAGGTCGTCCCTGCCACGCACGGCCAGGACCTGGTCGCGCTGGTCAGAAAATGGCAGAGAGGTAAAATGGTCTACAACGCCTACTGCGTCCGGTGCCACGGGGCCGACGGGAACGACGCGGATTATCCCGGCATCAAGCCGCTGGGCGGCATCGGGAATCGCCTGACGGAAAAGGAGATCCTCGACCGCACGGCAGAGACGGGCCTGGTTGACCTCGGCGCGTTCACTGAGCAAGACCTGGAGGCCCTGGGCATTTACGTGGGAGGATTGTAGGGGAAGGATAAAGGACAGATGGCAGAGACAACACCCGGCGCGCTGAAAGAGCTGGCCTTGCTGTTCCTGCGGCTGGGCTTCACGGCCTTTGGCGGGCCTGCCGCGCATGTCGCGATGATGGAGGAGGAGGTAGTCCATCGCCGCTCCTGGCTCTCCCGCGAGAAGTTTCTCGACCTCCTGGGCGCCACGAACCTGATCCCCGGCCCCAACTCCACCGAGATGGCCATCCACATCGGTTATCAGAGGGCGGGCTGGGCCGGCCTGCTCACGGCCGGGAGCTGCTTCATCCTCCCCGCGACCCTCATCGTGGCCGCCATCGCCTGGGCCTACATGCAGTTCGGGCGACTGCCCCAGGCCGCCGGACTCCTGTACGGCGTGAAACCCGTGGTGATTGCGGTGGTCCTCCAGGCGCTGTGGCGGCTGGGGAAGACTGCCATAAAGACCCCCTTCCTGGCGGCGGTCGGCCTGGCCGCCCTCCTCCTGAGCGCAGCCGAAGTGAACGAACTCGCCGTTCTTTTTGGAATCGGGGCCCTTGTCGGACTGGTGAAGGGATTGACCTTATCGCGCGACCGGAACAAGGCCCTGGGCGCTCTGCTGGTCACGGCGTCCATCCCCCTGAGTCCGGCCGCCGCAGGCGCTGCGGCGCCTTTCGGCCTCCTCCTGCTCTTCCTGTTCTTCCTCAAAGTGGGATCGGTGCTCTTCGGGAGCGGCTACGTGCTCCTCGCATTCCTCCGCAACGATCTCGTCCACCGGTGGGGCTGGATGACCGAGGGCCAGCTCCTGGACGCGATTGCCGTGGGACAGTTCACCCCGGGACCCGTCTTCACGACCGCCACCTTTATCGGCTACGTGCTGGGGGGCGCCCAGGGGGCGTGCGCCGCGACGCTCGGCATCTTCCTGCCCGCCTTCTTTTTTGTGGCGATCAGCGGCCCCATAGTCCCACGCCTTCGACAGTGGCCGGTGGCGGGGGCCATCCTGGACGGCGTAAACGTGGCCTCGCTGGCCCTCATGGCCGTGGTGTCGTGGCAGCTGGGCCGGGCCGCGCTGGTGGACCTGACGACGGTCCTGCTCGCCGCTGCGAGCCTCTTCCTGCTGGAGCGCTTCCGCGTGAACTCCGCCTGGCTTGTGACAGGCGGCGCCCTCCTCGGCCTGGCCGCCGCATCCCTGGGGATAGCGACAGGGCTTTAGGAATCCTGTCCGGCAGATTGCTCATCGCTCACCGCCGGAGACACCAGCACCCGCACGATCCGCCGCCGGTGCACCTCCAGCACCCTGAGCAGATGGCCGTCCGCCCTTACCTCGTCGCCCCGCGCCGCCACCCGCCCCAGGCGGTAGAGAATGTAACCCCCCACCGTGTCACCCTGCGCGTCCGGCAGGACCACGCCCGTCCGGTCCGCCAGGTCGTCGATCAGCATCTGCCCATTCACCCGGTAGTTCCCCTCCGGCGTCTCCTCAAGCAGGGGCGCTTCCTGGTCCATCTCATCCTGAATCTCCCCCACCAGCTCCTCCAGGACATCCTCCAGAGTGACGATGCCCGACGTGCCGCCGTACTCGTCCACCACGACGGCCAGGTGGATGCGGCTCCTCTGAAACCGCTTGAGCAGGGTCTCCACCCGCTGGCTCTCCGGCACGAACAGACACTCCCGCTTGAGGGCCACGATCCCCTCCGCGCTGGGAGGCCCCGTCGGCTGGCCCAGGTAGCGCAGCAGGTCCTTCGCATACAGGATGCCGATCGGGTGATCCAGGTCCCCGTCGCACAGCGGGAACCTGGAATAGCCGTGCTCGACCACCGTCTGGACGATCTGCTCCCACGCGGCCGACGTGGAGATGTAGACCACGTCCACGCGGGGCACCATGATCTGCTTCACCGACCGCTCCGCGATGTCCAGCGCCCCCTCCAGAAGGTCATGCCTCTGCTCGGACAGGACTCCGCTCTGCTCGGAGTGTTCGAGGATGATCCGGATCTCCTCCGCAGAGTGGGCCAGCTCGTGCCCGCTCACAGGCGTGATCCCCACGGCGCGCAGGAGCAGGTTGGCCGACCCGTTGAACACCCAGATGGCCGGGAGAAACAGATAGTAGAAAAGCCGGAGCGGCAGGGCCACGCCCAGCGCCGTCTGCTCGGCCCGCTGGATGGCCAGCGACTTGGGGGCCAGCTCCCCCAGGACGACGTGCAAAAAGGAGATGAAGATAAAGGCGATGGTCAAAGAGGTGGTGTGGAGCGCCGCCTCCGACAGGAACCCCATCCAGGCGAAGAAGGGCTCCACCAGGAGATGCGCCACGGCAGGCTCCCCCACCCATCCCAGCCCCAGGCTGGCCAGGGTGATGCCGATCTGCGTCGCGGAGAGGTAGGCGTCCAGGTGATGGACCACGTTGCGGGCGACTTTGGCGCCAGGCCGCCCCTCCGCGACCAGCTCCTCCAGGCGGCTCAGACGGATCTTCACGATGGCGAACTCCGCCGCCACGAAGAAACCGTTCAGGAACACCAGCAGCGCCGCTACGATCAGAAGCAGCATAATGACAACCCGCGTCGAACGGCAAAAAGAGGCCCGGCAACCCTAGTCCGTGACTGGTCGGGACAATCACAGAGCAAGGGCACCGGGCCAATGATGTAAAGCAACACGGTCAGAATATACAACAAGCGCCGTCGCGTGTCAAGCCCAATTTCTGCGTTCCTTCATTTTTTTTATTCCTCCGCGGACATCGTTCGAGGACCCGTCCGACCATCTTTATAAGCTCTTTAATATCAAAGGGCTTATGGATGAATTCGTCGAATTCTATCCCCTCGTTGTCCCACGACATGCCCGCGCAGGGCATCCCCGGAAACTGAGATCGCAGCTCCGCCAGAAACCGTTTTCCATCCATAACCGACATGTCAATGTCGGTGAGAACCATGTCCGGGGTGACGCTCTGGAGGACCTCCATGGCGTGCTCCCCATCGCGGGCCTCCGACACCCTGTGACCGGCCCTCTCCAGGATGAGACCGACCACCTGTCGCACCATCTCGTGGTCGTCCACCACCAGGATATGAGCCAAGCGATACCCCCTGTGCATCGCGCCTTTCAACAGAAAGGCGCAGCCCCACCTCAACCCGACCGGAATGGTCAATATTACAAAATATAGTGGGTATTGTCAATCAAAAAATCGAATATATTGGGTTTACTCTCTCAGCATTTTGGGTATTTTTGGCCTCCATGACGAGGAGATCGAGAGAGACCGACATTCACCGGAAACTCGGCGACAGGGTCCGCAGGCTGAGGAAGAGGCTGGGGCTTACCCAGGCGGCGCTGGCCGAACGGGCGGGCATGGAGGCGAAGTACCTCGGCCAGATCGAACGCGCCGAGACGAACGCCACCCTGGCGATGCTCGACCGCATCGCAAAGGGGCTGGGGATCACCCTTTCTGAACTCTTTGCCTTCTCCCCCACCTCTGCCCGCCGTGCGGAAGAATTCGTCTATGACCACCTCCCGGACATCCTCCGGCGTCAGCCGTCTCAGGTCCGGGAAGTGCTCGTGAAGTTCCTGCAAAGTCTTGAAGAATAACCCCCTCACCTACCCCCTGCCCCCCTCCCTCCACCCAGCCTGTCGCTCCCATGAGGTCGCGACCCGCCGCCCTCCCACATGTGGGGAGAGGGAGGGGGTAACAAACGGCGTAGCCCTCAGCAACGGGGGAGGGTAAGGGGGTTCACAGCACCGGCAGCAGGTCCGTCAGCCCGAAGGTGAAGATCAACCCGACGACCAGGCTGTAGACCCCCGTGGCCACGGCCACCGCCCGGAAGATCGACGTTCGCGCGGCAGCGGAGCAGTAGAGACCGACCGCCAGGGCGCACATCAGCGTGTTCGTCACCAGCAGCCCGGCCACGAACGACAGCACCCCCACCGCCCCCAGCCCGGCCCCCCCCAGCCCGGTGGCCACCAGAAAGAGGAGCAACTGCGTCGGCGTCTCGGCCCCGACCCCGTGGATCATCCCCACCACAAACGCAGACCGCCCGCCGTATCCGTCCCCGAAGGCCTCCCGCATCGGATTGTCAATCCGTTGCCGCCGGCCCCGCTCCCCGGTCAGGCGCGCCCTCAACCGGTCGTAGACCCACAGAAAGACATCGGCCAGGACCACGACGCGCGACCTCATCCGGAACCCCCGACGCCGGATCAGCGTGTAAAACACGTAGCCGCCCAGCAGAATGAGCGTCAGGCCGACCAGCCGCTCCATCGCGACGTCCGTCCCCGCCGGCAGGCGCAGCCCCAGCGACACGGCCAGGATGCCCAGCGCAGCGACAACGAAGCCGTGTCCTGATGCGTATAAGAGACCCAGCAGCATCCCCCGCCTCCGGCTGGCCTGCACGCTCGTGATGTCCGTGATGGCGGCGATGTGGTCGTGGTCCACGCCGTGCCGCAGCCCCAGCAGAAACGTCGCCCCCACCGCCAGCCAGACCTGATTCATATTTGCGCCTTTACAGAGGCCTGCCGATGCAGACCCGCAGCAGGTTGGGCCGGTCAGGAAAGTCCTTCGTGCCCGCCCCGTACCCGACCTGCTCCACCACCATGTCGGGCCTCGGCCCGAACCCGGCGCACAGGACGCGCAGCAGCGCGGCCCCGGTGGGCGTCACCAGCTCCGTCTTCAGGTCGCTCGTCCGCGTCGGGATCCCCTTCAGGAGTTCCAGCGTGGCCGGGGCCGGCACGGGGACGATCCCGTGGCTGAAGGTCACCGTCCCCCCGCCGCAGAGCGGCACCTCCGAGCCGAACGCCTTCTCCACCCCCATCTCGTGCAGCGCCAGACACCCCCCCACCACATCGGCAATCGAATCCACGGCCCCCACCTCGTGAAAGTGGACCTCCTCGACCGTCGTGTTGTGCAGGCGCGCCTCCGCCTCGCCGATGGCCCGGAACACCGCCAGGGCGTTTCGTCGGACAGGCTCAGGCAGGCCGCTCCCCTCGATCATCCGGACGATCTCGCTCAGGTGCCTGCCGTGGGGCTCGTGGCCGTGATCGTGGGAATGCCGATGTCCGTGATTGTGCCCAGGTTCGGGTCGCGGGTCTGACTCGTGACTATCTTCTATCACCTCAAATTTGGTCCCCCCCAGGCCGCGCCGCGTGACCCGGCGGGCGTCGATGCGGACCCCCTTCAGGCCCACGCCCCCCAGCCCCTCTCGAAGCCGCTCGATGGGAAATCCCGCGTCGATCATCGCCCCCACGAACATGTCCCCTGAAATCCCCGTCGACATGTCGATGTAGGCGATGCGTTTCGGTTTGTCAGCGGCCATGTCGTTCCTATTTCTGTCTCCAGATCTCCCAGACCAGGTGGGAGAGTTCCGGCACGATCAGCTTCTCCATCGCCAGGCGCACCGCGTTCCGGGACCCTGGCGTCGAAAACACGATCATGTCCCGGTAGGCCCCGGCCGTGGCCCGCGACAGCATCGCCCCGGAGCCGATCTCCTGGTAGCTCAGGTACCGAAAGATCTCCCCGAACCCATCCAGCCGCTTCTCCAGCAGGGAGGCCACCGCCTCGTAGGTCGTGTCCCGCCGGGAGATACCCGTCCCGCCGTTCAGCAGGACCGCCTGGCACGCCCCGCCCTCGGCCAGCCGGGACAGCAGCCCCCGGATCTGGTCCGGCTCGTCCTTCACGATCTCGTAGTGCACGACCCGGTGGCCGGCCCCGGTCAGCAGGTCCTTCATGATCTTCCCGCTCTCGTCCGTCTCCTCCGTCCGCGTGTCGCTGACCGTGACGACCGCGCAGCTCACAGTCCCCTTCGACGCCTCTTTGTGGTCCTGGTAGGGCATGGCGGCCCTCCTTTAAAAGCGAAACGGAGAAGCGAAGAAACGGGGAAACGGAGCGATAAGTTCGCCGCTTCTCCGCTTCCCCGCCTCCCCGTTTCTCTTTTTCTCTATGCGTTCCTCAGGTCGTAGAAGTCCGTCAGGTGGTATTCGATCCCCACGAAGCTTAACAGCCTCAGGAGCCCCCGGAGGGACACTCCGAACCCGTCCGGCCCGCTGAACCCCCCGAACTGCCCCCCGCTCTTCACGTGGGGCTCCAGGTCCACAAAGACCCCCGGCGCCCCCCGCGACCTCCACATCTCATTCAGGCGCGGGAGGGCCTCCCGGAACGCCCGGAGGGACTGCTCGTGGCCCGCGTCGCCCAGGTCCACCGGGATGAACCCCGCCAGGTTGCGACGCTTGATGTCCGCGTCCAGGGCAGGGTCCGGCGGACTCTTGACCCCCTTCACGTGGATCCACCCCAGCCCGGCCTCCATCTGCCGGTACTGCTCAACCGCCTCCGCCGCGCTGAACCCCTGATACTCGATGTTTCCGCAGTCGTAGATTAGACAGATGTGATCGCTGGCCACCCTCTCGTGCAGCGCCTTCAGCAGGGCGCCGTTCTGCCCGACGAGGTGCCCCTCCACCTCCAGGCCGAAGTAGACCCCCGCCTCCCGGCACTTCGCGGCGATCTGCTTCAGATAGTCCGCTGACTGATCGAGGTACTTCTTCGGGTCCTCCCCCCTGGGCGGGTAGAACGAGAACCCCCGGATCAACTTCGTCTCAAAGGCGTGGGCCAGGTCGATGGCGTGGGCCACGTCCTCCTTCAAGTATTTGTCGAAGGGGATATAGACGTTCGTCGTCCCGTCCTCCCGGTCCACCAGCTTGATCTTGCCGATGGGGGACCCGATGGACGACACGCGCATCTCATAGTCCCGGTGCAGCCCCTGCAGCCGCCGGACCTCCCCGTCCGACAGCTTCATCACATTCTTGACCCCCTCCCCCGCGTCCACGAACCGGATCGTGTAGTAGGACATGCCGAGCGCCCGACAGATCGCGAGCTGCTCCTCCGCCCGCTTGCTGGCCGGCCCCTCGTCCGCAAACCCGGTCAGAATCACCTCATAACCGCCCATGGAGACCTCTTTTCCTAATAGCTCTGCCTCCGGAACAGATCGTCCCAGCCGTCCTCCTCCCCCTCCTCGATCGTCACCCCGTCTCGCCGGAGGAAGCGACGCGCCGGGAGGGCCTGTCCGCTGCGGGCCATCTGCTCGTAGGACTCCTGGTGCTTGATGCACATGCGCGCCGTTGGAAGGACCTCCAGCCGCTCGAACGCGATGGTCGCCGTGCAGTCGGGCCACTCGCACACCCCGAAGCTCCCGTTGGCGATCTTGCCGAGGGCGTGATCGATCTCCATGATCTCCCGCCGCTCGGAGTCCCCCAGCGCTCGCATCAGTTCCAGCGACCGGGACCCGTCCGCCAGGTCCAGGGGATCGGCGGCCACGTCCCCCTGCAGATCGTTCGCCCTGCTGTCGTGAACCTCAAGATCACTCAGGATCTCCTGCCGACGCTTGAGCAGCAGGCCCTCGCAATTCTTGACCTGTTTCTTATTCATACTCCCCCTGTGGGATGGCCTTCGTGTCTTCAAAACGGACCCCTTCAGATGCCCTTCAAAAGAGTTTAAGAGACTGATCTTCCGTTTTTTAAGGCATTAAAACTACCAAACCGGGGCTGTCATGTCAAGGGAAAACGGGGGCGTCACCTCTCAACCACCGGCAACACGATGTGCGACGGCCTCACCGCGTCGTGGAACACGGTGTTCACCGCCGCCCGCCCCCGCGCCTCCTCGTTGCACGGCCCGCCCGTGTTCAGGTTCCGGTCGAAGCGGGGAAAGTTGCTGCTCGTCACCGTGACACGGACGCGATGCCCGGCCCGGAAGACGTTGCTCGTCGCCCACAGGTCCACCTCATATCGATAGACCTGGTTCGGCGCGATGAGCGACGGATGCTGCCTGGACTCCCGGTAGCGCGCCCGCAGGATGCCGTCGCACACGTTCCGGGAATGCCCGTCCGGGGACACATCCGACAGCCGCGCCACCCAGTCCGTGTCCGGCGTGGACGACATCCCGTAAAGCACGCACGTCACCGGCCCCGTCACGTCCAGGTCGCGCCTGAGCGGGTCCGAGGTGTAGGTCAGGCACAGCCGCTCGACCTCCTGCTGGTCGTAGGCCCCGCCCGGAACGTTCAGGGTGTTGCCCCCCTTCGTCGGGACCGGACGGTCCGGGTCGTAGACGAAGCTGTCGGGCGACTCCGCCTCCGACGGCCCGTCGAAGCTGAGCCGGCCGTCGTTCAGCGACCTGACCGACCGGCTCTTCCCATCCCGGAAATAGCAGGGCGTGTAGCGCGTGTCCGGGAGCGGCCAGGCCTCCTCGTCCCGCCACCGGTTGACCCCCATCGTGAACAGGCGCACGGGCGGCTCGTCCATCACCCCCGTGTCCACCCCCTTCAGCCAGAAATCGAACCACCGGAGCCTCAACCCGTTGAAGTCCTGCGCCGCGGCCCGCCCGAAGTCCACCTCCCCGTGCCGGCTGCTCCCGATCCCGCCGGGGCCGTGCACCCACGGCCCCACGATCAGCCTCTGCGCCCCCTGCGCCCTCGGTCCCCCTCGCCTGCGGATGCCCGCGTAATTCGTCAGCGTCCCCCGCAGGAAGATGTCGAACCACCCGCCCAGGTGACAGATCGGCGCGTCAATCTCCGCGTGGCGATGGGCGATGTTCCACTGCCACCAGAACGGGCCGTCGTCCGGATGACGCAGCCACGCCCGGTACCAGTCGCTCAGGCCCGCAATCAGCGGGAAGTCGGCCAGCGGCAGGTGCCGCTGCCATTGCACGACATCCTTCACCCCCTGATCCAGGACCCCGCGCAGCCGCTCCAGGTCCGCCCCCGACGCGACCTGCGCCAGATTGCTGCGGGTCACGTTCAGCGCCCAGCCCAGGGAGAACGCCAGCTCGAACGCCCCGCCCCGGTAGACCCACTCCTCGTGGTAGTCCGAGGATGACTCCCGCACGTACTGCGCGACCAGGTGCGGCGGCCTGGTCGGGGCCATCCGGTACTGCGTGGCCCCGGAGTAAGACCCCCCGATGGTCCCGACCTTCCCGCTGGACCAGGGCTCCGCGGCTGCCCACTCCACCGTGTCGTAGCCGTCCCGGTTGGCCCCCCACCCGTCGTCGTGGAACGGGATGAACTCCCCCTCCGACGCGAACCGCCCCCGCACGTCCTGGATGACCACCGCGTAGCCCCGCGAGGCGAAATACTCCGGGGCCTTGACCGCCACCTCCGACGACGACTGCTTGTTGTAGGGCGTCCGCTCGATCAGCACGGGGGCGCGCCTCACCCCCCTGGGAAGGTAGATGTCCGCCGCCAGCCTTGTGCCGTCCCGCATCGGGACCATCACGTTCCTTCGGACGACCACCTCGTGGACCGGCCTGGAACCCGCGTCTTTCCGCCTGGGCATGGGAGACCTCCTAAAAGGCATGAGGCGTGAGGCGCGAGGCAGGCCCTCACCCTCCCCCAAGCCTGTGGGTAAGGCCCTTAATGCCCCCTCCCTCTCCCGTAAGTACGGGAGAGGGAGGGGGACAGGGGGTAGGAGAGGGCCTGTTGCCTATCGCCTGTTGCCTGGTTTTGCATCCATCGCCCTGTTCGAGACATCAGGATCGCGCTAATGTAAGCCAGGCCCATCCAAAAGGCAAGAGGGAATTGGTCAGCGATCCGGCACGCGCTTTTTTTCTTGCGTTCAGCAGCGCATGGCATTAGTATTCAACGCCTCTCACAGGGCTGAGCGATTCACGTTTTGTCCCACGGGTTGACCATGGCCTCCTGCTACGACGACCTCTGCGCCCTGGTCGCAGAGATTCTGAAAACAGGGAAAGACGCCGATATCCCCCCGGACGTCCTGAAGGCGTGGTCCGACAGGGCGATGCAGATCGGTGAGCGCCTGAAGGAGCGCCATCCCCTGCCCCAGGAGCACAAGCGCAACCTTCAACTGAACCTGATCAACCGCCTGGGCCAGCAGGATGTCTGGAAGATGGACCTCCAGGACTTCTTCGACATGGCCGTCGTCTCCATCCGGGAGAGCCTCGGATACTATAACGTCTCCATCTTCACGATCGACGAGACGATCCGGGACCTGGTCCTGACGGCCCACGCCGGCGCCTACCGGGGGCGGGTCTCGAAGGGCTACCATCAGGGCATAGATCGGGGGATGCTGGGCTGGGTGGCCCGCAACGGGCGGGTGCTCCTGGCCAACGACGTCAGCCGGGAGCCGGCCTATCTGGCGATGGAGGGGCTGGCCACGAAGTCCGAGATCTGCATCCCCATCCTGATCGAGGGGAGGACCGAAGGGGTGCTCAACGTGGAGAGCGACGCCGTCGGGGCCTTCGACCAGGGGGACGTCCTGGCCCTGGAGGCCCTGGCCCAGCAGATCGCCGACGTCGTGCAGGTGCGCCGCAAGACCCAGGCGTTCGACCTCCTCAAGGCGGAGATGGGGGACCGCTACAGCTTCGGCAAACTCCTCGGACGGAGCGAGGCCATGCGCAAGGTCTTCGACCTCACCAGGACCGTCGCCAAAAGCGACATGATCGTCCTCATCCAGGGGGAGACAGGCACGGGGAAGGAGCTGGTGGCGCGGGCCATTCACGCGGAGAGCCACCGGAAGGACAGGCCGTTCGTCGCGGTCAACTGCGCCGCGCTGCCGGAGAGCCTGTTCGAGAGCGAGCTGTTCGGGCACGAGCGGGGGGCCTTCACCGGGGCGGACCGGCGACGGATCGGGAAGATGGAGATGGCCCGGAGGGGGACGCTATTTCTGGACGAGATCGGCGAGACCCCCTACCCCATGCAGGCCAAGCTCCTGAGGGCCATCGAGGGACAGGCGTTCGCGCGGGTGGGCGGGGAGCAGGAGATTCAGGTGGACGTCCGCATCCTGTCGGCCACCAATCAGCCGCTGGAGGAGCTGGAGCAGAAGGGGCTGTTCCGGCGCGACCTCTACTTCCGCCTGAACGCGGTGCAGATCCGCCTCCCCCCCCTGCGGGAGCGGATCGAGGACCTCCCCCTGCTGGCCGCCCACTTCCTGAGGGAGGCGTGCGCCAGGTTCCACAAGCAGATCGAGACCATCTCCCCCGCCGTCTTCACGGCCCTGACCGCCTATGCCTGGCCGGGGAACATCCGGGAGCTGGAGAACGTCATCGCGCGGGCCGCGCTGATGGAGCAGACCCCCTGCCTCTCTCAGGTCGACCTGCCCCGGCCGGAGGCGCCCCCCAGAACGCTCGACCGCCTGCCCGAGACAGCCGGGGAGGCGAGCCTGAAAGAGATCGGGCGGACCGCCCTGGAGAGCGTCGAGCGGGACTACCTCCGCAGCCTCCTCACCCGGACCAGGGGCAACATCAGTCAGGCCACGAAGCTGGCCGGCATCAACCGCCGGACCATGTACAACAAGCTGGCCGCCTACGGCCTGAAGCGGAGCGACTTTATCCCGTCGAAGTAGGGGCGAGGCATGCCTCGCCCCTGCTGAGTCCATCAGGCGCCGGATACTGCCGACTGTGCTTCAGGACGCCACGCCGAGTTGTTGCATCAGGGTTGCCATGTCGAAGTATTGACGCATCGCTCGCGCTTTGCCATTCGCCACCTTGACGACCTGACAGGCTCGAATCTCAATCTTCTTCCCGGTCGGCGCGATCTCCGTGCCTGCCGTCGTCTGGAGCGGGCCGGTGTGCGTGCCACGCCAGGTGACTTCCAGCACGACAGTGTTATCGCTCACCAGCGCATCGCGGAAGGTGGCCTTTGAGTCCGGAATGGCCCTGGCCCACCCCTGCCACACCGTGAGGACATCGTTGATTCCCCGGACCTTCCGCTGGCTGGCGACCTCATCGTAGACAAATCCCGGTGTGACGACAGCCCTGACCGCATCCCAATTCTTCTTGTTGTAGGCGATGGTGGGCGCCTTTGCTGCGTCGATGAGTGATTGCTGCTTTGCCATGACCCTCCTCCTTATGACTTGACGTGGGGTAGAGAGGCTTAAGGGGCGCTGGTCGGGACAACGCCAGGATGCCGCAAGCGCCCCCCATCCATGCAATCTCCTGAAGCTACGCGTATTGCCCAGCCATTCGGGCTTCAGACACGCGAGCCTTGAAGACGACTGCTGTGATCAGCTCCACCAGGAACCCATACACGATCCCCGTGATAAGACTCCGCACCAGATTCGCCTCACCGAAACCCAACCAGACCGACCCGAAGGCCCCTGGTAAGCTGAAAATGAAACCCATCAGGATGCCGTGCAGCCACCACCGGATCCGGCAGGCGCTGATTCCGATGGCAAAGCCCATGACGCCCCTCCCCAGAATGATGGCCAGGACCCCGGAGGTAGGGATACCGCCAGCCGGAGCATTGGGCTTGACCCAAAGATAGGTGATGACTCCGAAGATCAGCCCCAGGATCGTCGCGATCAGGATGCGTTTTCCGCTTACCATAGTTTGCCCTCCTTGTCGAGTACAACTAAAAAGCCGCACCTGTTCAGATGCGGCTTGACACCGTTATCCCCCGAATGCTCCCCGAATGCCATTGCGAGCATCCATCGACTCCCTCTGGCGATGGTGCGGCTCACTACGGTTATCTCAGAGCGCCATGTGTGCTGATATGGGCATCCATTTACATAAATCCAACTTGAAATTTTTAGATTAGAAAGCCATCTTCTCCTGAGACGAGATAAGGGGTTGATTTCCTTCAATCTTTCAGGAGAAGAGGAT
>Ga0209399_10000388_pt1 | contig 26979 bp, 22 predicted proteins | sample OV2TP3_FD_184130 | JGI IMG/M metagenome (GOLD analysis project Ga0209399, IMG submission 184130) | Hot spring microbial communities from Beatty, Nevada to study Microbial Dark Matter (Phase II) - OV2 TP3 (SPAdes) (version 3) | ecosystem: Environmental > Aquatic > Thermal springs > Hot (42-90C) ... | reverse complement strand
CCTGCCCTTTGATTCCGTCGAGCTTGATGTGCCCGGAGCCGGTGTCGGCGTCTACCGTGCCGCCGATGTCAGAAATCTTCAGGTGGCCCGAGCCGGAGTTGCTCACCACCGGGCCGCGGATGCCCGCGATTTCCTGATGTCCCGAGCCGGTGTGGGCCTTCAGCGCCGTCTCGGCGGGAACCTCGAGCTCGTAATGGATGCTGACGTTACGCTGCAGCTCCTTGTCCTCGAGGCGGCCGATACGGATGCTGTTGCCGCTCTGCTCGATGGGCGGGTTGGCCTCGATGCGCCGCACCTTCTCCTGCGGGTCGAGCTTCTCGCCGCCCCACCAGTTGTCGTCGCGGGCTTCGATGCGGCCCACCACGCGGACGCGGTTGTTCTCGCCCGGCCGGACGATGATGTGCCCGGAGCCGGTGCCGACGTCGAGGTCGACCGGACCCGTCACCGTAAGGGTGCGCTCGAACTGGCCGGTGGCCTTCTCCGCCCACGCCGGGCTGGCCGTCAACACCAAAGCTGCAACCGGCAGCAGAACCAGGTACCTCAGGAATCTCATCATTTCGGTTCCCTCCTCACCTGCTTCCACGTTAGACGACGCAACCCGTCATTCGTACCGCAGCGCCTCGACGGGATTCAGCCGCGAAGCGCGCACGGCGGGCAGCCATCCGCTGAGCAGTCCCACCAGCATCAGCACGCCGGTCGAGATTCCCAGCGTGCCCAGCGACACCACCAGGTGGATGTCGCGCTTTCCTGACGTGTCCTCAAACACCGGGCCCATCAGCGGCAACGAGCCGATGCCGATCGCCAGCGCGTAGGCCAGCACCAGCCCCACCGCGCCGCCCAGGAGGGTAAGAACCATGGCCTCGGCCAGGAACTGCGCCTGGATGTGGCGCCGGCGCGCCCCCAGCGCCCGGCGCAGGCCGATCTCGCGGATGCGCTCATTGACCGACACCAGCATGATGTTCATCACGCCCACGCCGCCGATGCCCAGCGTGAGGGCGCCGACAAAGAGCAGCAAGACCTGCAGGCCGATGGTGATACCGTCAATGATGGGCCGGAACTGCTCGCGGCCGAACATGCGCAGCGCCCGCTCGTCATTGGGCGAGAAGCGCTGGCGCTTGGCGAGGGTGGCCAGCACCTGCTTCTTGGCGGCGGGCTCGAACTGCGGCGCCACCGGCGAGAACACGATGACGCTGGCGTAGCGCGTGTTCCAGATGTCGCCGGCGGCGGTGTAAGGGATGAAGGCGGACTCGTCGTCGCTGGTGAAGTAATTCGAGAACTGCAGCTTGTTGTCCATGGTGCCGATGACGGTGAAGCGCACGCCGCTGATGCGGACGATTTCGCCCACAGCGGGCCGGCCGGCGAAGAGCTTGCGCGTCAGGCGGCCGCCCAGGACGACGACGCGGCGGCGGTCGCGGAAGTCCTCCGGGCTGATCCAGCGGCCGTCATCCGGGACCTCGTTGCGGATTTCGCCGTAGACGGGATAAACGCCGCGGATGGCGGTGCTCTGCAGGCGGTCGCCGTAGGTGATGGGCAGCCAGCGCACAGTCTCCAGGCTGACATGCTTGACCAACGTGGCCTCTTCCTGGATGTTCTGCAGGTCGACTTCCTCCAGCCGCACGCGCTTGCCGGCCCGCTCGCCGCCGGCCTGCTCGCTGGTCTGTCCGGGCCAGCCCACCACCGCGCTTTTGCCGAAGGCGTTGAAGCCGCCCATGATGACCTCGCGGAAGCTTGAGCCGTAGGCGATGAGCAAGGTGACCGCCACGATGCCCCATGTGATGCCGAGCATGGTCAGGGTGCTGCGCAGCGGATTGCGCTTCACCGCTCCCCAGGCGAGAACCAAGACTTCGCGAAACATCTAGCCTCCTGCCTCGTACCGCAGGGCCTCAATCGGGTCCACGGCGGCGGCCTTCCGGGCCGGATACATTGCCGAGAGAATGGCCACGCTGCCCAGCAGGCCGATGCCGATGAGACCGGACTCCAGCGTGGGAATCAGGCCGGCGAAGTACGAGGTATCGTCCGCGTTGTTGAACGCCAGAGCGTTGGTCCCGAAGCACAGCCCGTAGGCGACCGCCAGCCCGAGGCCGCCGCTCAAGAAAACCACAATGGTGGTTTCAAGGAAAAACTGCCAGAGGATGGAGCGGGTGGTGGCGCCCACGGCCTTGCGCACGCCGATTTCGCGCGTGCGCTCACGCACCGCCACCAGCATGATGTTCATCACGCCGATGCCACCGAGGAACAGCGTGGTGACGCCGATGGCCCCCATGAAGTACTTCATCCCGTCGGTCATACGGTGGAAGGCCTTGGCGTTCTCGACCGTGTCCCAGATGCCGGCGGCCTCTTCGTCGCGCGGGTCGAAGCGGTGGATGCGCCCCAGCGCCTGGCGCACCTGGTATTTGCAGGTCTCATGGAGCTCGAGCGACTTCGGCGTCACCAGCAGCCGGTCGACGGTGTAGGGCGTGCCCGGCGCCTTGTCGGGGAAGTCGCGCCGGATGGTGCTGAAGGGCATGAAGACCTTGGTGACGTCCTGGCCGTCGTAGCTCGAATCCTGGTTCTTTTCCTTCAGGATGCCGATGATGGTGAAGGGGAACTCTCCGATGGTGATGGTCTCGCCCAGAGCCTCGCGGGAGCCGAAGAGCTGCTTCTTGACCTCGCTGCCGATGAAGGCCACACGTCGGGCTTCGGCTTCGTCGGCGTCGTTGTAGAAGCGGCCCTGGCCGATGGTCAGGCTGCGGATGTCGGCGAACGGCGGCAACGAGCCGGTGATGAGGAACGTCCCACTGTTGAACGGGCTGCGGACGGGGATGCTGTTCTGCCCCAGCTCGGGCAGGACGTGCTCGCAGGCGGTGACCTGCTGGCGGACGCTGATGTGGTCGGTGGACTGCCACCAGATGCGGCGCCCGGCGCGCATCCCGCCGGCCTGCATTGAGGTGCGTCCGGCGAAGACAATCATGATGTCCTTGCCCATGGTTTCGGCAGCGCGGCGCTGGCCCACGCGCAAGCCCTCGCCCGCCGCCACCATCAGGACGATGGACACGATTCCCCAGGCGATGCCGAACATGGTGAGGCCGGTGCGGAGCTTGTGGGTCCAGAGGGTGTGCAGGGTGCTGCGGAAGAGCTCGCTGACCTGCATGCCGAGGACGGATCGCACGGCGCGCTACTGCAGGATGACCTGCTGGCCTTCCTGCAAGCCCTCCACCACTTCGGTCTTGACGCCGTTCGAGATGCCCAGCTTGACCGCCAGTTTCCTCCGCCCGTTCTCGCCCTTGGGGTCGGGCGTCTCCACCGAGGCGTTGCGCTCTTTGTCGTAAATGACGGCGGACTCGGGGATGAGAACAACGGCCTTCTTTTCTTCCAGAATGATCTCGGCGTTGGCGGTCATGTTGGCCTTGAGCTCCCCGCCGGGGTTGTGGATGGAGACGCGCACTTCAAAGGTGGTGACGTTGTCCTTCTCGACCCCAAGTGGAGAAATCTTGGTCACCTGGCCCTCGAACTTCTTGTCTGGGAAGGATTCGACCGTAATCCGCGCCCTTTGGTCCATGTACACCTTGCCGATGTCCGACTCGTCCACCTTGCCGCGGACGTAGACTTCACTGATGTCGCCCAAGGTCATGACCAGGGTCGCCTGGGACCCGAGCACGAGGATGGAGCTGACGGCGTCGCCCACCTCGACGTCGCGCGACAGCACCATGCCGTTCATGGGGCTGACGATGGTGGCGTTGCGGTGGTCTTCTTCGGCGCGCTCCAGCGCCGCCTGCGCCTGGGCCACCCGCGCTTGCGCCTGCGCGATTTCTGCCTTGGTGACCGCCACGCTGCGCTGGGCGGACATCTGCCGGTTGACCGCCATCAGATAGTTCTTGTCCGCCTCTTCCATCGCCTGCTGGGCGATGAGGCCCTGGCCGTGGAGTTGCTTGGCGCGCTCCATGTTCGACTTGAGGAAGGGCACATCCGTGCCCTGGGCTTCCACCTGGTTGCGTTCGTGAGCCGCCTGGGCGGCCTGGAGGGCGGCCTGGGCCGCCTGCAGGCTGGCGCGGGCCTCGCGCACCCGGGCGGCCAGCTCCTCCTTGTCCAGCTCGACCAGAACTTGTCCGGTGCGCACCACGTCGCCGTAATCCACCATGATCTGCTTGACGATGCCGCTCGCCTTCGACTTCACCTCCACCTTCGCCAGCGGCTCCACCTTCCCCGTGGCCACCACCGAGCGCGCGATGTCGCCCTTTTCGACCGTCGCCAGCTTGGACGGGTCAATCGTGTGGTTGGAGCGCAGCATCACGGCCGCGGCCAGGATTCCGCCCACCAGCAGCACCCCTCCGCCGCCGAAAATCCACCAGCGCCGCTTGCGGTTCTTCTTGTGGTTGTTGGCCATGGCCCCGCTCCCTTACCTGGTCTCCGACCTACCCTGTACTACGAGCCGGGCTCCCGGAATGTTCCTTGCCCGGCCTGCCCAATAGGCGCCTCTCTCCTTGCATTAGACGGCTGAAGCCGCCAAACGTCCGCACGGATTCAGAGGTGGAATCCGCTTGCTTCCTCTCCGCCGTCCCCTTGAACTATGGCCAGCCGGGGTGGACGCTGTCGCTTCTGGCCGCGTGGCGGCCTGGGGCGCCCAAGACCCGACGCAGCTTTGCCAGCGATGAGAGCGTGCCATTCGCGCCCGCGACCTCGGCGCCGCCCGCCCCCTCACCCGCGAAGAAACTCAGTCCTGGGATCCGCTTGACTAGAAGCTTCGGCAAAGCCTGCGCAAATGGGGTCAGGGCTTCAGCCCTGACATGAAAAGCCGCAAAACAATTAGGGGGCTTTAGCCCCCGAGGCTGTCTTCAGGTCACGCTCTGAAATAGACTCTACAATCCATGCCCTGAACCCGCGCCGGCCGCTTTGCGGGCCCACAGCCGCCACAAGAGCGCGAAAAAGATGATGGGCAGCACGGTGTAGCGCAGCAGGAACCGCAGCGCTGCCAGCGCGCTCTCTCCCGTCAGGAATCCCTGGGCCAGGCGAAGCGAAACCACGCCGCCCAACAACACCAGCAGCACGGCCAGAACCGCCAGCGTCAGCAGCGGCCGGCGCCCGCCGCCGGCAGAACGCGGCCGCCGCCGCGCCACCGCTGTCCCCACGGTGAGCCACACCCCCGGCCACAACACCTCGAGTCCCAGCACGCCGTAGACCCACCACCGCGGCACCAGCCCTTCCGGTGAATAGGAGGAAAACAGGGCCGGCAATGGGTAGATGAAGAGGTAGGCCAGCAGGCCGTCCAGCGGGTGCCGCACGGCGAATTCGGGCAAGGACAGCAGGTAGCGCGGCTGGTGGACGTAGCTGGCGAGGTTGTTGACCACCAGCGTCAGCATCAGGCTCGCCCACAACAACACCGCAAGGCGGACGAGGACGCCCCCGACGCGCGCCAGCGTCTCCGCAGACAGGCTCGCCGCCGGATTGCCCAGCACGGCGAGCAACAACAGCCAGAAGATGAGGCTGGTCACGTGCAGGTAGTGCAGCCCGCGCAGGTAACTGAGCAGGACGACGCCTGCCAGCGCACCGAGCGCCAGCGCGCGGAGGCGCCATGGGCGGCCGCCCGCCAGGCTGCGCACGGTCAGCAGGCCGCCGAAGAGCGCCGCGAGCCAGGCGAGGAGGAGGAAAACGCTGCGAGGCTCCATCCAAAAGCGGCGAGACGAGGGCGGCAAGCCCGCCGCCTGGCGGAACCAGGCGACGACTTCGCGGCTAATGTTGCGGTCAAGGAACTCGGTGAAGTGGTCGGCGGTGGGCGAAACCCCCAGGCGGCGGGCGGTGCCGCGGGCGAAGTCGCCGACGGTGGTGCCTTCTTCGGCCGACGAGCCGGCGCTCTGGCGGAAGGTCTCCCGCATGTGGTTCAAGTGGCGAAACTCGTCGTAGAGGCCCACGGCCCACAGCAGATTGCGCGGTTCGTCTGGAGTGACGTCGGCCTCGATGCCCACCGCGGCCACGCCGGCGATTGCAGGGTCGGACACCGCTGCCTCGATGGCCAGGGTGCCGCCGACGGAATGACCGGCGATGAAAACCCGCTGCGGGTCGACTTCGGCGCGTCGGCGCAGATAGGCCACCGCCGAGGCCACGTCGCCGCGCATCACGTCCATCACGCCGGCGCCAAGCATCTGGCGGTTTTCGCCGGGCGCGCGCCCGCGCCAATCAAACACCAGGACGACAAAGCCGTCCTGTACGAGTTCCAGCGCCAGCAGCCGCGCCGCCTCGGGAACGTTGTTGAGCGGCTGGCAGAGCACCGCGGCCGGCGCCGGTCCGGGCATCGAGTCCGGCACGTAGAGAACGACCCACAACGGCATGCGGCTGGAGTGCTCGATGCGGACATACTCGAGACGATGCTTCGGCTCGGGCAGGCTCAGCGCCAGCACCAGGAGCACCGCGGCCGCAATCCAGGCGAGGAGAGCAAGAGAACGCACACTCAGCGGTTGCATTCGCCGCACCAGTGGCCGAGAATGCCGCCATTATCAGCTTCCCGACGCGCGGGGTCAACGGAGAGGTGGGAATGAACCCGGTTACGCACCTACTGGTGGGCTGGATGGTGGCCAATAGCACCGAGCTCACCCGGCGCGAGCGCGCCGCCGTCGCCTTCGCCGGCGTCATCCCCGACCTCGACGGCCTGGGCGCGCCCATCGAAGCCCTGACCAAGGACTGGGAGCGGCCGCTGCTGTGGTTCTCCGACTACCACCACCTGCTGCACAACATCACCTTCGCCGTGGGAGTCACGGCGGTCAGCTTCGCTGTGGCCACGAGACGCTGGAAGACAGCGGCGCTGGCGTTCCTCAGCTTCCACCTGCATCTGCTGGGAGACCTGGTGGGCGCGCGCGGGCCCGACGGCCACCAATGGCCCCTCCCCTACCTGCTTCCCTTCTCCGACGTGTGGCAACTGACCTGGTCGGGCCAATGGGGACTCAACGCCTGGCCGAACTTCGCCCTCACCGGCGCGCTGCTGGCTATGACGTTCTACCTGGCTTGGCGAAGGGGCCTCTCCCCGCTTGAAATCATTTCGGTAAGGGCGGACAAGGCATTCGTCAACACCCTGAGGACGCGCTTCGGGCAACCGCAGACGGCCTAGGCCCGGGAAGAGATGTTGTGGCGGGCCAGCTCGCGGCCCAGCTGGCCGGTGACCATGTAGAAAGCCATCTTGTGATCGGCCAGGAGAGAAAAAAACGGGTACTTGAAGGTGGCCGGCTGGTTGCGCTCGATGAAGAAGTGGGAGAACCACGCCAGGCCGTAGGCGGCGAACGGCATGACCGCCAGCAGCCACAAGGTGAGCGTCACCAGAGCCACCGCCAGCAGGCTCAGCCAGACCACCGTGCCCAGAAAGTGGAACCAGCGCGTGGCCGGCCGGCTGTGCTCGGCCAGGTAATACGGCCAGAATTCCGCGAACGTCCGATAAGAATTACTGTTCATTAGACCCTCGCAGCGTATTCCCGCACATAGATGCTGTCAACCGTTGGCGCGCTGCTTGACACTTGTGCGCGCCCCCTCAACAATGGCGGCGCTTCCCGGAGGTGCGTCATGGCTCGTGCTTCGGACTCGGCGGCGTTCGCCGGCGACATGCCGCCGGAAGAATTCCGCGCCGCGGCTCACCGACTGGTGGATTGGGTGGCCGACTACCTGGAGAACACTGGCTGCTACCCTGTGCTGGCGCAGACGACGCCGGGCGCGCTGCGGCGCCGGCTCCCCGAGCAGGCGCCCGAGCAGGGCGAGCCGCTCGACGCCATCTTGAAGGACTTTGATCAGCTCGTGATGCCCGGCGTGACCCACTGGAACCACCCCGGCTTCTTCGCCTACTTCGCCATCACCGCTTCCGGGCCGGGCATCCTGGGCGAGTGGCTGAGCGGGGCGCTCAACGTCAACGCCATGCTGTGGAAGACCTGCCCGGCGGCCAACGAGCTGGAAGAAGTGGTGCTCGGCTGGCTGCGCGAGATGCTGGGTTTGCCTCCGGACTTCATGGGCGTGGTGATGGATACGGCCTCGGTGAGCAGTCTCTGTGCGCTGGCGGCGGCGCGCGAGGCCCTGAAGGAGCTGAACGTGCGCGAGCGCGGGTTGGCGGGACGCGCAGAGGTGCCGCGGCTGCGAGTGTACGTCTCCGAGCAGGCGCACTCGTCCATCGACAAGGCGGCCATCGTGCTGGGCGTCGGCCTTGAGGGCGTGCGCAAGATTCAGGCCGACGCGGAGTTCCGAATGCAGCCCGCCGCGCTGGCGGCGGCCATTGCCGAGGACCGCCGCGCCGGCTGGCTGCCCTTCGCCGTGGTCGCTACGGTGGGAACCACTTCGTCCACCAGCGTCGACCCGGTCGCGGCCATTGCCGATATCTGCGCGCGGGAGAAGCTCTGGTTGCACGTCGACGCTGCCTACGCCGGCCCGGCGGCCATCCTGCCTGAGTGTCGCTGGGCGCTCGAAGGCTGCGAGCGCGCCGACTCCCTCGTCCTCAACCCCCACAAGTGGCTCTTCACCCCGTTTGACTTCAGCGCGTTCTACTGCCGCCGGCCGGAGCTGCTGCGAGCCGCGTTCAGCCTGGTGCCGGAGTACCTACGCACGCCCGAACATCCGGAGGCGCACAACTACATGGACTACGGTATCCAGATGGGGCGGCGCTTCCGGGCGCTCAAGCTGTGGTTCATCTTGCGCTACTTCGGCCGGCAAGGAATCGAGCAGCGCCTGCGCCAGCACATCGCCTGGGCGCTACGCTTCGCCGCGGAAGTGGACGCGCACCTGGACTTCGAGCGCCTTGCTCCCGCGCCCTTCAGCGTCGTCTGCTTCCGCGCCCGGCCGGCCGGCTTGGCCAAACGACGGCCGGAGGAAGAAGCCACGGTGGAGAAGTACCTGGAGGAGCTGAACGCCGCGGTGATGGAGGCCGTGAACGCCACGGGCCAGGCCTACCTCTCGCACACCAAGCTGAACGGGCGCTACACGCTGCGGCTTGCCATCGGCAACCTGCGCACCACCTGGGCGCACGTCGAGCGCGCCTGGACGCTGCTGCAGGAGCACGCGGCGCGGATCGACGCCGAGCGCCGCCCGGCCGCGTGGCGCGATTGAACCGGCACCCCGAGTTCTCCTAGAATCGGTTCGTGCGTCTCTTCCGCTTCGCGCTGCTCGTCCTCTATCTGTTCGCGGTTCCCTGCCCGTCCCCGCTCGCCCAAGAGAGCAAGCCGCCTTTGCTGGAGCTGGAATCCGGGCAACTGGTTGCGGCGCCGGCGGCCGCGCCGACCATCGTCCGCGTGGTCAGCTTCAATGTGCACTATGGCGACAACATCCCGGCCCTGGCGCTGGCCATCCAGCGAAATGCGGAGCTGTGCTCGGCTGATGTTTTTCTTCTTCAGGAGATAGAGAGCTTTCCCGCGGAAGGCGCGAGCCGGACGCGCAAGCTGGCGGAAGCACTGGGGCTCAACTACGTCTACGCGCCCGCGCGCCTCAAGGAAGCGGGCGACGGCACCCACGGTCTGGCGGTGCTGAGCCGCTTTCCGCTCAGCGAGGTCGAAGTGATTCCCATCAAGCAGTTCAATCTCGGGGTAAACACGAGGCAGCGCATCGCTCTGGGAGTGACGCTGGAGCTGGGTGAGCGCAGGCTGCGCCTCTACAACGTCCACCTCGACACGCGCATCAACGCGCGGCAGCGAACCGAGCAGTTGCAGCCGGTGTTGGAAGCGGCCCGCCGGCACGCCATCGCCCAGACCGTCATCGGCGGTGACTTCAACACCAACCCGCTCTACTGGCTCCTGCCTGTGCTGCCCATCTTCCGGTCAAATCAGGCCAAAGCGGTGGACGACCACATGGAGAAGAGGGGGTATGCAATTCCGTTCTCGGACGCGGGCGGCACGATGAAGAAATGGGGCGGGCGCTTCCGCGTGGACTCCATCTACAGCCGCGGGCTAGAAGTCAAAGCCGCGGCCGTCGAAGACGGCGTCGTGGTCTCCGACCACTTCCCCGTCTGGGTCGAATTCGCCTGGCCGGAGACGCCGGTCGCCGAGCCCGCGCCCTAGCCCCGTTCCGACGTAGCAGAGTCGCACGCAAGCTTTCTGCGCGGCTGGCTGCGTCGGTGGGTGGAACGGGCTAGCGCGGCTCGACTCCGAACGGCACCACCACCAGGCCGGGCTCGCGCAGGAGCTGCATCCAGCGCGGGTTGCGCACGTGTGTCAGTACGCCGTCGGTGCGTGTCTTGAAGGCCTCGGTCAACTGCTCGAAGGGGGTCTTCTCGCGCGGATAGATTTCGAACGTCACCGACTGGTCGGCCGGAATGTTGGCCAGCTCTTTGGCCAGCGCCACGGCTCGGTCCAGCCCGCCCACTTCATCGATCAGCTTCAGCTCCTTCGCCTGCGAGCCCAGCCACACGCGTCCGCGGCCGATGCGGTGCACTTCCTCGCGCGGCAAGCCTCGCCCTTCGGACACGCCGTCGAGGAAGTTGTCGTAGACGTCCTGCATGAAGGCTCTGAGGCGCTCAAGCTGCTCGGGAGTGAAATTCTCAAAGGTGTAAAAGAAAGTCGAGTTGGGCGTGAGAGCCACGTGGTCGCTGGTCAGCCCCAGCATGTCGTAGAACCCTTTCACGTTGAGCTTGCCCACCACCACGCCGATCGAGCCGGTCACCGTGCCGGGGTCGGCGACAATCTTGTTGGCCGACATGGCGATCCAGTACCCGCCCGACCCGGCCACGTTCGACATCGAGACCACCACCGGTTTCTTGGCTTTGGCCCGCACCACCTCGCGCCGGATGATTTCGGAGGCCAGCGCCGAGCCCCCGCCGCTGTCGACGCGGAAGACGATGGCCTTGATGGAATCGTTGTCGGCCGCGGCACGCAGGTCGGCCGCCACCGTGTCCGAGCCCATGTAGCGGCCCACGCTGGGGTCGTAGCCGCTCTTGCCGGGCACGATGAGGCCGCTGGCGTGCACCAGGGCCAGCTTGGCGCCGCCGAAGGGAGGCGAGGTGCGCTCGAGGTAGTTGCTCAAGGTGAGCGTCTTCAGCTCCTCCACGCCAGCCTTATCCTTCAGGATGTCCTTGTACTCGTCGAAGAACACCAGCTTGTCGATGAGCTTCTTCTCCACCGCTTCCTTGTCGAGGTAGGGGCCGCCGCGGATGATGGCGTCCACTTCCGCGGGCGGCAGCGAGCGGCCCTTGGAAACTCCCTCAATGATCTGCTGCTGCCAGTTGGTCAGCAGGGAAACCACAACTTCACGATGCGCCTCGGTGTACTTCTTTTCGGTAAGCTGGTTCCGGGCGGTCTTGTACTCCGCGATGCTGTGCATGTCCGGGTAGATGTGGAGCTTGTCCAGCGTGCCGCGCAGGAAGGTGCTGTGCGCCATCAGCCCGGTGATAAAGACGGTGTTGGTGGGCGTCATGTAGATTTCAGGGCACGCGGTGGCCAGGTAGTAGCCGCGGTTGTCGGCCTGCTCGAGGTAGGTGGTGCAGAACTTGCCCGCGGCCTGAAGCTCGGCCAGCTTGGTGCGCAGCTCCTGCACCTGGGCCAGGCCCATGCCGACGCTCTTGATCTCCAGCGACACGCCGGCGATCTTCGGGTCGTTCTTGGCGCGCTCCAGGCCCTCGAGCAGCTTGCGGAACACCACCACGTCGCCTTCCCAGAAGCGCGCGCTGAAGTCCGGCCAGTCCTCTTCCGCCACCTGCCCCTGCACCTCAAGGCGGAGCACGGTCTGGCTCGGGATGCGCTGGCCGAGCTGGCTGAGGACGACAACCACCGCCACCAGCAGCAGGAACACAATTAAAACGATACGGCTGGTCTTCATGGCCATTGGGGGCCTCCTGGATGGTAGTACGAACCACCATGGTAGGACATTGCGGAAGTGAACGTCAAATGGCAGCGCCTGACCGCGCTAGAATGAGCTTCGTGAAACCGTCGCCGTCCCCTCTGCCGTCCTTCATCAACCTTCCCCACGCGCACACCATCGTCGGGCGGCTGGTGCGTTGGTTCGAGGGAATGGCGGAGCCGGCGGCGCTGGAAGCGACCGCGGTACCGGAGTTGCTGGCCGAGCTCGACGGCTGCCTGCGCCCCTTCCCCGAAGACCCGCCTCAAGCCCAAGCCAAGCTCGCGGCAGAGGAAACAGCGCGGGTGGCGCGGCGACTGGTGAACGAGATCGAGCAGAACGGCTACTCCGGCGACCGGCTGGGCCAGTGCATCCGCAACCTCTTCGAGTGCCTCGGCCTGGCGGAAGAAGGCGCCGAGCTCTCCCTGCGCTGCGGCGAGCGCCCCGACTCCCCCCTCCGCCCCTGATACCCCTACGGGCCTGGGGGCGCGAACAGCGCCGGGTCAATGCCGGCGTTGATCTCGATGTTGACCACGGTGGCGTCGCTGGTCTGGCGGCCGCCTTGCAGCACAACCGTCTTGTGCGGCAGCAACAGGCCATTGACGGTGCGGAAGTCGGAGAAGATTCTCTCCTCGGCCACCGGGCCCTGCCCCGGCGCCTCCCCCGTGTACTCCTGCTTGACCACGTAGCCCGTCTGCTGGTCGACGAAGAGGCGAACCGAGTCACCCGCTCCGCCCGCCACCAGAACCACGTCGGCCGGGCCGCTTTCCAGCGTCGCCGTCTCCAGGAACTGTGCCGTGCGCGTCCCGGCCAGGACTTCAGGGAGGATGCGGTCGACGCTGCGGGCTAAAGTCTTGCGGATGGATTCAATGAAGGCCGGGGGCGCGGCGCGCGTGCCCTGAGGGCCTTTCTGCCAGCCGGAGTCCCCGTCGACGATCAGGGTAACGTCGCCGAAGGGCGTGCCCACATCCTGGCGGTATTTGTCCGGCAGTACCAGGTAGGTCTTCACGGTGAGGTCGAGGGTTCCCGCCGGAGTCTCCTGCTTGACCCGAGACAGTGCGGTGATGTCGCGGATACCCTGAATGGCCTCGAGGCCGCCGCGGGCAGCCGCAGCCTTCTCGACCAAGAGGCGGCCGCGGGCCAAGGTTTCGCCGGTGGCCGGCGGCGCTTCGGCGGTGGCCGCCTTGGGCGCGGGGATGGTGATGTCCAGGGTCTTGACTTCGCCCAGCGCGGTGAGCGGCTGGTCGAAGTCCTGCTGCCGGCCGACAGCCAGGATGACCAGGTTGTCCGGCTTCAGATTGGCGCGGGCGGCCCGCTGCACGTCGTCGGCGGTCACCCGTTCGATGTTGGCCTTGAACTTGTCGAGGAAGTCACGCGGGTAGCCATAGTACTCGTAGGTCATCAGCCGGCGCACGATTTCTCCGGTGGTGTCGAAGTTGAAGACGAAGGAGTTGAGGATGCCTTCCTTGGCGACCTTCAGCTCATCGGCGGTCACTGGCGCCTGCGTGATTCGGCGGAGCTCCGCGAGGATTGCCTCCGTGGCCTTAACCGTCGTTTCCGACTTGGTGTCGCAGCGCACGAAGAAGGCGCCGTTGTAGTCGAATTGGGCGCTCCAGGCGGCGCCGACGGCGTAGGCCAGACCCATCTCCGAGCGCACGCGGCGGAAGAGGCGGGAGGAGAGACCCCCGCCGAGGATTTCCGACATCACGTTGAGCGCGTAGTAGTCGGGGTCATCCAGCCGGCCGCCGATATGGCCGAGCCGGATGTTGGTCTGATTCACATCGTCTTTCTGGATGAAGTAGACGCCGGGAGCGGCGCCTGCCTGGGCCGGCGGCGACGACGGAACCTCAACCGTCTGCCGCGGCCAGGCGCCGAAGTGCTCCTCGACCAGTTTCTTGACTTCCGCCGGGTCGAAGTCGCCCCACAGGCCGAGGATGACCTGGTTGGGGTGGTAGTAGCGGCGGTGGAAGGCAACCAGGTCGTCGCGGGTGATGTTCTGCAGCGTCTCGTACTCCGTGTGGCGGGCATAGGGGCTGTCCGCCCCGTAGAGGAGTTTGGCGAACTCGCGCCCGGCGATGCTGCCCACGTCGTCGTTGCGGCGGGAAATCGCCGTGCGCTGCTGCACCATGGCCAGTTCGATCTTGTCCTCGGGGAAGGCGGGGTCGCGCAGCAGGTCGGCGAGGATTTCCAGCGTCAGCGGCAGGTGCTCTTTGAGCGTGAAGAGCGAGGCGGAGCCGACGGTGGTGCCGACGCCCGTTTCAACGGAAGCGCCGACGTTTTCGAGCAGACGGTCAATCTCCTCGCCCTTGCGGGACGTGGTGCCGCCGGTGCGCATGACGTTGCCGACCACGTCGGCAAGGCCGACCTTGTCGGCCGGCTCCAGCCGCGAGCCGGTGCGGATGAGCGCGTACCCTTCCACCTTGGGCAGGGTGTGGTCTTCCACCAGGTACAGCACCAGGCCGTTGGGCAGCTCGACCCGCTCGACCTGCGGCAGGGTCAGGTCTTTCAGCGGCGGGTACTTCAACTTCTTGTAGGGCTTCTGCGCCGCGGCGGGAAGCGCACAGGCAAGCGCGAAGACGACCGGCACGAGCAATGCAGACCAGCGGCGCGAACGGATGGGTGCGGCATTCACGGTGGCGCTCCTCATTTCTCGGCCTCCTCAGCTTGCTCCGGCTCCGAAGGCGGCACCAGGTAGCCGACGGTGCGGTTCTGCGGCGTGAAGTAGGTGCGCGCGATGCGCTGGATGTCCTCGCGGGTCACCTTGTCGATGGCCTCCAGCTCCCGGAAAAGGTTGCGCCAGTCGCCGGTGAGCACTTCGTAGTTGGCCAGCTGGCCCGCCAGCCCGGTGTTGGAGCTGAGCTGCTGCACCAGCGCCGCGCGGGCCTGCTGCTTGACCCGCTCCAGCTCCTCTTCGCTCACCAGCTCGGTTTGCAGCTTGCCGATTTCCTCCAGCATCGCCTTCTCGTTTTCCTCGTTCGTCTTCTCTGCGGCGGCGATGGAGAAAAACAGGAACAGGTTGGGGTACTTCCCGCCCGGGAAGCCGGGGAAGCCTCCGGCGGCCACCGAGATCTTCTTCTCCTGCACCAGGCTGCGGTAGAGGCGCGAGGTGCGGCCCCCAGCCACGATGCTCTGCACGGCGTTGAAGACGGCGTTGTCGGGGTGGCGGATGCTGGGCTTGTGATAGCCGATGACCAGCACCGGCTGGAACTGGGCTTCGAGGGTCATGCGGCGCTCGCCTTCCTGCGGCGGCTCTTCCGTCCAGAGCGGCTCGGTGACCGGGCCCGGGGGGATGCGGCCGAAGTAGCGCTGGGCGAGGCGGACTACCTCCTTGGCATCGACGTCGCCCACGATGACAGCGGTGAGGTTCTGGGGAACGTAGTAGCGGCGGAAGAAGTCTTCCGCGTGCCAGCGGCTGAGGTTTTCCAGGTCGGAGCGCCAGCCGATGCCGCTGCGGCCGTAGGGATGCGCCTGGTAGGCGACCCCGAGGAAGTTTTCCACCAGCTTGCCGATGGGCTGGCTTTCGATGCGGAGCCGGCGCTCCTCCATCACCACGTCGCGCTCCTTGTAGAACTCGCGCAGGACGGGGTCGAGGAAGCGCTCGGACTCGAGCGAGAACCAGAGCTCGAGCTTGTTGGAGGGCAGGCTGAAGAAGTACTCGGTGGAGTCCGAGCCCGTGGTCGCGTTCAGCCCCACGCCGCCGTTCTGCTCGATGGCCTGGTCGAATTCGCCCTGGACGACGTATTCGTCGGCCTCTTCCTGGGCCGTCCGGAAGGCAGCTTCCAGCAGTTGGAGGCGAACCGGGTCGGCCTGCGCGCCCTTCCAGCGCTCTTGCTGGAGGGCGAAGTAAGCTTCATCCACGCGGGCGAGCGCCGCCTGCTCTTTCCTGAAGTTCTTGGTGCCGATGGTGGAGGTGCCCTTGAAGGCCATGTGCTCGAAGAGATGCGCCAGACCGGAGCGGCCGACTTCTTCGTCCACCGCCCCCACGTCGGCGTAGGTGTAGAAGGAGACCACCGGCACCTGGCGTCGCTCGACGATGATGAACTTCATCCCGTTGGGCAGGGTTTGCTCGGTGACCGATTTCTCGAACTCAGCCAGCGTCTGCGCCCGTGCCGGAGACCCGGCCAGCGCCACGACGGCAATCAGAACCAGAAGCACAAATCGGAATCGCATTCATGCACCTCGAACGGGAAAGGATGACTGGCCCGGCATGTACCCAGTATAGACGAATGAGGCCGGGCAAAAGTTCCAGAACAGGGTTGCGGGCGGCTATTTTTGCACCCAGTACTGCTCTTCGCGTAGCCACTCCTTGGCAAACCCACGCCGCTGCAGGATGCCCTTCCCTTTCTCGATCATTTCCGGGTGGCCGCAGAGGTACGCTACAGAATTGTCCGGGTCGAGCTCGAAGGAATCGCAGTATTTCCGCATTATGTCCTCGACCCGGCCTACCTCCCCCTTCCACTCCTGGTCTTCCCACGGCCGGCTGATGGTAGGGATATAGGTGAGCCAGGGCGCCTCGCGGGCGAGAGACTCCATCTCTTCCCGGTAGCCGAGCTCCCAGGAGCGGCTGGCGCCTTGGATGCAGACCAGGTGCAGGCCCTCCAGCAGGCGCCCCTCCTTCCAGTCCCGGTGGAGGGTGCGGGCCATGCTGGAGTAGGGAGCGAGGCCGGTGACGGTGGCGAGAAGAAAATGCTTCTTGCGACCGCTCTGGAGGTCGAGGGTGAAGCGCCCTTTGGCCACCTTGCGCATCACCAGGGGCGCGCCGACCTTGCGTTTGTGGAGGTGAGGGGTGAGGTCGCCGTCGGGCACCAGCTCGATAAAGAACTCCAGCACGTCCTCGTAGGGCGAGGAGACGATGGAGTACGGCCGCTCGATGACCTTGCCGTCCTCCACCACCCCGAAGGTGGCGTACTGCCCGGGCCGGAAGTTGAGCTTGCCTTCGGTCTTGATGCGGATGGACCAGAGGTCGTGGGAAAAATCGCGCCGCTCGATAATCTCCGCCTGCCAGAACTTGTCGCTGGGTACGCTCACGCCTCAGCCTCCGGGCGCATAGAAAGCGCACCATACTACGGAGCGGAAACCAGAGGCAAGACTTGACCGCGCCGCAGTGTGCTACTGCGTTCAACCCAGCAGCTGCTGTCGCCGGGTTCCCCCTAGCAGGAGCTACGGGGTTGAACCTCAGGATAAGCCCGACGCCGAAAGTTCAGGAGAGGTTAAGCAACTGCTCGATGCGCTCGCGGTCGAAGCCGATGATGACTTCATCCCCGATGACTAGAGTGGGTGTGGCGCGGCTCTGGTACACCTCGACCAGCTCGTGCATCGCCTCGGAGTCCTGTGTTACATCTTTGTACTCGAAATCAATCTTGTGGGACGAGAGAAACTCCCTCGCCGTGCCGCAGGGGGGTCACCCGGGCTGGGCGTAGAGCACCACGCGCTTCGCGGCCACTCTAGACCTCCTATTCGTGAGTCAGCGCCGCCACCGGGTCGGCGGCCGCCGCGCGCAGCGCCGGATAGACCGAACCCAGGATGCAGCCGGCGAGGGCGAAAGCCGCGCCCAGAACCAGCCACTCCGGGTTGATGAGCACCCGCAGCGTGGGCCGGAAGCTGGTGACCACCCACTTCACCCCGTAGCTCGAGGCCACTCCCAGCACGATGCCGATGAAGGCGATGGCCACGCCCTCGCGCAGCAGCATGGCCACGATGTTCCAGCGAGAGGCGCCCAGCGACTTCAGGATGCCGATTTCGCGGGTCCGCTCCAAGACCACCGTGTACATGCTTAGCAGCACGACCAGGAAGCTGATGAGGATGCCGACCAGCACCACGGCGTTGGTGAAGGGGCGGATTTCCGGCAAGTTGCTCGAGACCATCAGCGACAGGTATTCGTCCATCAGGCGGATGGTGTGGCGGGGATAGACGCTGACCAGCCGCTGGTGCACCGCGCGCGGCTCGCCGTTGCTCTGCACCCAGAACATCGAGACGCGGTTCTCGATGCCCAGCATCTCCTGGGCCGTCTTGAGCGGGATGAAGTAGCGCGCGCCGCGCCCGTGCTCGACGACGCCGCTGACGCGGAACTGCTGGCTGAGCAGCTCTACCGTGTCGCCCGGCTGCAGGTTCTTCGAGGCCGCCTTGATGTCGTCCACGATGACGTCGTAGGGCCCCTGGAAGCCGCCACCGCGGTGGAACATGAACCCGCTGCCCAGGCGGTTGAAGCTGTCGTAGTCGATGCCGTAGATCATGGTGAGCGAGTCGTTGTTGATGACCGTCAGAACCGGGCTCACTTCCTCCACACCCTCGACCGAAGCAATCTCTCGTGTCATCTCCTCCGGCAGCACCGGGCTGGAGATGGCGATGAAGATGGAGGCGTTGGGCGATTGCACCAGCAGGTCGGCCCCGATGCCCTTCACCCGCTCTCCCCACTCGCTCACAATGCCGTCGGTCAGGCCCATCAGGAAGAGCAGCAGAAAGACCTGCAGCGTCACCGCCAGGATGCTCAGCAGCGTCCGCACCGGCCGCGCCTTCAGGTTGGCCCAGATGAGCTCTTTCACTCTTCCCTGCTCCTCTTGTTCGCGCGCTTCATCGGATGCCCGCCAGCCAATTTAGCATCGGCCTCGAACCCCGTCAAACCGGCTCCCTTCCTTGACTTGCTCGCGGGCGCGGCCTATCTTCATTTGATGATGCCCGCTTCACGGCCCCGCCAAGGCGCCAGCCGCGCGCTGCGGCGCTACTACCAACGGCTCTACCGGCGTTTCGGCCCGCAGCACTGGTGGCCCGGGCGCACGCGCTTCGAGGTGATTCTCGGCGCGCTGCTGACGCAGAACACCGCCTGGAGCAACGTCGAAAAGGCCCTGGCCAACCTGCGCCGCGAAGCCGGCCTCTCGCCGGCCAGGCTGGCCCGGGTGCCGGCGCCCAACTTGGCTCGCCTGCTGCGTCCTTCGGGCTACTTCCGGCAGAAGTCGCGCGCCGTCCGCGGCTTTCTCCACCATCTGAACAATCACTACCGCGGCTCGCTCGGCCGTTTGCTCGGGCGTCCGACCGACAAGCTGCGCGAGGAGTTGCTCGCGCTGCGTGGTATCGGCCCGGAGACCGCGGACTCGATTCTTCTCTACGCCGCCCACCGGCCGGTCTTTGTCATCGACGCCTACACCCGCCGCGTCCTCGCGCGCCACGGACTCGCGCCCGCCGGCGCCTCCTACGCGGAGCTGCAAGGTTTCTTCCACCGCCATCTTCCGGCGGAGGCCAAGCTGTTCAACGAATATCACGCGCTGCTGGTCGCCGTTGGGAAGAACTACTGCCACAACCGCAACCCGGATTGCTCGGCCTGCCCGCTCGGGCCTGAGTTGGAGGCGGCCCATGCCTGAGCGTTCGCGCCGCCTGCGCTGGACGCTGCTCGCGGTGGGCTTCGTGCTCCTGCTCGGCGTGGTCTTCATCCTCGGCTCCATCAACGTCCCCTTCCTGCAGCCGGATGAGCCCGCGGAAGTCATCCTGCTCTACCTTTTCTCCGGCCTCACCTTTCTGGCCTTTATCCTTTACGGCCTGGTGCTGACGCGCTACCTGGCGCGGCTCTACACCGAGCGGCGGCGGCGGGTGCTGGGAAGCACCTTCAAGACCAAGATGGTCGCCGGGGCGCTGGCGGTTTCCCTGCTGCCGGTGGTGGCGCTGTTCTTCATCAGCTACGCGCTGGTCAACCGCACGCTGGCCAAGTGGTTTCCGCGGCCGCTGGAAATCGTCCGCGACGACGCCGCCTCGCTCGTCTCCCACATCCTGAGCGAGCACGAGCGGCACACGCTGGAGCTGGCGCAGTTGCTGGCCGAAAACCCCGAGCTGGCCCCGCAGGTAAGTTCTCCGGACGCGGCCATCGAGGATTCGCTCGCTCGCTTCGCACGCCGGCGAGAGCTGGCCTGGGCGGTGGTTCTCGACCCACAGGGCCGCGTCGTGGCTTCCTACCCCGCCCCCGGCACCGGCGCCGATTTCAGCCATCATCTGCCTGACCTGCGCGCAGGCGAGCCGCGTCGGGTCGAAACCCAACCCGGCAGCGCCTATGTCCTGGCGCGCGCTCCGCTGCCGTCGGCGCGCGGAGAGCCGCGAGGCGCCGTTGTAGTGGCGCGGCGCATGCCGTCGGAAGTGTTGGCCACGGCGGCGCGCATCGATGAACATTCCCGCGCTTACGACGCCGTCACCCGCGAGAGCAAAGCCTACCGCTGGCAGGCGGTGCTGACCCTCGGCCTCATCACCATCTTGCTGCTCCTGGCCACCACGTGGACCGCGCTCTATCTCTCCAAGCAGGTCACCATTCCCATCCAGGCGCTGGCGGTGGCCACCGAAGAGGTTTCGCGCGGCAACTTCGACTACCGGGTCGAAGTCCCGGCGCGCGACGAGCTGGCCACGCTGGTGGACTCCTTCAACCAGATGACGGCTCAGCTCGGGGAGAGCCGCCGCAGCCTGGAGCAGGCGGTCACCGAGCTGCGCGCGCGCCGCCGCTGGATGGAGGCCATCCTGGAGAGCATCCCCACCGGCGTGCTGACGCTGAGCGCCGACCGAAGGCTGCTTGGCGCCAACCCGACCGCCCGGCAACTGCTCGGCCATCCCCTGGCCGAGGGCACAACGCTCGAAGCCTGCCTCGGAGAAGAAACCGCCCACGCCTGCCAGGCGCTCTTCCAAGACGCCGCCCGCGCCGGCTACGCGGCTGCGCCCATGGACTTGCGCTTCCCCGACCGCATCGCGCATATGGCTGTCAGCATCTCGGCGCTGCGCGGAGGGCCGGGTGAAGGCTTCGTGCTGGTGCTCGACGATTTGACCGACCTGTTCAAGGCGCAGAAGGCTGCCGCCTGGCAGGAGGTGGCGCAGCGCATCGCCCACGAGATCAAGAACCCCCTCACGCCCATCCAGCTCAGCGCCGATCGCATTCGCCGCTACCTCGAGCACGCCGAGGAGGTCGACCCGGCCGAGCGCGAGCGCTTCCGCGGGCTCATCGCCCAGTGCGCCGGGCTCATCACCCAGGAGGTCCACAGCCTGAAATCGCTGGTGGACGAGTTCTCCCGCTTCGCGCGCTTCCCCATGGCCGCGCCCGTGCCCACGCGCATGAACGACGTGGTGGAGGGCACGCTGGCGCTCTACTCCGAGTCCATGAACGGCATCCAGTTGAGCGCCGAGCTGGCGCCCGACCTCCCGCCTGTCCCTGCCGACCCGGGATTGCTTCGCCGCGTGCTCATCAACCTGATTGAGAATGCGAAGGAAGCGGTGTCGGGAGCCTCCAACAAGGAGATTCTCGTCCGCACGCGCTCGCTGGCGCCCCACGCCGCCGTTGAGCTCAGCGTCAGCGATACCGGCCCGGGAATCTCGCCGGAGAACAAAGAGCGGCTTTTCCTGCCGTTCTTCTCTACCAAGTCCGACGGCATGGGGCTGGGGCTGGCCATCGTCAGCCGCATCGTGGCCGAGCACCGCGGCCGCATCCGCGTCGAGGACAACCAGCCCGCCGGCGCCCGCTTTATCATCGAGCTCCCAACGGAAGCGCCCGCGAGCGCGGAAACACCATGAACCCTCACTCCATCCTGGTGGTGGACGACGAGGCCGGCATCCGCAGCGCGCTGGTGGACATCCTGCGCGAGGAAGGCTGGGCGGCCGAGGCGGTGGCCAGCGGCGAAGAGTGTCTGAAGGCGGTGGAGAAGAACCCCTTCGACCTGTTGCTGCTCGACGTCTGGCTGCCGGGTATGGACGGCCTCGAAGTCCTGCGCCGGCTCAAAGAGCGCGACACTGCCCCCGCGGTCATCCTTATCTCCGGCCACGCCACCATCGAGACCGCGGTCAAGGGCACCAAGCTGGGGGCCTTCGACTTCATCGAGAAGCCGCTCGCGATGGAGCGCACGGTCCTGCTCGTGCGGCACGCGCTCGACCAGTTGCGCCTCGCCGAAGAAAACCGGGAGCTGCGCGACCAGCTCCGCGCCCGCTATCGCATCATCGGCGAGAGCGTGCCCATGAAGGCCTTGCGCCAGCAACTCGCGCTCACTGCCCCCACCAACAGCCGCGTGCTCATCTACGGCGAGAGCGGCACCGGCAAGGAGCTGGTGGCGCGCGCGCTGCACGCCGGCTCGCTGCGCGCCGCACGGCCGTTCGTCGAGGTCAACTGCGCCGCCATCCCCGAGGAGCTCATCGAGAGCGAGCTCTTTGGCCACCGCAAGGGCTCCTACACCGGGGCCAGCGAGGACAAGCGCGGCAAGTTCCGCCTGGCCGACGAGGGCACCATCTTCCTCGACGAAGTCGGCGACATGAGCCTGCGCACCCAGGCCAAAGTCTTGCGCGTGCTGGAAGAGCAGCGCTTTGAGCCCATCGGCTCCGCGCCCGTGCAGGTCGACGTGCGCGTGCTCGCCGCCACCAACAAGGACCTGGAAGAGGAAATCGCCGCCAACCGCTTCCGCGAAGACTTGTTCTTCCGTCTCAACGTGATTCCCTTTTACGTGCCGCCGCTGCGCGAGCGGGTTGAGGACATACCCCAACTGGCCGACTTTTTTCTGGGGGAATTCGCGACCGCCTACGGGCGCCGCAAGAAAGAGCTGGCGCCAGACGCGCGGCAGGTTCTGGAGAGCTACTCGTGGCCGGGAAACGTACGGGAGCTGAAGAATCTGGTCGAGCGATTGGTCATCATGGTTCCGGGCGAGCGCATCGAGTCGCGCCACCTGCCCCCGGAGCTCTTCCGCGGGCGCACGCTGCCCACCGCCGCCGGCACGCTCCAGGAAGCTCGCGAGCGCAGCGAACGCGAGTTCATTCTGAGCAAGCTCGAAGAAAACGCCTGGAACGTGACCAAGACCGCCGCTGCCATCGGCCTCGAGCGCTCTCACCTCCACCGCAAGATGAAGGCGCTCGGCATCGCCCCCCGCAAGACCGGATGAGAGGAGCGGCAGGGGGCGAGCCCCTGCCCTACCCTTCCATCTCCTTGCGCCAATCAATGAGACGCTCGACGCCGGGGTGTTCGCGCCAGTCGGGCTGGGCTTTGACGAAGAGCTCGAGGAAAACCCGGCAGCCCAACAGCGCCTCCAGCTCCTCGCGCGCCTCCTGGCCAACCTTCTTCAACCGCTGTCCCTTGGCGCCGATGAGGATGCCCTTCTGCCCTTCCCGCTCCACCAGGATGACGGCGCGGATTCGGGCCAATCCCGCCGGTCCTTCCTGCTGGGGCTCTTCAAAGTTCTCCACCACCACAGTCGTGGCGTAGGGGACTTCCTCGCGGGTCTCGTGGAGAACCTTTTCGCGGATGAGCTCCGCCGCCAGGAAGCGCACCGGCTGGTCGGTGAAGGTGTCTTCGGGGAACAATGCCGGCCCCTCCGGCAGGTTTTCAACAATCTTGCGCTCCAACAGGTCGAGGTTCTCGCCCCGTAGCGCCGACACGGGGATGAACTCGAGGAAGTCGTGCATCCGCCGGAAGCGCTCGATGAGTGGCAGCAGCACCTCCTTGCGAACCACGTCAATTTTGTTCAGGACCAAGAGGCTCGGCCCCGAGAACTTCCGCGCAATCTCCACCGTCATTTCGTCTTCTTCATTGGTGGGGCGGCTGGCATCGACCAGCACCAGCAGCAGGTCGACCCCTTCGAGCGCGTCGCGCACGGCGCGCATCATCTCCTGGTTCATGCGCGTGCGGGGGTTGTGGACGCCAGGCGTGTCGAGAAAAACCACCTGTGCGTCCTCGCGGTGGAGCACCGCCTGGATGCGGGTGCGTGTGGTCTGCGGGCGCGAAGAGACGATGGCCACCTTCTCGCCCACCAGCGCGTTCACCAGGGTAGACTTGCCGGTGTTGGGCCGGCCCAGCAGGGTGACGTAGCCCGAGCGAAAACTCATCGGGCGCGGCTGGCGCGCGTTCCCTTCTTGCCTGCCGCAGTCGCCTCCGCCGGCGGCGGCAGCTTGGCGACGCGCAGCCGCACCACGCGCCGCGGCGTGGCTTCGAGCACTTCGACCCGCAGGCCGTCGCGCGTGATGGTCTCGCCCGGCTTGGGCACATAGCCGAACCAGTTGTGCACCAGGCCGGCGAAGGTGGAGGCGTTGTGGCGCTCCATGGGAAGAGCCAGGGCAATCTCCAGCTTTTCCAGCTCGACGCCGCCGCGCACCAGGAAACTGGAGTCGGATTCCTTGACCACTTCGGCGCGGCGCACCTGGTCAGCGTCGTTGATCTCGCCCAGGATTTCCTCCGAGAGGTCGTCGAGGGTCAGGAGGCCGACCACGCCGCCGTATTCGTCCACTACGATCGCCATCTGCTGCATCTCGCGCTGCAGATCGCGGATGAGCTCGACCACCGGCTTGGTCTCGGGGATGCACAGTACCGGCCGGGTCAGCTCGGCCACGCGCCGCTGGGCCAGCTCCGATTCCGGCACTTCGAGCAGGCTGCGGGCGGTGACCACGCCCTTGACGTCGTCCAGGGCCTCGCCGTGCACCACGATGCGGGAGAGGTGCTTCTCGCGGAGGATCTGCCGCAGCTCGGCCAGCGTCCCGCTCTGCGGGATGCCGACGATTTCCGGCCGCGGGGTCATCACCTCGCGCGCCGTCTTGTCGGCGAACTGGAGCACCGAGGCGATGAGGGGAATGTCTTCCTTCTCCAGCAGCCCGCGCTCCTGGCCCACCTCGACCAGCTCTTCGATGGCTTGCCCGGCTTTCTGCTCCGCCGGCTCCTCCTCCAGCGGCTCCGCCAGGTGCAGCAGCGAAACGAAAAACTCGTAGAGGGCGATGAGGGGCAGGACCAGGTAGCCGAACACTCGCAGGACAGGCGTCATCGGCCCCAGCCACCTGCCCATCGTCCGCGTCACCAGCATGTAGGGGATGAACTGGTACACCAGGATGATTTCCAGCACGACGAAAAACGCCGTTTCAAACACCGCGCGGGCGGCGCTCTTCGAAAACGTCTCGGCGGCGAAGCCGATGGCCAGGGCCGTGACGACCAGCGTGAGCTGGGCCAGCAGCGAAAACGTCTGCATGGCGCGACGCCGGTCCATCTTCAGCCGCGGGGCGATCTTGGTGTGGAAGTACTCGAGGTGCACGCGCACGCGGCGCGTGGCCTGCCGGCCCTTCTCCTGGTAGAGGCGGTAGACGTAGCTGAACAGCGCCAGCGCCAGGGTGAGGACGGTGATGACCAGCGTGTGCAGCAGGATTTCCAGCATGGCTACTCCAGCCCCAGCCGGCGGCGCAGGGCGTGCTCGCGCCGGTTCATGCGCCCGTTGTCGGTTTCGTGGTCGTAGCCCATCAGGTGCAGCAGCCCGTGGAGCATGAGCAGCTTGATCTCCTCCTCCAGGCTGTGCCGGAAGCGGCGCGCGTGGCGTCGGGCGGCCGGGGCGGAGATTACCACATCGCCCAGGTAGCCGTTGCCGCCGGCGGGAAAGGAGAGGACATCGGTGGGCCGCGGCTGGCCGCGGTAGCGCCGGTTGAGGGCAGCGATGCGCCGATCGCTCACCAGCGCGACGCTGAAGCTCTCCGCAGCCGCACCGGTGACGCGGCTCAGGCGCCGGCGAAACGCTTCCAGCTCCTCGGTGTCAATGGAAACTCCGCGTTGTCGGTTGGTGAGCATGTTGCCGGGCCCACTACTCGTCGTCGTTGCGGTGGTTGCGGACGGCCAGCGGGCGCGCCGCCTGCTCGGTCTCGTAATTTTCGTAGGCCTTGATGATCTGCTGCACCAAGGTGTGGCGGACGACGTCGCGCTCGTTGAAGCGGATCATGGAGATGCCGGGGATGTGGCCGACCACGTCCAGCGCCTCAATCAGCCCGGAGCGGCGTGCCGGGGGCAAATCAATCTGGGTGACGTCGCCCGTAATGACGGCCTTGGAGCTGAACCCGAGGCGCGTCAGAAACATCTTCATCTGCTCGCTGGTGGTGTTCTGGGCTTCGTCGAGGATGACGAAGCTGCTGTTGAGCGTGCGGCCGCGCATGAAGGCCAGCGGGGCGACTTCGATGATTCCCTTCTCGAGGTAGCGGCTGAGCTTGTCGGGCTCGAGCAGGTCGTAGAGCGCGTCATAGAGCGGGCGCATGTAGGGGTCGACTTTTTCCTGCAGCGTGCCGGGGAGATACCCGAGCCGCTCGCCGGCCTCGACCGCGGGGCGCACCAGGATGATGCGGTCGACCTTCTTGGTGAGCAATGCGGAAACCGCCATCGCCACCGCCAAGTAGGTCTTGCCGGTGCCGCCGGGGCCGATGGCGAAAACCATGTCGCGCGCCTCGATGGCCTCCATGTAGGCGCGTTGGTTGGGGCTTTTGGGGGTGACCGCCTTCTTGCCGAACAGGCGCGGGCGCGGCGCTTCCACCAGCTCGCGCAGAGAGGCGTTGGGGTCTTGCTCGACGATGCGCAGCAGGCTCGCCACCTCGCCGTTGCCGAAGGCGTGGCCCTCCTTCGACAGGGTCATGTAGTCGCGCAGGAAGCGCTCGGCGCGCTCGACGTTGGCCGCCTCGCCCTCCAGCTCCAGGGCTTCGTCCTGCAGGTGGGTGGTGACTTTGAGGACAGATTCGAACAGCTTGAGGTTTTCGTCCAGAGTCCCGAACAGCGGTTCGATTTCCGAGGTAATCTTTACGGTGCGTCTCATCTACCCGGGGTAGTCGTTTCGCCTCCCGTTTTGGGCTGGTTTCAGCCTAACAGCACCCCTCCTCGCAGTCAAGAGAGCCGCCAACGGAGCCGAGCGCCCAGCTCCGGTAGCCCCGGCGGGGGCTTTCGCGGCATCTGAATGAAACGTATCATGGGGTTGCGTAGACAAGTCGCGGTGAGGAGGAGAGGAGTGCGGCTGCGGAGCTTGCTGACGTGCGCTGCCGTGGCGGTTATTCTCTGCGCGGGAGCGGTGTCGCTCTTGGGGCAGCAAGCGCCGACGGCGGCGGGCACGGTGCGGGTGACGACGCGGCTGGTGCTGGTGGACGTCATCGTCACCGACAAGGACGGCCGTCCGGTCACCGAACTCACGCGCGAAGACTTCACGCTGCTCGAGGACGGCAAGCCGCAGCCGATTTCCGTCTTCACCTTTGAGCAACCCGGCGAGGACGCTGCAGCCGAGGCCGCGGCCCTTCCTCCCCACGTCCACAGCAACCGGGCGAACGCTCTGGCGGCGGGCGGGCCGCTGCACATCATCCTGCTCGACTTCCTCAACACCACCGCGGTGGACCAGGCGCAGGCGCGCGACCACATCATCAAGTACGTCCAAACCGACTTCCGGCCGGAGCAGCGCACGGCGTTGCTGGTGCTGACCGACCGGCTCTACTTGTTGCAGGACTTCA
>Ga0209399_10000387_pt1 | contig 26987 bp, 27 predicted proteins | sample OV2TP3_FD_184130 | JGI IMG/M metagenome (GOLD analysis project Ga0209399, IMG submission 184130) | Hot spring microbial communities from Beatty, Nevada to study Microbial Dark Matter (Phase II) - OV2 TP3 (SPAdes) (version 3) | ecosystem: Environmental > Aquatic > Thermal springs > Hot (42-90C) ... | reverse complement strand
GCTCGGATAGGATTTCAGGTGAGCGGACCACGCCAGGGACAGGCACAACACCATCGCGCCAGCTTTCCAGAGAGGTCTTCGCATATCGGCCTCCTGTTTGGGGTAATCTTCAACGCTCCCAGTTCCAAACGCCGGGCGCGGTTCCAGTCGGCCTGCATCACCTGGTCAGGCACGTGCCGCCTCTTGCTACTTCATTTACGAGTTACGCAGTTTGGAATTTTGGCGACTATCGGCCCAGGATCGGTCGGTTTACCCATCTGCTGTAGGGGCGGGGCATGCCCCGCCCTGCGAACCGATCTGACAGGGCCGACGGGCGAGGCGTGCCTCGCCCCTACACCTATTCTAAAACCGCACGATTCTGGGCCAGATGGCGCCAAGTGCGTAACTCGTATTGTGATTATACAGAAATTCTGGATGTCCCATTCGCCCACGAATATCTTTGTGTTACGCGTCCCCAAGCGCCTTGAGGAATCCGAGGATAGCGGTGTTGACCTCGGCTGGCCGTTCCTGTTGGGTCCAGTGGCCGCATCCGGGCAGGATGATGGACTGCTGAAGGTTCGGCACGAACTGTTTGAGCGCCGGGAGAAGCTTGTCCATGCCTCGGGAAGCCAATGCCAGTCAAGATGCCACAGTGCTCTCTCGGCATATCTTTGCGAGACCGGGCGCTGGCTATCTCTTTATCTCTGACACAGGAGAACCGACCCGCACGGTCGGATAGCGGATCCCCAGTTGCTCCAGATACGTGTCGTACTTTGAGGGATCGTAGTAGAACTTCCGCATGGGCTCGCGGTACTCCTCCATGGTTTTCTGGTTCATCCAGATTGCCGGTCTGTCCTGCGCGGAGATGAGCGGCTGATACTTCGTCTCTTTGGTCTGCACATGGCGGAAGTAATCCCAGGCCTGCTCGACGAGCGCCGGTTTCGTCAGCAAATCCACCATCGTCATCGCCACCACTTTCGCCCCCGCCGTGGCGCCTTTGTGCGCGATGGGCGTGGCCATGGCAATAGCGCTCGACCAATGATGTACCGGCAGATCGGGAATGTTCGATGGGTAACGGAGGAATATCGTCGGGACATTCCACGTGACATCTCCGAGGTCGTTGGAAACGCCACGCGTTCTTGCCTCTTCGCTCACCGGCCCGACGAAGGGTCCAAGCTGCACAGCCAGGCCGCGCTCAGGAGTTCTCAGCTCCTTCTGCACAGCCTTCGCCAGGGTCTGATCGGCCTCGCTCCATTGCGGCAGGCCGACCTGCTTGATGTTTTCGTACATGGCCTCGGCCACCGGCTTGTTGAAATGTTGCGGCCAGGCCGAGCCCAGAACGCGGGAGGTGACGGTGGTGTTGGTCATCATCGCCGCGCCCTGCGCGATGGAATTGCCGATCTCTCGCATCTCCTGGATGCGTCCATAATCCAACTCGCGGAAGTAGTACCAGACGCTCGCTACCGGCGGCACGACGTTCGGCTGATCGCCGCCGGTGGTGATGACGTAATGGGAGCGTTGCTGAGTGCGCAGATGTTCGCGCCGGAAGTTCCAGCCGATGTTCATCAACTCCACCCCATCCAGGGCGCTGCGTCCACGCCACGGCGCGAGACTGGCGTGCGCGCTCTCGCCTTTGAAGGTGTACTCGACGGACACCAGGCCGGTCGCGTCGGCCAGGCCCCACGAGACGCTGAGGTTGTTGCCGACGTGAGTGAACAGTACGACATCCACGTCTTTGAAGTGCCCATTGCGCACGAAGTACGCCTTGCTGCCGAGCAGCTCTTCCGCCGCGCCCGGCCAGAGTCTGATCGTGCCTGAAAGCCCGGCGCGCTCCATGAGCCGTTTGACTGCAAGCGCGGCAGTGATGTTGAGCGGCAGCCCTGAGTTGTGGCCTTCGCCGTGCCCCGGCGCGCCCTCGATCATCGGCTCGCGATAAGCGACGCCCGGTTTCTGCGAAGCCTGCGGGATGCAGTCGATGTCCGAGCCAAGCGCAATGACCGGCCTGCCTGACCCCCACGTCGCCATCCAGGCGGTGGGGATGCCCGCGATGCCGTGCTCGATCTTGAAGCCCTCTTTTTCGAGGATATCCGTCAGATACTTCGAGGTCTCGACCTCCTGAAACCCAAGCTCGCCGAAACTGAAGACCATGTCGATCATGACCTGGGTTTGCTTCTTCGTCGCCTCGACCTCCTTGCTGACCTCCGCCTTGTAGCCCGGATCGGATTGAGGATGAGCGGACCCCGCGAAGGACAGGCACAACACCGTCGCGCCAGCTCTCCAGAGAAGTCTTCGCATATCGGCCTCCTGTTTTATGTTTGCTTCGCGATCTTGTAACAACCCCGCCAAACGCTCCCGGCCAGGGTTGGGTGGGAAGAACGATCCTGTGAATCGTTCAGGCGGCGTTCCCGGCCCCTGTTCCCATCCCTGAGCCACCTATTACGCGCCCGGCTACGCCGGGCTGAAAAAGCCCGATTCATCGGGCGCATCCGAAGTAGCAGGGAGGTGGAACGCGACCTCATGGGAGCGTTAGGTGGATGGGGAACTTCATTCCCGCGCAACGGCGGAGGCATGGGCTTATCTTCATGCCATTCATTTCACGATGGGAATCTCCAGAAAGCTCGGATGCTCGGCGTCGTGGTAGAGGGTGACGTGCGCGGTGCGGGCGTCCTTGCCGGACTCCTCCGCCACCACGCCGCCGCTGTTGTAGTTCTTCTGGGAGAAAATCGAGTTCGGCGAATTCAGCACCAGCCGCAGCCGGCTTCCTCTCGCGACCCGGCGGGAGAAAAAGGCAAACCCGTTGAACTCGTAGCGATTGATCTCGCCCGGTTGGACGAGTTTTTCCTGCCGCAGCGACTCCCGGTAGCGGGCGCGCATCTGGTCCTGCGTCAGCAAGGTGCTCATCCCGTCGAGCCCGATCTCGTAGACAGTGACGCCGAAGTCCGTGTCTGGCACATCGAGGGCCATGTAGGCGATGAATTTCAGGAAGCCGCTGACTTCGGTGTCCTCGTCGAAGGGCTCGCTATGGTAGACCAGCCCGTTCCCGAAGAGATTCAGGGCGTATCGCTGGTCGGTGAGGTAGTTCTTGATCTTCTCGCGCTCAAGCTCTGCCGGACGGGTGTCGAGCGGGTCGTAGGTGTACCGGTCCGGCTCCGATCTCCCCGGCCTGGCGTCCGTCAGGTTTCCGGATGTGAAAACGTCATTGGCGCGGCCGCCGATGGAATTCAGGTAGAGCGTGCGCCTCCCGCTCGCGATCGCCTCCAGAGAATCCGCGTATTTCCAGGTCTCGGCGCCCGTCACGTAGTATGCCACCCGCTTCTGGAGGAAATCGGGGCGTTTCCCATCCTTCAGGGTCCAGTCGTACCACTCCCTGTGGAGCCTGTTCAGGTCCAGCAGGCTGGCCTCGCCGAACCGGAGACCGCCGACCTCCCGGCTGGGGGTGCGCGTACCGGCGTGGTCCCACGGGCCGATAATCAGATAGTGTCGGTCGCGCGCCCCGGCGGAGGCGTATTGCATATGTCGTCTGTAGAACTCCATCGCCCCCAATTGAAGCAAGTCATAGTAGCCGGTGATCGTGAGGATGGGGACGCTCATGCGGGCGAACTGTTCGTCGGTCGGGTTCATCGCGTCCCAGTAGGCGTCCTGCGCGGGATGCGAGATGCGGGTCTGAAACTCCGCGGAAGGATTTCCGGCGATTTTGTCGAGATCTCTGAACGGCAGGTGATTCACGTAGAGTTCGCGGAATTTCTGAATCCAGAACGCGCTTTCGACATACAGGTTACTATTGCGCGTGACCCCACCCGTGTATGTCACCCACCCCATCCCGTTCGGGAGCATGATGTTCTTCCTTGCCCACGCGCTACAGACGCCCTGAAAACCCGCCGCCGCCGGCACGATGGTCTTCAGGTGGGGCGGGGACTCCTTGAGCGTGGCCCACTGGTCATAACCCGCATAAGACCCGCCCCACATCGCCACCTTGCCGCTGGACCAGGGCTGTTTCGCCAGCCACTCGACAGCGTCGTGACCATCTTTGGCCTCCTGCATCTGGGGGTTGAACTGACCCTCCGAGTTGCCGCGCCCGCGCACATCCACCAGCACGAAGACATACCCGTTCCGGGAGAAGTAAAACGCGCGTTCGTGATAGGTGTCGCTGATGTAAGGGGTGAGAGTGAAGATGACTGGCAGGGGCTCGTCCATCTTCTTCGGCTTGTAGACGGTGGCGTTGAGCTTCACGCCGTCGCGCATGGGGATCTTCACGCCCCAGATCAGGTCAATCTCCATAGAATTCTCCTTGTATGCAGGCTGCGGCGTCTGCCCGGCGACCGTGAGGGGCAGGCAGAGGATATACAACAGGGCGAACAGGCTGCGGCGTGTCATCTGTGAGCCTCCTTTGAATTTCAACTTTCTCACCCACCTCGACAGCTCCCCATCCCCCTGCGCACAAATAAAAAACCGCACCACTCCATGCCCATCTTGAGTAGTGCGGCTGTCGTGTGCGGATCGGCCTACTCGTCCCGGAACCTTCCCCCCTAACCTCCCAGGTCCGGCCTGACGAGGACCGTGCCTTTATGCTCTTAGCTTATGGTCATATAATAATAATTACTTATCAGGTTGTCAAGTCTTTTATCATGAAGAGGGGAGAGAGGGGAATGGACCTGCCGGGAGGGTCTAAACGCGGCCGCCGACCTTGCCGAGCCCGCATCTTCGTGCGGGCCGGGCCTCCTCAACGGAAACCGGCCCACCGGTGGAGGGGAAGGCGACACTGCTGGTGTAGCCGCCGAGGGTGGGAGATTCACAGAAAGAAAGGACGTGTTTACTGTTCTATTTTGCTCAACCTACTTAATTCATCCGCCGCAGGGCTTCCTCACTGCTCAATACCTCAAAGGGCAGTGCTGGCAACTCAGAGAGGAAGTGACGGTTCTCGGATACAAGGTAACGGACGTTGACTGTTTCAAGGTGAGTGATGATCACCGCATCGCCTTTCTTCGCCCCCTGCTGTTCCCACCGCCTTATGCGCTCAACCGGGGCCGGCGCGTAATCCCACGTGACGGTTTGGGCCCGGATAAGCGCACGAGAGACTCCCCGCATCTCACTGGCAGTCAGATTGCGCTGCAACTCAACGAGGATCTGCAACGGCACGTAGACCTTCAGTTCGTGAAGTCTGTCGAAGAGGAGCATCTCGCACGCGGGATAATGGGCATCCTTGCGAAGGGCGAAGACGAACACATTTGTGTCCAGAACCAGCGTCTCGTCACGAATAGAGTTCATGCGCGATCTGTTCCCGCATGGTACGCAACTCTTGCAGAACGGCGTCGGATGACTGACTCAGCTTTCCCTCACGGGCAAGGCGGGTGCGGTATTGCTCTGAGACTTGCTCAAAAAGCCCTCGCACGGTCGCGTGCGCATCCAGCCCTTCGGCGACCAAAACGCTCAAAAGGTCCTCTATTTTCTGTTGTTCGTTGACCGCTGCTTGCGCCACTCGCTCGAAGATATCCTCTGGCAACGATAACGTCACCTGCACAGTTTTATCAACGCTGCTCATCAGGTTGTCCTTTCGCTTTACCCCACGACAATCGTCTCCTCCCGGTCAGGCCCCACCGAAATCAACGAAATGGGCGTCCTGGTCAGGTCGCTGATCCGGTCCAGGTACCGCCTGGCGTTGTCGGGGAGGTCCTGGAACCGCCGGATGTGCGTCGTCGGGGCCTTCCAGCCTTCGAGCGTTTCATAGATCGGCTCGCACTGCTCCAGGATGCGCACATCGCTCGGAAAGTGCTGGAGGACCCTGCCCCGATACCGGTAGGCCGTGCAGATCTGAATCTGGTCCAGCGTGTCGAGCACATCCAGCCGCGTGACGGCCAGGCTGCCCAGCCCGTTCACCCGCGCCGAGAACCGGACCACGAGCGCGTCGAACCACCCGCACCGGCGGGAGCGCCCCGTCGTGGCCCCGAACTCCTGGGCGATCTGCCGGATGCGCTCTCCAAGATCATCGGTCAGCTCCGTGGGGAAGGGGCCGGTGCCCACCCGCGTCGTGTAGGCCTTGGCCACCCCGATCACCTCGTCGATCTTCGTGGGCCCCACGCCCGTGCCCGTGCACGCCCCGCCCGCCGTCGTGTTGGAGGAGGTCACGTAGGGATAGGTCCCGTGGTCCACGTCCAGCAGAGTGCCCTGCGCCCCCTCGAACAGCACCGACCTCCCGGCGTCGATGGCGTCGTTGAGGTACACGGAGGCGTCTTTGACATACGGGTCGATCTGATGGTCAAAGGCCATGTACTCCTCGATGATCTTCTCTTCATCCATCTTGTCATAATCGTAGAGCTTCGTCAGGAGCTCGTTCTTCTCCCGGATGTTGGACCGGAGCTTCTCCCGGAACGTCTCCCGGTCCAGCAGGTCCACGATCCGGATGCCCGTCGTCCGGTTGATCTTGTCCCGGTAGCACGGCCCGATCCCCCGCCCCGTCGTGCCGATGCGCCCCCCCCTTTCGGAATCCTCCGCCCGCACGGCCTCCTCCACCCGGTCCAGAAGCTTGTGGTAAGGCATGACCAGATGGGCGTTCTGGCTGATGAACAGCCGGCCCTCGAAGGAGATGCCACGAGCCTTCAGTTCCGCCATCTCCGAGAGGAGGGCCGCAGGGTCGATCACGGTCCCGTTGCCGATGACGCAGACCTTGCCGGGGTGCACGATGCCCGCCGGCACGAGGTGGAACACGAACTTCTCCCCGTTCACGACCACGGTGTGACCCGCGTTGGCCCCCCCGCCGAACCGGACGACGATATCCGCCTCCTTGGCCAGATAGTCCACGACCTTGGCCTTGGCCTCATCTCCCCACTGTGCCCCGATGACGATGCGCACCGACATAAAGACTCACCCCTTTCAAGGTCAAACGGCTCTAAACACAAAATTCGGCAGGGCGCTCAGCCGCTCGCCCTGCCGTTGCCTAATCTAAATCATTTCCCCATCCAAATGCAAGTCAATTCTTTTATCCTGTCCATCCTGTCTATCCCTGTTTCTTCTCCGTCAGCACCCGCTCCGCCGCCTCTGCGCCCGCCCCCGGCCTCAATGCCCAGCCCATCTCCCTCAGCGTCATCTCCAGCGCGCAGACCGTGCCCACCACGTCCAGGTCGTCCATATACCCCAGGTTGGACAGGCGGATGAGCCCCCCGGCCAGGCGGTCCAGCCCCTCCCCCACCACGATGCCATGCCGGGACTTCATCCTCCCGGCCAGGTCCCTGGCGTCCAGCCCCTCGGGCAGGAGCGCGGCCGTCAGGGCATTGGAGGGCCGCTCCGGGAACACCCTCAGCCCCACGGCCTCCACCCCTGCCCGAAACGCCGAGGCGTGCCGCGCGTGCCGTTGCCAGACGTTCTCCACCCCCTCCTCGTGGATCATGGCCAGGGCCTCCCGCAGCCCCATCAGCAACGTGGTGGCCGGCGTGGCCGGCGTGCTCCCCCCCTTCTCCAGGGCCGCCTTCGTCATCCGGAAACCCCAGTAGTGCTTCGGGAGGTCCGACCGCTCCACCGCCTCCCACCCCCTCCGGCCCAGCGTCACGAAGCCGACGCCCGGCGGCGTCATCAGCCCCTTCTGCGACGCCGTGATCGCGCAGTCCACCCCCCACGCCTCCGCCGGAAGGGGGTGCGCCCCCAGGCTCGACACCGCGTCCACGACCAGCAGCGCCTCCGACCCCCGCATCGCCTGCCCGATCCCCTCGATGTCGTGCAGCCCCCCTGTGGACGTCTCGCTCTGCGTGGCGAACACGGCCCGGATCGAGGGATCGGCCTTCAATCTTTCGGCCACCTGCCCCGGCGGCGCCGACGCCCCCCACGGCAGGTCCAGCCCCGCCACCTCCACCCCGAATGCCGCGCACACCTCCCCCCACCGCTCCCCGAACTTCCCGGCCCGGATCACCAGCGCCCGGTCCCCCCGGCGCATCAGGTTGACCACCGCGGCCTCCATCACCCCCGTGCCCGATGCGGCGAAGGGCAGGATGTCCCCCTCCGTCGGAAAGACGCGCCGGAGGCCCTCGCTCACCTCCTTCACCAGCGCGGCGATCTCCGCCCCCCGGTGGTACACGATGGGCCGCGACATGGCCTGTTGCACGCGCTCCGGGATGGGCGTGGGGCCGGGGGTGAGCAGGCGGGACTTGATCATAACAGGGTCTCCTTATGCGATTCTGTCTGACAGGGCCTCCATCACCGCATCATGAAAAGCGGGCCGCACCTCCCGGATCTTCTGATTCTCCCTGGTGGGATGAACGCGGTTCGTCAGGAGCACGGCCCCAATGCCCCGCTCCGGGTCGATCCAGAGAGACGTGCCCGTGAACCCCGTGTGGCCGTAGGACCGGAGGGAGAACCGGCCCCCGGCGGAGGACCCCGTCTCGGAGCGCGTGTCCCAGCCCAGCGCCCGGCTGCTCCCGCGCACCACCTCCGCCCGCCGCGTGAACAGGCCCACCGTCCCCCCCGCGATCAACCGCCGCCCTTCGTGTACGCCCAGGTTCAGCATCATCCGCCCGAAGACCCCCAGGTCGCGGGCCGTGCCGAACAGCCCCGCGTGCGGGGCCACGCCCCCCATCGCCGCCGTGTTCTCGTCGTGAACCTCCCCGTGGATCAGCCCCTTCCGCCAGGTCGCCCGGACCTCCGTGGGCGGAATGCGGCTCAGCAGGGACGCCGGAGGCCGGTACATCGTGTCCCGCAGGCCGAGCGGGTCCAGGACCTCCCGCCGGGCCATCACGTCGATCTCTAAGTTCCAGAGGCGCTCCAGAATCTCCCCCATCAGGAGGATCCCCAGGTCGCTGTACACCGCCTGCGTCCCCGGCGTCGCCTCCGGCTCGATCCGGCAGATCGCCCGGAGCACATCCCCCTTCGACCGGCACGTCTCATAGAACGGCCGCCACGCCCGCAGGCCGCTGCTGTGCGTCAGCAGGTGGCGCACGGTCACCCGCTCCCGTCCTCCCCCGGCGAACTCCGGGATGTGCCCCGTCACCGGCGCGTCCAGGTCCAGCAGCCCCCGGTCGCAGGCGATCATGGCCAGCGTCGTCGCGACCACCACCTTCGTCAGCGAGGCCAGGTCGTACATGGCATCCGTTCGGACGGGGGGGACATCCGTTGCGTAGGTCTGCCGCCCCAGCGCCCGCTCGACCAGGGCCTCCTCGCGGTCGGTCACGAGATAGACCGCGCCGGGGAACGCCCCATCTGCGATGGCCTTTAGCAGAACGGCATCGACTTTATCCCAACCCGTGTCAACGCGATTTTTTCGGCTACCCATATCTCAACGCATCTACTTGGATGCTTATTTCACATCTGCGCCTGTTCCTGGACCTTCTCTCTCAACCAGGAGTTGATCAGCCTCCCGGAGGTTGTCCGCTTTGATCGAGCGATTCTGGTCACTTCGTCGGCGAGTTCAGGATCGATGGCGACCAGATGGACGTCTCTTTTCAGGTCAACCTCAAAGTGAGCTTCAGGCATTTTATCCAGGTAGTCCCCCAGGTCGTGGGTGTCGAAGAACGCCACAAGCTCATCCAAGGACCGAAAACGAGGTGGCTTCTTGGATCTACTTTTTGCCATACAATCTCCTCTCTTTTCTCGCCATGTCTCTGGCGCTCAGGACTAACGCCTCTTTGGTCTCCTTGTAGATAAAAAGCACAGACAAGTATCGCCCTGCGTCAGTCTGTCCTAGGGCCAGATATACATCTTCGCCTACTCTCTCCCCTTTTTCCATAAAACGAAACTCCGGTCTGTTGTTGAACACCTCTTCGACCTCATCGGTTTGGACATGATGTTTGATGGCGAGTTTGTCCACAACATCTCTCAACCATGTGACACCTTCGATCTTCATTTAGGTGATCCCGACGGAAGGCATTTGCGATACCGGGCGATGGCCATGGTCAGGCGCATGCGCACATGAGCACCCGAACCCTTTTTCACCAGACGCCCAGCCTCTTTTAGCACGGACGGCGGGGGCAGAACGCGGAGCTGCCAGTCTGGCCTCGCCGACCCCGCAGGGATTTCGTTGTCAGCGCGCACCTCGTCCGGGGTATCCCAGTACCAGGCGCAGTCGAACGTGCGCCTGCCCTCGCGGATGAACCGGCCCTCGTCCAGGAGACGGACCAGGGCCTTGTCCGCAGCGTCAGGCTGCGCGCTCCGAGAGGCGCCGTCCGGGTGGCGCGTCCCGTCGGCGAGGCCAACAAAATGGACCCGACCGCCAGCCACGACCTCAACAGGCCAGTCACAGGGCACGTCCCGCCAGTCGACGAAGAGCCCGCCGGGCGTCAGGACGCGCCAGATATCCTTCAGGGCATCGACCATGCCCTCGATGGGAACTCATCAGAGCGACCAGCTTGCGACGGCCACGTCGAACGCGCCGGAGGGAAAGGGCATGGCCTCAGCCCGGGCCTGCGCGAAAAACGGGCGAGGCGTGCGGGCTTCCGGACGCGCGCAGCGTGCCAGGCTCAGACGCTCAGCGTTGGGGTCGATTCCGACGATGCGTGTGGCGACGGCGGCAGCGCGATGGGTGAGGCGCCCATCGCCGCACCCGATGTCCAGCGCGCGGACGCCGGTGAGGTCCACGACCTCATTTAGGTTCCGGGCCACAGCCCCTTCGGGATCGCGTCGGGCGGGCATAGGGATGTCCTCCGGATATGAAGTGGTCTGTCCCCCCGTCGTCTCAACTCTCAAACTTCCAGCCCGGCTCAATGCCTACGTAATGCTCCACCAGGGGCCGCACATCCGCCGGCGCGGAGGCGATGAACTTCCGGGCCGACTCCGGCAGCGGCCAGGGGACCGGGAAGGGCGTCTGGCCGGGCCGGAAGGCCAGGCCGATGGACAGCCGCACCTCATCCCCGCGGTGCGGGAACACCCCGTGGTACGTCCGCTCAGCGAACACGATCAGATCCCCCGGCTCCGTCAGGAGCGGCAGCATCCCCGGCACATCCATGCCCGTGTGGCCCTTCGGCTCCGCCCCGATCCGGTAGAACGACTTGCGCCCCTCCGTGAGCGCAAACCCCTCCGGCCCCGGCCAGTCCATCGCATTCGAATCCGGTATAATGGCCAGCCCCGCCCGGCTCGGGTGCGTGCCGTTGAGATACAACCACATCGAACTGAAGCCCTCAATCGTGTTCAGGAACGCGCTCGCGCTTGCGGCCTTCGCCTCCGGGAAGGTCCAGTCCGTGTGCCACGTCCACGCCCCCGCCCCGACGTCCTTGGCAATCGCCGCCGACCGGTGAAACGTCAGCGCCTCCCCGTGCAGGGCGCGGGCCACAGCCATGAACTTCCTGTGCCTCAGCAGCCGGGCGGCCGGTTCAGACAGCTCCATGAAGTTGAGACAGTAGCGGCTCTCCCCCGGCTTCAGCCCGTCCCGGATGACGACCTCCCGCACGGACGCCTTGAGCTCCTCGACGAACTCTGGCGAGATCACCTGTTTCACCACCGCGAACCCGTGCGCCCGGTTGCACGCCACGATGGCGTCCAGCTCCTCCGGCGCGAACTCGTAGCGATAAGGTAAATGCGTTTGATACCGTTGATCTGTGGACACGATTTTCTCCTGAATTACTTTGCCTTCCCTATACCTTCCAGAGAGCGGAAATCCATCTGCCGGGCAAGCCAGGTGCGATAGACGCTGGCCCACTCCCCGAAATCCAAGACCCAATTTTCGTCCTCCGGTTCTTCGCCACTGACATAAGCCGCATAGAAGGTTTCGGAGCGAATGCCGTATTTGCGCTCAAAGTTCAGGAGTTCTTCTTCGAGCGCATGAATGTCGGACAAAATCTCACGTGGGGTCATAACGTGCCTCCATAATCACAGGTGCCGATGAAGCTCTTTGGGGGTCGTTTTCGTATAATAGGGCGCTCTTTCTGAAAAGTCCGTGTTTTCTCTCCAAGTACAGTGCTGGACCAACATCTTTATAAAAATACTCGTACAACAACTTACACTGTGGGCCAAAGAATTTGAAGTAGTAACTCGAAGAATGTTTGTTCTTGTGGATAGTTCTTTCGGACAGTCCAGCTTCTTTAAGCTGTTCCAACATCCCTTCTACAAACTTTAGCGATCCGCTCACATAATGTGCAACAGGTCTGCCGGCCCTATCAAAAAATACAGAACCATCACCATCCCAACAACCACGAATGAAGTGTCGCACATACTCTCTTCGAATTTCAGGAAATCGCATGGTAAGACTTTTGTTGGGGATCAGGCCTAAATTTAGGAGATCATCGTAGACTTTGCTGACGTTAATCTGAACGTAATAAACTTCTCCATCTGATGACCATGTTGAAAAAAACTTGTCGTTCAATCTTTGGGCTTCATGAGTGATTATAACCGTTTCGCTATCACCGTTTTGATGCTCAAAAGATACTTTATGTTCTTTCAGGGCTATCTGCCTTGCATCGGATAAACTTCGGGTCGGAACATGATGGTGTTTTATCATCTTATACACATATTGACGAGTGCAGTTACACTCTTTGGCTATTTCGCTGAGAGATTTCTTCTTCAGGACATACTCTTCCATGAGATAGTCTTTGGTCAAAGTTCGGGCCGCTATCCAACGCTGTCTATCCGCCTCCTTGTGTCTGGCCTCAATATCTCTCTGGTAACAATGAACACAAAGACCCCTCGCGAGGTGCTTGGTCTCTGTTGTTCCACAATCTTGACATCGCTCAAACTTTTTGGACCACATACCTTAAATCCCTGTGGTAGGAATATGAAGCTTTCAGAACATCAAGTTATGGATTCTATGGCATATACGTTAAATTATCAATCTGGAAACCAGAAACATATCGGTAAGGATCAAAGACTCGATTCCAAGTTCCTACAATAGCTTGAGACAATATCAAGAATAACATCAGTAACGATCCATGTGAGATTTCAGTTATTGTCCACCGCAAATCAGGTTGGGTCTTTCGCTGTTGATCAGTAATAAATGATAGAGGTAAATTATCGAATAGAATGAATCCTTTGCCTAAAACAAATATGGCATCGAGCGCTGGACTTGCAACTTTCACCCGTTGGCTCCCAGATGGCTCTAAGACAGGATATTGAATACTTTCGCTTTTATAGGCCCGTGTTATCCACGCGTGAACTGTTTTCATCTTCGCTGGACCTTGATATGCAACAACAAAGTTGAGGATAGCTGGAGGTTCCCATCCTCTACTCCATCCCCCTCCTAAGAAGGACTGATTGAGTCTTTTAACGGTTTGGGCGGTATTAACGGCCTTTTTGATTTCAGATTCAGTAAGCTTAGACTTTACTTCAATTGTAGCAACTACAGACTCAGCAAGAAATCCACTTATCCCTCCTCCAAAATCAAGTTTTGGATACTCGCGTTTATAAATCACGACGTCAATTTGATTTCGTTTTTGGCCTGAAGTAGAATTACAGTCGATGATCTCACCTGTTCCGATTTCAAGTTTTTCACTCAGATGCTTTTTCAAAAAGGTTTTGATGAAAGCTTCTCTTGGTGTTCCCTTATGCAAAGTATGACCACTATTTGCAGAAACCTGTGAAGTAGCCAGTAGTTGATTCTCTACAGCGTCAAAATGGTTTTTTAGAAGCAAAGAATCCTTCTTCTTATGAGGATACACTGCCTCTGATTGAATGTCGATCTCAAATTCAACAGGCCGGGTCTGCTCCCAGTAGTCATCCAGATCGTGGGTATCCCAGAATTCACCGATCTCCTTGTAGGATTTTGCTTTTGAAATAGAGTTTCTACGCTTTCTCATATCTCCTCCGTTCTGCTCGACTCATGTCCCGTGCAGACAGGATCAACGCTCGTCTATCTCTCTTGTGGACAAAGAAAATCGTCAAATATCGCCCGGCGTCTGTTTGCCCAAGCGCAGCATAAACGTTTTCACCAAAGCGGTGCCCCTTTTCAACAAAGTAGATGAAGGGAGAATGGCCAAAGACTTCTCCTACTTCCTGTTGCTGAACATTGTGTTTCTGCGCCAGTTTTTCAACGATATTTTTAAGCCATAAGAAGCCTGTAATCTTTAACAAGGCTTTCTCCTCTGGCTATGCCGCGCTAAAAGGAGGTCCCTTCTTGGGCCCATCACCCCCAAACTTTCATCCCGGCATCTCCACCGGCGCCAGCCTTAACGCATTCCTCCAGTAGATTTTCTCCGCCACCTCCTGCGGCAGGTCGAGCGTGGGGAGGAACTCCTGCAGGGCCTGCCCCCGGTCGTCCCGCCCGAACAGCAGCCGGTCCGCGAACCGGGTGACGAACTCCCTGGCGTGCCCCGGGTCCCGCCTGAGCGCGTTCAGCCCAGACCCGGCGGACAGGTCCGCGCACAGGTTGGGGTACTGTTCTAAAAGCCCGTGCAGACGCCCCCCGCGCGTGACCGGCCCCGGAGGATACGCCTCGGGAGCGGTCTCCGCGTCCCCGCTGATGTAGCGCCAGAAGCCGGGGGAGTGGCCGATGAAGACCGTCTCCGGGCAGGCCCGCAGCGCGCGCTCCAGGTTGTCCAGGTCCCCGCCGTACCAGAAGTTCTGGTACACCGGCCTCCCCTCCGCGTCGGGCAGGTAGGGGACGTCCATGTGCAGGACCACCGGCGCGCCCAGCCTCCCGGCGGCCCGGAACAGCTCCAGGCTCCGGGGATCGTCCAGGGTCAGGCGGTAGCTCCACTCCCCGCAGACCCGCACGCCGTGCATGTGCCACGCAGTCTCAAAGAGCCGGGCCGCGTCCCCCTCGTAGGGGCACGGGCAGTAGCCCGCGACGAACCGCCCCGGATAGCGCTCGCGCGCCTGAAGGATGTGATCGAGCGTGGCCCCGGCGTGGGTGCCGTCCGGGCGGAAATTGAGCGGGCCGAAGGTGCGGGCAGAGCCGGGGGCGTGCTGGCCGGGAGGCAGGTACCACGTGAGCAGCCAGGCCAGGCCGATGCCGGAGGCGTCCATCTCCGCGAGGACACCGGAGGCGTCGCGCCCCTGATAGTGGACGTGGTTGTGCGCGTCGATGATCACGTCGCAGACTCCTCGGCTATGGAGTGCCAGGTTCCACAAACTCCAGATGTCCCTCTCTGATCCTCCGGTAGTAGCAGCTCAGCCGGGTCCTCCCGTCGGGTCCCTTCGTGTGGCACGACCCGTGCCCTCTGGGCCTGACGAGGTAGAGCAGGGAGTTCTGCTCGCAGTTCACGCGGACATCCACGACCTCCAGCACATCCCCCGACGTGGCCCCCTTGACCCAGAGCTCGTTCCTGGAGGTGCTCCAGAAGGCCGCCACCCCGTGTCTCAGGGTGTGGTCGAGCGCGGCCCGGTTGGCGTAACCGATCAGGAGGACCTCCCTGCTCCCGGCGTCCTGCACGGCCACGGGGATCACCGCCTCGCCCGAAGAGGCCACCTTTTTCAGCTTGTCGAAATCCAGCAAAAGGTCGCGCCCCTCCTCCAGCCTCGTCTTTTCCGTGTCGCCTTTCACGACCTCTCCCTTTCTCTATTCGACCATTCGCGCCCCGTCGTCCGTCCCGCAGGCTTGGATCGAAAACCGGCCCCGATACTCCGGGAAGCGCCCCGCATAGCTTCGGCGAACCTCCGCCTCCACCTCCCCCCGGCGCATCGGGTCGATCAGCGCCACGCACGCCCCCCGGAACCCGGCCCCGCTGAACCGCGTCCCGTAGACGCCTTCCAGGTCCCGCAGGATCTCGTAGAGCGCGATCAGGGGCGGGCTGCCGCACTCATAATTGTCTATGGAACTCCGGCCGGAGGCGTTCATCAGCGCCCCGAACCGGGCCAGGTCCCCCGCCGTCCACGCCCTCGCCCCCTCCGCCACCCGGTCGTTCTCCTCGAAGAAGTGCCTCGCGCGCCGGCGCAGGGAATCAGGCAACCTCTCCCCGTGCGCCTCGAACGCGGCCCTCGACACGTGGCGCAGCCGGGGAGGCGCCGGGACCGGCCCCCCCGCCATTTCGAGCAGACCCCGCGCGGCCTCCTCGCATTCCGCCACCCGCCGGTTGTAGCCCGTGGTCACGAGCGCCTGCGTCACGCCCGAGTGGACGATCAGCGCCTCGAACGCCGGCATCCCCTCCGGCGCGTCGAGCGCCCGGCGCTCGTTCGACAGGCAGTCCACGTGGAGAAGCTTCCCTTTTCTGCCCGCCACGATGACCGACTGGTCGAGGACCCCGTTGTTCAGGCCGAGATAGACATTTTCGATGTGCCGATCCAGCGCGATCAGGTCGTCCGGCGACAGACTCAGGCCGTTGACGGCCCCCAGGGCCATGAGGTACGCCACCCCCGCCGCCGCCGAAGAACTGAGCCCGCCGATGGGCAGGCTCCCGGCGATCACGCCGTCCAGCCCCCGGCGCAGGCCGTGCGTCTGCCGCAGCGCCCGGACCGCGCCCCTCGGGTAGTTCCCCCAGTCCCCCTCGGCCTTCGCCGGTACATCGTCCAGAGAGAAGGCCACCTCCCCGCGGAAGTCCAGGCTCCTCAGCCGGACCCCCCTCCGCCCGCCGGGCGCGAACGCCAGGGCGATGCCCCGGTCGATGGGCATGCCCGACACGCGCCCCAGCTGATGGTCCACGTGCGCCCCGAGGGGGCAGATGCGATAAGGGGACAGGACGACCCGGATGTCGTCCCGCGCCGCCCCGTACGCCTCGCGGAGCAGGTCGATGCACACCTCGATGGACTGCATGGCTCACTTCTTCTGATACACCACCGGGAAGGCATCCCCCGACAGAACCTCCCCCTTCGGCACGGCCACGAACTGCTCCATGACGTGCTTGCCCGTGGGCTCGTAGCGGATGTGCCCCGGCATGTAGTGCACGGCGATGGCCCGGCGGGGCCTCTGCGACCGGTTGTGAGGGCTGCCGTGCCAGGTCAGGCAGTGGTGGAACGCGCACTCCCCCTTCATGACCTCGACCGGCTCGGCCTTCAGACGGGCGTCCGCCGGAAGCAGCGTCACATCCCTGTGCTCAGGGTGAAAATCCGTCCCCGACCGGAGCCACTTCTGCTGGTTGCCCCACCGGTGGCTCCCCGGCACCATCCACATGCACCCGTTCTCCACCGTCGCGTCGTCCAGCGCCACCCACGCGCTGATCAGGTCCGGCGGCTGGAGGATGGGCCAGAGCGGCTGGTCCTGGTGCCACCCTGTGGGACCGCCGCGCTCCGGCGGCTTGTACTGGACCTGGTCGTGCCAGATGCGGAGCGTGTCCGTCCGGCAGAGCTGCGAGACCATCCCCGTGATCGTCGGGTTACAGGCATGCTGATAGAACGCCTCGCTCGCCTGCCAGATGTTCACGATCTGGATGACGGCCTCCCCCCCCTTGCCCCCCTCATACTCGCTCCTCCCCGCCAGCATGTTCCGGTTGAGCACCGGCGGCTTCGGGGACTTCCCGGCCATGACCAGGTCCAGGTCCGCCCGCAGCCGCTCCACGCCCCCGTCGTCGAGCACCCTGCCGGTCCTCAGAAAGCCCTTCTCGTTGAACTCCTCTATCTGCGCGTCGGTCAACTGCATGACTATTCCTCCGTGAGCAGACGGACCACCCACCGGGTCGCCCCTACGTTACACCTTCGGAAAGAACACATCTACCAGCCGCCCCACGTCCATCGGGTCGCAGCCGTGCCGCTCCCGAAACCGGGCGTGCAGCTCCTCCTCGTACCCTGTGGTCCCCTTCAGCGGCAGGTCGATCGGGACGCGGCCCCGCCTGCCCGACTCCTCCCACGCGATCACGATCTCCTGGTCCGCGCGCCCCCGCCTGGCGTCGTAGCGCGTGGGCCGGTCGTTCAGGACCGCCTGCGCGAGGCTGTCCATCTCCTCCACGATCGCCAGCCCGGAGGGCCGGACCTTGTAGTGTGGCCAGGGGTTCTCCCACGAGACCTTCGGGTCCGTCTCGATCTCCAGCCGCTCCAGCACGTCCACCTCCTCCACCTTCCGGGTGACCGTGCGGATCGGATGGACCGTGGCCCGGCCCCCGTTCAGCCGCTGCTCCTCCGTGGTCAGGTGGACGTCGTCCTCCACGATCGCCCCCGTCGCGCCGTCCACCTGGAACAGCATCTTGGTCTTCCGGCCCAGCGCGCGGGCGTGGTAGAGCGGGGAGTAGGCCGTGATCGCCAGCGCCCCGTTGGCGAAGTCGATCAGCCCCATCGACCACGCCTCGGACGCGAACTGCCGCACGGCGCTCGCGTTCACGTGGGGGATCGGGCTGTCCATCACCACGCCCGTCACGCGCGTGGCCTCCGCCCCGGCCATCATCCGGAGGCTGCTGACGATGTGGTACCCGCCCGTCTGGAACAGGCTGTAGACCCGCAGCACCCCTCCGATCAGGCCCAGGTCGATGACCTTTCGCTTCATGAAGTGCATGGGGTCCCTCGGATACTGCTCCGCCACCTCTAACTTCACCCCGTTCCGCTCCACGGCCTCGATCAGCAGGTCCGCCGTCGGGAGGGTGATGGCCACGGGCGTCTCCACGATCAGGTTGACCTTCTGTTCGGCCAGGTAGGCCCCGATGGCGTGGTGCGAGTCCCCCGGCGTGCTGATGGCCGCCACGTCGAGACGCTCGTGCTTCACCAGGTCCTGCAGCCGGGTGTAGGCCCTCACCCCCTGCTCCGCCGCCACCTTCCGGGCCTTCTCCCCGTCCACGTCGCAGACAGCCACCAGGTTGAACCGGTCCTTCATCAGCAGGATGTGGGGCAGCCGCACGCCCAGCCCGCGCCCGCCAGCGCCCACCAGCGCAATGTTCAATCTGTCCGACTTTGCCATGAGGTTCTCCCGCGTTTGAGACGTGTCGAATACATAAAGCACCCTGCCGCCAATATACCCTGCGATGCGCCCCCTGTCAACCCGGATTTCCAGTTGACAGCGCCCGCGATAAATAGTACATTCCAGAGCGCCGAACCTCCATGGGAGCGTGGGGGTCCGGCATTCAGGCCCTTCGGCGCGGGGTGGCGCCGAAGGGCCTTTTTTGCCCCCCATTGTGATATGAGGAGGACCTCCATGACCATTCTCGAAGCCTCTCAGCGCATCCGGCGCGGGGAGATGTCCCCTCTGGAGCTGGTCCGGGCCTGCATGGACCGCATCGACGCCGTGGACCCTCGGATTCGCGCCTGGGTGGTGGTGGACCGGGAGGCCGCGCTGTCTGCGGCCAGGGAGGCGGAGGCGGAGGCGCGCGCGGGGCGCTGGAGGGGCCCCCTGCACGGCATCCCGCTTGGCATCAAGGACATCGTCGACGTGCGGGGCCTGCCCACGCGCGCCGGGTCCCGCCTCCTGACCGACGCCCCGCCCGCGGATCGGGACGCCACCGTCGTCTCCAGGCTGCGACAGGCCGGGGCAGTGATCCTGGGAAAGACCGTGACCACGGAGTTCGCCTGCTTCGATCCAGCGGAGACCCGCAATCCCTGGAACCTGGCCCACACCCCCGGCGGGTCCAGCAGCGGCTCGGCGGCGGCCGTGGCCTCCGGCATGTGCCCCGGCGCGGTCGGATCGCAGACCGGCGGCTCCATCAGCCGGCCCGCGGCTTACTGCGGCGTCGTGGGCTGCAAGCCGACCTACGGCCGCGTGAGCGCAGATGGGTTCGTCCCGGTCAGCTTCAGCCTGGACCACCCCGGCCCCTTCGCCCGGACCGCAGCCGACGCGGCCCTGCTCCTCCGGGCGATGTCGGGCTACGACCCGCGCGACCCCGTCGCCGCGCCCGAGCCGGTGGACGACTGCGTCGCCGCCTGCGCCCCCGACGAGGATCGCCCCCCCCGTCTCGGCCTGGTGGAGGGCCTCTTCCTGGACCGGGCGGACGAGGACGTGCGCCGGGGGCTGGAGGCCGCGCGCCGGGCGTTCGAGTCGCACGGCGCGGGTGTGGCCGTGGCCCGGATGCCCGAAACCTTCGGCGAGGCCCACCGGATGCACCGCATCCTGATGTGCGTGGAGCTGGCCGCGGTCCACCGGCCCCGGTTCCAGGACAGGAAAGCCGACTACCGGCCCGGCATCCGGGGGCTGATCGAGGAGGGGCTGGCCCTCTCCGCCGCCGACTACGCGGAGGCGCGCCGGCATCAGCTCCGGTTCAAAGTGTCCACCCAGGAGACGCTAACGGGGTTCGACGCCCTCCTCACCCCGGCGGCCCCCACGCCCGCGCCCCGGGACCTGACCACCACCGGCGACCCCGTCTTCAACTCCCCCTGGAGCTACTCCGGCCTCCCCACCGTCGTCCTGCCCGTGGGCCTGGCCCAAAACGGCCTCCCCGTGGCCGTGCAGCTCATCGGGCGCGCCTTCCGCGAGGCCGACCTCTTCCGCGTCGCCGCCTGGTGTGAGAGGGCCGTCGGATTCGGCGCGAGGCCCCCGGAACAGCCGTCCTGACCTGCGGGAAAACCGCTTGACTTCTCACGATGGGAGAGATAGCTTTAGAGATGTAGGGCGCGACCGGTGGTCGCGCCTCTGTAGGGCGTGATCGGTGATCACGCCGATTATAGAGCGCGATCGGTGATCGCGCCTCTTTTGGCGGAGGGGCGGCTGGCAATGAGATCCCGGTGACAGCTCTGAGGATGGGGCGGGCCGGGATTTTTTCTGCGCGTCGCCGATGGGAGGAGGAGGACTTTATGGCGCCGACCGACGTGACCTTCAGGGGGTTTTTCCCCCCGCACGAGGCGAGGCTCCGGACCCTGGTGGCGAGCGGGGAGTGGAAACAGGTCCTGAGCCGCAGAGAGTGGATTCGAGACGTTCAGACGCGCGCCCTCCGGCCGCCCCCGGCCCGCATCCCGGCGCAGACCGTCGTGGACCAGCTCCTCCGGTTCAACGGGGCTCGCGTTCGGGAGATGATCGGGTCGGGCGTCCGGGACCGGAAGGCCCTGTTAGACGCCCTGTCGGAGTGGCCCAGGCGGTGGGATGGGGACCCGGATCTCTCCTTCCTCGGCCTCACGGTCACGTCCGACTGCAACTTCCGGTGCATCTACTGCAACAAGGAGCGGACGGAGGCGCAGGCGCCCCCGGAAGTCTGGAAGCGTGTCATCCGGGAGGCCGTCGGGAAGGGAGGGGAGCGCGGGGTCTACATCCACTTCACCGGCGGCGAGCCCCTGCTGATGGGGGACGCCCTCTACGGCGACGACGGCCTCATCCGCTACGCCGTCGAGCTGGGGGCTGCGGTCAACGTGAACACCAACGCCTCCCTGATCACCCCTGAGGTCGCCCTCCGGCTCATCAAAGCCGGCGTGTCCCGCCTCCACATCTCCCTGGACACCTACGACAGAGACACGCAGAACCGGCTCATCCCCAGCGGCGAGCGGTTCGCCCGCATCCTCAGGGGCATCGCCAACGTGCAGATCGCGCGGGAGGTCGCGGGCGTGGACGAGCCTCAGGTCCACGTCAACTGCGTGCTGAACCGGCACAACCTGACCCACCTCCCCGACCTCCTCGCCTTCCTCCTGGAGCGGCGGAAGGTCCGCTACAGGAAGGGGGACGGCCGGGCCGAGCCGGACCTGAGTTACCGGGACCTCCTGCTGCACGTCATCCCCGTGGGCGGGGCCGAGAACGCCGACATCCGGCCCACGGACAGGGAGTTTCGCGCCTTTTACACGGATATCTGGAAGAAGGCGTCTGCCTTCTGGGACGACTACCAGGCCCGGTCAGGGGTGTCCCCGGAGCGGCGGGTGGACCTGAAGCAGTACGGCTTCTACACCCCCTACCTCCGGGTGGAACACCGGGCCGGCCTGGACGAATACGCGCAGCTCGCGGCCCGGGGCATCTACTCGCAGACCGCCCTCCTGGACCGCTGCTACCTGGCCCCCACCCAGGCGTTCATCCTGCCCGACGGGTCGCAGCACTGGTGCGGGGCGCACACCATGTCCCTCCCGCCCGCGCTCGGAAACGTCAACGAGACGGGCGTCTGCGAGAACATCAAGCGTCACGTCTCCGACCTCCGCGCCTTCCCGGACGGATACTGCGCCAACTGCCCCGGCGCGACCCTCTACATCAACTGCGGCGTGGACCAGACGCTGAAAAAGACGATCGAAAAATGGATCGAGGAGCCTGAGCGATGACCAGGCGAGAGCGCGTCTCGGCCGTCCTGCGGGGCCAGGCCCCCGACCGGCCGCCCCTGTTCGACCTGCTGCGGAACGACGCCGTGCTGGCCCACTACAGCGGCCTCGACCCCTTCAGGGAGCCGGAGGCCGCCGTCTACGCCGCGGCCCGCAACGTCCTGGACAGCACCCGCTCCCTGCGCCTCCCCGACCCCGAGGGGGAGGAGCGGGGCCAGGACGGGCGCGTGATCGTCCGCCGGCGCTGGACCACCTGGAACGAGCGCGTCCATCCCCCCACTGTCGAGGAGGCCCGGTCTGACCTCCGCCGGCGCGTGGAGGACCTGGAGCGCCGGATCGACGACGGGGACGCCGCCCGCGCCGATGCGGCGCGCCTCCGGGAGGACGCCTTGCAGAAGCTGAGCAGGCTGGGACACGACTTCGCCTACGTCTCCCCGGCCTTCGGCATCGGCATCATGATCTACCACGCCTACGGCCTGGAGACCTTCTCCTACCTCCTCGCCGACCACGAGGACCTGGTCCTCCGCTACCTCGCCCTGAACGCCGAGCGGAGCGCCCGGCGCATCGCCCGCCTGGACCTGAAGGACCTCGCCGTGGCCGTGTTTGTGGGCGAGGACATCGCCTGCAAGGGGACAACCCTCTTCTCCCCGGCCTTCCTGCGGAGGGCGTTTATGCCCCACCTCGAACGCCTCGTGGCCCTCTACCACGAACGCGGCCTGCCCGTCATGTTCCACTCCGACGGCAATCTGATGGGCATCCTGGACGACCTGATGGCCTGCGGCATCGACCTCCTCAACCCCATCGAAGTCCTCGCCGGGATGGACGTGAAGGAGATCCGGCGGCGGTGTCCCCGCCTCATCCTGGCCGGCGGGATCGACGTGAGCCAGCTCCTCCCGCTCGGAACGCCGCAGGAGGTGGCCGCGGCCACGAAGGCCCTGATCCAGACCGCCGGGCCGGGCGTCCTGGTCGGCTCTTCGACAGAGTTGAACGACGCCGTCCCTCTGGACAACTACCGGGCCCTGGTGGACACGGTGATGGCCTACAGATATTAAAACGTAGGGGCGACCCGGTGGGTCGCCCCTGCTCACCCTGTCATCTCAAGGACCGTGCGGATGGCCATCAGGTGCATGTCCACGCGCGCCTCGAACGGCGCGGAGGACGGCGTTTCGGGGGTGAGGCAGTGGGGCGTGCCGTTCCGGAACAGGAAGTAGGTGTGAGACCAGCCGCCGATCCTGCGGATGCGCTCGGCCGTGGGGTGCGCCACGCCCGCGGTGACGAAACACCCCTCCACAGTGCGGGCGGCGGTGACCGGGTGAGCGCCGGAGATGCGGTCCACCACGCCCCGCCCGATCTCCGGGCGGCCGGGGCGCTTGATCTCCCAGAGGTAGAAGCCGTCGGCGTCCGCGTCCTCGTGGCACTCCACCACCAGGTCGGGCCGGCGCACAAGGAGGAACCGCCTCAGGGCGATGGACTCCTGGGCAGGGGTGTCCGGCTTGTCGAACTGACGGTTCAGGTCGAGGCCGCACCCGTTGAAACGGCTGTGTCGCTCGTAACCGAAGGGGTTCTGGCAGGGGAGGACAGTCAGCGGGACAGACGCAAAGCGTCGCGGCAGATTCGATTCTAAAAACCGGAGCAGGGCCTCCACGCCCGCGGCCTCGTCCCCGTGAATGCCCGCGGAGAGGCTCAGGCAGAGAGCCCCCGCCTCGCCGGGGCGGCAGAGGGCCACGAGCGGATAGCGGCCGGAAGGATAGGACAGGAGGGCGATCTCGGAGACCCGCCAGGACCGGTCCCCGGAGGCTACGGCCTGGATGCGATGCAGGACGTCGGTATAGGACCGGACCTTCATATGAGACAGCCGTCAGGCGCTCTGGCGCTCGGCCTCCGCGCGGCGGCGAAGGTGTTCTTCGATCAACCTGCGGTCCTCCTCCGACAGCCCGCCCGCAGGCGTCCGTTTGGCCGGCGCCGGCGCAACAGGCGCAGGCTCGGGGGCCCGGCTGCCGCGCGACTCGAGGTGCCGCCGGATGAGGTCCCTCTCTGTGGCGGACAGGCCCGCAGGCTCGCGGGCCGGCGCGGGGGCGGGCGGGGAGGCGTCCCGAAGGGAGGACTCCTGGGACTGAAGGAGCCGGGAGATCTCTTCCCGCGAGACCATGGGAGAAGGGTTAGGGGGACGCGCCTCGGCCTCCTCCGGGGAGGCCTCCCCGATCTCATCCTCGATGTTCAGCCGGGCGGCCACTGCCTCGTAGACCGACTTGGCGGCCTCCACGCGTGCCTCCAGATGGCTCAGATGCTCCCGCAGCCGGGCGATCTGGGCCGACGCCTCGTCGATCTCCCGGCGGGCGTACTCCAGCGTCTGCTCGTAGAGCGAACCCCCTCTGCCGTTCGATCCGTTCATGGCCCCCAGCCTCCTTGTAAGACTAAGGAATACAGGAGACAGAATACAGAATACAGGAGGAAAAGCGCCAAAAAACTTCGGTTTTCTCCTGTCTCCTGTCTCCTGTCTCCTGTATTCTAAGTTTGCTGCTTGACAGAATTTTACAAAAATTGTCTGGTTTGGGCGCCAAAGTGCCGAATAATAATACAGAACATAGCGCAGGCAATCCGAATAATTATACAGAATAGACAAGAAAATTGCAAGTGGAATGTGAAGACGGCTTTTCAGGTGCGCCCGGAAGGACCGCCCCTCACGAGATTCCAGTTGACATTGGCGGGCGAAATGTATTAATTACCGGACGTTATTTTTGCGTAAGTGTCCGTTTTATGACACGTCTGTGAGGCCCTGAACACATGGCGTTACTGGCGGACCAGAGCACGGTCCTGTTGGAGGCGGGAGACCTGGAGAAACGGGTCTGGGCCGTGGCCGGCGGAAAGGGGGGGACGGGCAAGACCGTCCTCACCGCGAACATCGGCGTGGGCCTGGCCACGCTCGGCTACAAGGTCATCCTGATCGACGGAGACCTGGGCGCGCCGGACCTCCACTTCCTGTTCGGCATGTCCGCCCCCGCCCGCAACCTGAACGACTTCCTGACCGGCAGAGTGGCCTCCCTGCAGGACGTCCTGCTCCAGACGCCCAGCGAAAACCTCCGGCTGATCTGCGGCGGAAGCGAGATCCTCGGCATGGCCAACCTCCCCCACCAGAGGAAGGAGAAGCTCAAGAGGCATATCGCCCAGATCGACGCCGACTACGTCATCGTGGACCTGGGGGCAGGCACGGCCTACAACACCCTCGACTTCTTCATCATGTCCAACGAGGGCATCGTGGTGGCCAACCCGGAGCCTCACGCCAAGATCGACGCCTACACCTTCATCAAGAGCGCAGTCTATCGCAGGCTGATGCGGATGTTCTCAGGATACCGGGAGGTGCAGGAGTTGATCACCACGTTCGCCCAGGCGGGCGGAAAGGCCCTGAAGATCAGGGACCTCATCCGCGCCTTCCGGGAGCGCGACCAGGAGGCGGGGATGAGGGCGGAGCAGGCCGTGGCCGAATTCCGCCCCCGGTTCATCATGAACCGGGTCCGCAGGAAGGTCCACGTGGATGACGCCCGCCGGTTCGTGGACCTGGTGCGGGACTATCTCGGCGTGGACATGACCTACGTGGGACACATCGAGGAGGACGGTCAGGTCGTGGATTCGTGTGAGCGGATGCGCCCCTTCCTGATCGAATACCCCAAGTGCACCGCGGCGGTGGACCTCTATGCGATCCTGTTCAGCCTCGGCGCAGAGGACCGGCGGCTCAGATACGACCAGAGATCCTCCAAGAAAATGGCCAAGAGCCTTCAGCTTGAGGCCAGACAGTGGGGAGATTGAGCGGAGACGTGAAAGTACTCGTCGAGACCTGCCGGCGCCGGTTCGCCCGAGCGATCCTCCGGTTTTACAGGGGACGCACCTGCGAGGAGCCGGCGGTCTCCATCGCAGGGGTGCTCGAAAATCCCCGCAAAATCCTGATCATCCCGGACCTGCGCGCAGGAGGGCTTTTCCTCGGGGCGCCCAAATTCCGGGCCATTCGCAGCCGGTACCCGCGCGCAGAGATCAGCCTGCTCACCGATGCCCGCCGGGAGTACATCGCCCGGGAGATGCCCTTTGTCGACGACGTCATCCTCTGCGGCGATTTTCTCCTGCCCATCGGGATGAAGCTCCGGGACCTCATCGGGCGACTGCAGCGGCGGGAATTCGACGTGACGTTCTGCTTTGGGGCCCCGGACAGTCTCCTCCCGGCCTATCTGTGCTACAAAAGCGGGAGCAAACTGCGGGTGGGGTTCCACGCCGACGATGTCCCGTTTTTCAATTTTCGAATCGTCCCCAGGCCGGAGCCCTGCTATGAGGCGGAGCGCCTCTCCCTGCTCCTCCGGACCCTCGACATCGTGGAGGGGGAGCTGGGATGGGCGATCTCCCCGGAAGGGGCCGGGAAGATTCTGGATCGCTACCTCGGAGAGCGGAGGGACGCGGAACGGCTCGTGGGCATCGACACGAGTTCCGGCATCGGCCCCCCCCTCTCGTTCCGGCAGTGGCGGGGGGTGGTGCGGGCCGTGGACGAGATCTGCCGCGCCATCCTGTTTTTCGACTTTGACCAGCGCCGCGTGGCCAATCGCCTGAAAGAGATGCTGGGGCCCCGGGCGCTCCTGTTTCAGACGGATGACCTCCCCCGAACCGTGGCCCTGATGGAGGCGTGTGAGGGGTTCGTCGCCGGGAACACCGACCTGTTTCACCTGTCCGTGGCCATGGGCCTCCCCACCGTGGGGATCGTGCCGGAACAGGACGCCCCCCGATGGGCCCCTGCGGACTGCCCCTGGGTGAGGGTGGTGACGCAAGCCGGGATGGGGGAAGGGATGGGGAGGCGCATCGTGGACACGCTGCACGAAATGCAGAACAGCTCGCTTCAAAGGAGATGACCCTTGATCATTTTCGTCGTGCCCTGACTCACCCCTCTTCGCGGTTTTCAGGATATCCACTTGCTTGAGACATCCCATAGGCTTCAGGAGGTGTATAGAAGATAATCCTTTTCACATAGTCTCAGAATTTTATGCTTGACGTAAGGCACAGGATTTCTGACAGCTACAGTGAGTTAGCGACACAGAAGGGGTTACTCACTGGCTGGG
>Ga0209399_10000385_pt1 | contig 27097 bp, 23 predicted proteins | sample OV2TP3_FD_184130 | JGI IMG/M metagenome (GOLD analysis project Ga0209399, IMG submission 184130) | Hot spring microbial communities from Beatty, Nevada to study Microbial Dark Matter (Phase II) - OV2 TP3 (SPAdes) (version 3) | ecosystem: Environmental > Aquatic > Thermal springs > Hot (42-90C) ... | reverse complement strand
CAGGGGTCTTTTTTTTGTAGGTCTCCACCAGTCGCGGCGTCACCGTGATCACCAGCTCCGTCTGATCGAGCTGAAACGCGGTGGACTTGAACAGATGGCCGAGCACCGGAATTTTCGAAATCCCAGGGACTTTGTCAAACGACGCACTCTCTTCGTTTTGAATGAGCCCTGCAATGATGATGGTCTCCCCGACACCGCTCATGACTTCGGTTTCCGCCTTGCGGATTTTGAACCCTGGTGTTATGACGCCGCCAATGGTCAAGCCGGTCGCCAAGTCAATGGTGGTGACTTCTGCCGTCAGCTTCGTGGTGATGCGTTCTCGATCAGAGGAGACGGTGGGCGTCATCGTGAGGATCACCCCCACCTCCTTCAGCTCGATTTCGACCTCGGTAGTGCCGCTGCCGGTCCCTGTCGTTCGACTCGCGACGATCGGGACTTCACCACCGATGTGTGATTTGGCAGGTTTGCCGCTGGAGGTGGTCAAATTGGGCGCTGCCAACAACCGGGCCTTGCCCGTATCAAAGGCGAAGTTAATGACGGCGTTAAAACCCGAGCGCGAGAGCGAGCCGATGCGGAAGATTTCTCCCACGCGCGACACGACCGAAGCGTCCAGTGCCTTGGCAGCAGGTGCGGTTTCCGTCACCGTAATCTGGTCGCTCGAGAGCCAATCCACGCCAAAGCTGTTGGTGAAATCTTTGGTGAGCTCAATGACCTGCACCTCCAACTCGACCAACGGCACCATCCCCTCCTCGATCGTCACCAGGTGAATGACACCGGGATACGGTTCCAAGAGTTTCGTCAGCCGATCCACTTCGCCTTGGGACGACACGGACCCCGAGACGAAGAGTTGATTGCGTTCGCGTCGGATGGTCAACTGGTCAAAGCCTTCGTCCGCCAGGAGGCGCGTCAGTTCGGCTTGCAGTTGCTCTGGTCGTACGTCACGCACCACGATCGTCCAGCGATGCTGTCCCTGCGCATCCCAGACGATGAGATCGGTCGTGCCATCCTGGCCGGCTTGGAGGAGGAGCTCGTGCTCGCTCACCACGACGATATCCGCGATGTTGGGATCCGCCACCGCCACGCGCTTGAGGTACTGAAAGGTCAGCGGCACGGTTTGTCCAGCCAGCAAGGTGAGTGACTGCTCAGCGGCGAGGAGGGCACCCGTCTGCTCTGGCGTCGGCATCGGCACTAACGGTTGCGTGGCGCCGAGGCTCACCATCGTCAGCAGCGCCAGGGTGGTCACCGCCAGCGCCCGTCGCCGTGCAGCGCTCATGGCGCCAGTTCCTCGATCGTCTCCTCCGCTTTTGGCGTCACAGGCGGAGCGCCGATGGAGACGAGTTCGCGTTTCTGGCCGCGGATCACTTCCACGGTCTTGGCTCCCCCGGTCTGGGCCTGTAGGTTCGGCAGGATCGCTTGCAAGAGTACCTCCAACGTGGCGGGTGGGAGCGGCAGTTGCGCCGTGTCTCCGCGTGGGCGGAGGCTTAACTGCATTGGGCCTTGCTGACGCGCAAATAGCAGGAGCTCTGTTTCATGCGGCGTGAGGGCCAGCGTAATCGTGCGCGCTTCGACCGCTCCTTCTCCGCCACTGACCAGTTGGGATCCCATCGCGAGGACTTGCACGTGTTGAAACAGGGTGACCGTCACCGGCTGTCGCGCACTCTCAGGAGCAGGAGGGGTAAAGGTCCAGAGAATATCCACAAAATCATCCGGACGAATGAACCCGCTCACCCCGGTGAGTTGGTCAATCTCAATCGTGACCGCCCGTTTTTCTTGCGGAATTTTCGTCGCCAGCGCGCCGCCGCCGGTGCCAGGACGCGCGAGTTGGTTGCGCAAGATCTGCTGTCCCTTCGCCAGGGGCACGGCAGTTTCTTTCCCCAAGACCTCCAAGGGATCCTGCGCGACATAGGGTTGGACGGCTTTGGCCGGGAGCTCGAGCTGTCCAATGAGCTCCTCGGTCAACACGACACCGGCCTTCGGAATGTCTTGGGCCGCCACGATGACCGCCACCGGCTCCAGTCCCTGCAGGAGCGTGCGGTATTGACGTGCGAGGTTGGCCTTGTAACTTTCCATCTGTTGATAGACGAGGAAGGTGACGAGGCCCCCCAACGCCACGGCGATGAGGATGAGGGGTAATCGGCTACGCATGGTGCAGCGTTCGCCCGCCCCGGTCGGGCCGGGGGCGTTCGTGGGGCATCACGGGCCACCCTTGAGGCGTTCCTTGTGCGTCTCAACCGTCGCCTGGCTGCGCAGTCGCTGCAGTTTCTCGTTTAACTGCTGGAGACTGAGTAACGCTTTAATTTCATCCTGCACCTCGGTTAAACTCTTCTGACGACCCGGCTGTTTCTCCGCCGCCTGAAACAGGTAGTAGGCGTGGGGCTGCCCACCCACGCCCGGGCCTTTGACCACTTGGCTGCTCTGGTCAACTTCCAAGGCAAACACGACACTTTCCGCTTCAGGAAACAAGACGTTGCCTTCGAGGGCCGCGCCCGAGCGCGCGTAGAGCTCCTTGTCAGAGGCCCGGACGACCCAGCCGAGCTCCCCTCCTGTCGCGGCGTTCGCATCAATCGAGTGCGTCTTCGCCAACGGCGCGAAGTCTACGCCCTCCAAGAGTTGCTTCAACAGTTGCCTCGCCTGCTGCTCGCTGGGCACGGCGAGTTGTCGCACGCGCACGCGCGGCGGCAGTTGGTAGTAGGATTTGTTGACGTTGTAGAAGGCCTCGATCTCCTGGGGGGTCACCCGCAAGGCGGTTTGCTCACGGCGCAACCATTCGTCGGCGAGAAATCGCCGCTGGAAATACCAGAGACGGGCCTGGATTTCCGGATCACGGAGCAGGCCCCGCGTGATGCTGTCGCGCGCCATCAGCTCCGTCCCCACCAAATCATCTACGAGCTGCTCGCGCTCTTCCGGCGTCGGCTCCCAATCGGGAGCGCTCAACACGAGCCGCAACTCCTCCACCCGCTGTGTCACATCGTGGATACTCAAGGGCGCCTGGTTGACGAGGGCAACCGTTTGGGCGTCGGCAATTTTCGGCGCGGTGATGGTGAGTTTCATCGGCGTAGACGCTTCCGACGGTGTCGCGGCGGGCGGGGTGGTCGCTGGCGCCGAGGCGGCTGGATGCGGCTTGAACCGTTCGCAGCCTGCCGTGATGAGCAGGAACGTTGCGAGAGCCAGTGTCCACCACCGACGAGCGTTAGCGTCCATGCGACACTCCTTCCGGTAACACCCATCGCGGTAACGGGACCTGATGGGTGGTTAACTTGTCGAGGAACTTCGGCCGACATCCGGTCGGGCGCAACTGGCCTGTGAACACTTCTGGGGTGGTGCTCGGCTCCACGTGGAACGTCGCGAGCTCTTCGAGGAGAAATCCTTGCTCGGTGACGCCCGCGACTTGCGCGATGTGAGTCACGCGACGGCTCCCATCAGGACAACGGCTCAGATGCACGATCAGCTCAATCGCCGAGGCGATCTGCTGACGACACGCCCGCGGTGACAAGGCCACGTCGCTCATCAGCATCAGGGTTTCCAGTCGCTCCAACGCCGCCTCCGGCGCATTGCCGTGGATGAGCGTAAAAAACCCTTCATGGCCCGTGTGCATCGCCTGAATCATGTCCAGGGCTTCCGCGCCGCGTGCTTCGCCTAAGATGATCCGATCCGGCCGCATCCGCAGCGCGTTTTTCACCAGTTGGCGGACGGTAATTTCGCCGCGCCCTTCGATATTCGGCGGGCGGGCCACCAAGCGCAGCCAGTGGTCGGTGTGCACCAACTGTAGCTCTGGCACGTTCTCAATCGTCATGACGCGCTCCTCTGGCCCGATAAAGGCTGAGAGCACCATGCCCAACGTGGTCTTGCCGGTTGAGGTGCCGCCAGAAATCAAGATATTGACGCGCGCTTGCACACAGGCTTTGAGAAACTCCGCCACCTCGTCTGTCAGGGTATGGAAGGTAACGAGTTTCTCTAACGTAAATGGAATCAATTGCTTACGAATCGTGACAATCGGGCCATCAAGGGCGAGCGGGGGGATGACAATGTTTAAGCGCGAGCCGTCCGATAGCGAGGCATCCACAAAGGGCTCAGACTCGTTCACCGAGAGCCCCAACGGATCGAGCATCCGCTCAATGCAGAACCGTAAGTGCTCTTCGTTGCGGAAGGTGATCTTCGTGGGTTCCACGCGGCCGGCGCGCTCGACAAAGACCGATGAGGGCCCGTTGACCATGATTTCGGTGACCGTGGTGTCCTGGAGCAGGGGGGCGATGGGCCCATAGCCCATCAGCTCGTTGGTGAGTTCTGCAATCATCCGCTCGCGCGCTGGGGCCGTGAGTTTGACGTCTCGCTCGTGCGCCAGCCCCTCCAGGACGACACGGCGCACGTGCTCCTGGGCAGCGTGCTGCATCCGCAAGCTCTGGGCGGTCTCAGCGGGTGTGGTGATGGCCTCGAGATCCACCCTCGTGAGCAGCCGGTTGCGCAAGCGGCACTTCAGCTCGAGCCATGCGGCATGTTTGTCTCCATTGAGGCGGCTCATGGGCAATAGTTAAGTATACCATACAAGCGCGTGAGCAATCCGTGAGTCAGTAAGTTACTAACTCGTGTAAAAACAAGCACTTACTTACTGAATCGCTGACTCGCCCTGTAGCGTTAGGCGCGCTTGGTGTTGTCCCGGATCTCCACGAGCAACTCCACCGCACTCCCAATCAGGTAGTAGAGCGCAAACACAAACAGTCCCACCGCCCAGAGCGCGAGCAGAATGAGCGGCGCGAGCCATTTGGGCACGGCGCCTAACTCAGGCGTTTCCACCCCGCGCAGGACACTGAGCATATTCGTGACCCCAGCGACCCCGAACACGACCAGCATAAGCCAACTGGCGATCTTGATGATGACGACGCTAAACTTCAGCACGCGACCCCTCCTTGTATGAGCGCGTGACTTGCGGAACGCTAGTGAATGCAAGTCACTGCGCGAATTCAACCCCGCCCCCAGCGTCTCACGGCTCCATCGCTACGAGGGAACTCGTGCGTAACGCTGGGCAAAACTCAGCGGACCACCACACTCGTAACCTGGGGGCGGGGTGATTTTCGGCCAGACGACTTAGGGTCGCTTGCGCTCCCTAAATCGTGGCCTCAAATCAATAGCCCCACAGGGATTTGAACCCTGGTCTTTAGGCTGAGAACCTAACGTCCTAGGCCAGACTAGACGATGGGGCCATCCCACCACCTGCCGGTTGGCCCGCCAGGGCCAATGTTCTTTGAGCGCACCGCTACCGCGCCCCTACACTTCCATGCGTTGCGGTGCGCCCGGTTAGGTGGTGGGACCGAACGCCACAAAAGCTAGAAGACAAGGAGTGGCCCATCCTCGCTTCTAGCTTCGCGAATCCCCCACCCCCCGACTCAAAAAGGTACAGGAAAGTGTAACACAAGAGTCTTCCTAGGTCAAGTACAAATCATCAGTTACAACAGGTGCGAGTTTTATGCTAAGCTTAGATATTGCGGTGGGAGGTGGGGATGGTCAAACTCGCTACGGCTGCCACAACCTCGGTAGGGGTGGGTTGGAGTTCAGACCAGGAAGGCTACCGCGCTGGCTGTCAGGCAGCCCAGCAGGCCCGGCAGGCCCTGGGTGTAGATCGGATAGACCTCGCCTTCCTGTTTGCCTCACCTCGGTTAACCCCTGACCGCCTTCTCAAAGGCATCCAAGAAACGCTGGGTCATGTGCCCCTCATCGGCGGCACCGACGCCGGCGAGATCTGCCCAGCCGGCCCCCTCCAGCGCTCCGCGGTGCTGCTGCTCGTGACCTCGGAGGACATGCATTTTGCCCTCGGCGCTGCGCAGCAACTGAGCGCCGCCCCCCGCACCGCTGGCTATGCGATGGCCAACCAATGCGCGCGCACCGAAGCGAAATCCCAGCGACGCGCGTGCCTGCTGTTGGCCGATGGGCTGACCGGCGCGCAGCAAGAGCTCATTCTCGGCGTGCAAGATGTGCTCGGGTACAGCTTTCCCCTGGTGGGCTGCCTGGTGGGTGATGACCTGTTGTTCCGCCGCACCTATCAGTTCTTTCACGAGGAGGTGCTCAGCGACAGCGTGGTGGGAGTCCTCATCGCCGGCGATGTGCGCCTGGCGGTGAGTGCTCGTCATGGCTGGACCGCGGTCGGCCAACCCCACCGCGTCACCCGTGCCGCACACAACATCCTCTATGCGTTGGACGGTGCGCCTGCCGCGCGCGTCTACGAGCAGTACATGGGCCAGGAGGAACTGGTGAGGATGCGCGGCCATCTCTGGTCGCAGGCCATGATCGCCTATCCGTTGGGCATGTCGGTGACCGGTGAGGAGGAGCTGCTCCTGCGCAACGTGGTGCACGTGGGTCAGGATGGGTCGCTCACCTGTGCGGGCGATATCCACGAGGGTAGCTTCATGTGGCTGATGGTGGGCACCCGCGAGTCAGCGATGGATGCCGCCCGGCTGGCGGCGCGCCACGTGCGCGAGTCGCTGCAGCACCTGGCGTGGGCGCTGGTGTTTGACTCGGTGGCCAGACGACGGCTGTTTGGCCGCCATGCGGATCAGGAACTCGCCGCGATCCGCAGCGAGCTCGGCGCGCAGACACCGCTGATCGGCTGCTACACCTACGGCGAGCAAGCCCCCTTACGTGCGGCGGTGCATCGCGGGCGCTCCTATCTCCACAACGAGACCGCCCTCGTCATCGGGCTCGGAGCGTAACGATGTCCCGCTGGATGACGAGCGTACTGTTCGTCATGACCATCACCTTCATCGTCATCCTCGTGATGACCGTCCCCCAGGAATTCCTCCTCTGGAAACGGCTCAGCGCGGTCTTCCTCTTCCTCGTCTTCCTCTCCCTGATCATCCAGTATGAGCTGGAGCGGCGGCGCGCCCAAGAGCTCGATCACCTGAAAACTGCCTATGACGCCTTTGATGAACAGGCGAAGCTCATCATCAAAACCGACTTGGAACTCAACCGGACCCAGGAAGAATTGGACAAAAAAGTGCAAGCCCTCATGACCCTCCAGGCCTGGGGGCAGCGCACGCGCGCGCTCACGAACCTCGAGGCGCTGCTGACGCAGTTTGACGAGCCGCTCGTGACCCAACTCGGCTATGACAAAGGCTTCCTGGTGATCTATGCGGCCGAAGGGCTGACTCCCCGCTGGCAGCGCTGGACCGGGTTTCGCGAGGAGGATCCGCAAGCCCTCCTCGAGGGTCTGCGTCGCTGTCCCGAATGGCCAACGCTCGTGGTGGGACGCCAGCCCCTCCTCCTGAACCAGCCAGACGCCAAGCCAGGCTTTGAACAGCAGGCCCTGCAGCTCTGCGGCTTGGCCTCGCTCGCGGTGGTGCCGCTGCCGCTGAAAGATGAGCTGGTGCACGGCGTCGTAGCCATGGGCCACGAAGGGCTCTACGCGCACGTCACCGCCGGTGATTGCGATTTGCTTTCGATCCTGGCCACACAACTGGCCACCGACATGGAAAACGCCCAGCTCTACGAACAGCGCTGGGAAGCGCAACACGCGCTGGAACTCAAAGTCCAAGAGCGCACCCGCGAGCTCGCCCACGCCAACGAGGAGCTCCAGCGCCTCAACCGCGCGAAGAGTGAGTTCGTCAACGCCGTGGCCCACGAGCTGCGCACCCCCTTGACCTCGATCAAAGGCTATGCCTCGGTGCTGCGCTCCGGCCAACTGGGCCCCATCGCCACCGCGCATGCGGAGCGGCTGGCCAAAATTGACAAACACTCCGACGATCTCACCCAGCTCATTAACAACCTGCTCGACATCTCGCGGATCGAGGCCGGGAAGGTCGCGATGGAGATCCAGCCGATTGCGGTGCCGACGCTGTTCAAAGAGGTGGACGACTTGGTGCGCCCGCTGGTCGAGGAGCGGCAGCTCACACTCACCCTGCAGGATGGGCGCGTGGCGACGGTCCACGCCGATCCCCAGCAGCTCAAGCGGGTCTTGATGAACCTGCTGTCGAACGCGATCAAGTACACCCCACCCCACGGCACGATTCGCGTGGAACTCGAGGAGCAACGCGACCAGGTCTTCATGCGCGTGCGGGACACTGGGGCCGGGATTCCGACGGAAGATCTGCCGCGCGTGTTCGACGAGTTCTATCGCGCGAAGACCCCGCTGAACGAGCAGGTGAAAGGCACCGGCTTGGGGTTGACGCTTGTCAAACGCATTGTCGAGGCGCACGGGGGGCAGATCTGGGCGGAATCGCACCTGGGACAGGGCAGTACGTTTGTCGTGACCTTGCCTCAGCAACAGAAGGACATGTCCGCAACCGATGCGACGAGAAAAGATTCTCATCGTAGATGACGATCCTGATATTCGCGACATCCTGCACTTAAGCCTCCACGCGGAAGGCTACGAGATCGTGGAGGCGGGTGATGGCGAGGAGGCGCTCACGGCGGTGCAGCGCAGTGCGCCGGACCTCGTGATCCTCGACTTCATGATGCCCAAGCTCGACGGGGGGGTGGTGTGTCAACGCCTCAAGAAAGACCTGTTGTTGCGGCACCTGCCCATCATCATGCTCTCGGCGCGCGGCGATCCGCCCGACAAGGTGCGGGGGCTGGATGCGGGTGCCGACGACTACATCGTCAAACCCTTCGAGCCGCGGGAACTGTTGGCGCGGGTGCGGATGGTGTTGCGACGCACCGCGCAAGATCTTGACGCCAATCCCCTGACGCGCCTGCCCGGGAACGTCTCGATCCAGCGCGAGCTGGAACTGCGCCTGATGCGTCAAGCGGAGCAACCGTTTGCGGCCTGCTACATTGACCTCGACCACTTCAAGGCGTTCAACGATCGCTACGGGTTTGAGCGCGGCGATGAAGCGATTCGCGAGACGGCGCGCGTGCTCCTGCAGGCCCTCCAGGCGGTCGGGCATCCGGATGACTTTCTGGGGCACATCGGGGGGGATGATTTTCTCCTCATCACGGCGCCGGAGCGCGTCGAGGCCCTGTGCCATTGGATTGTGACCGAGTTCGATCGTGTCGTGCCCAGTCTCTACCATCCTGAGGACCGCAGTCGCGGCCACATCGTGGCGAAAGACCGGCAAGGCGCGGTGAAGCAGTTTGGGTTTGTGACGATCTCGATCGGCGTCGTCTTGAGTGCCCAGCAGCCCTTCCAACATGTGGCCGAGCTGGCTGAGCGCGGCGCGGAACTGAAGGCCTATGCGAAGCAGTACGACCGCAGTCTGTACGTGAAAGAGCGGCGCGGCGGCGAGCCGGATCTCAAGTCCTGACATCTCCCTCGCAGCAACCGGTATATCTGAAATTCAGAATTTCAGATATATTCATATCTGCTGACATTCCAGCCGTTTCATCTATGCCAATGGCGATTACTTGTGCAGGAACAACTGCGAGAGTAACAGGCAGGTCTTGAGGCGTTCGAGGGAGATGGGTTTGGTCACATACTCAAACGCGCCCATCCCCAGGCACTTGCGGCCGACCTCTTCGTCTTCCACCGCGGTGACCATCACGACCGTGACGTGCGAATCCAGGGCGCGGATGCGGCGGAGGCACTCCATCCCATCTATCTCCGGCAGGCGGATGTCCAACAAGATGATATCGGGATGGTGGCGCTGGAGGCTGGCCAACGCGTCGTAGGCGGTGTAGGCGATGAAGGCCTTATACCCCTCGCGCAGGAGGAAGTCTCTCAGAATGTCGCAGACCTGGGGCTCATCGTCTACCACTAAGACGCTGGTACCCCGGAAGTGCTCTGGTCTGAACGCCGTCCCTGCTTCGTCAGCCATGGTCCCGTCCTTACCGGAAGCCGACTTAACTATCCACTGTTAGACTATAGCATATTCCTTTCACCCCATCAAGGGAGGCATGATTATTTATAACTTATTTTGTATAAGTAGGTTATGGTTATTTTGATGGGCACTAGACCTCATGCCAACCGAGGCTAGACTGCTGCGCTGAAGGAGCAAGGGTCAGAGCTCAGAAGCCAGAGAGCAGAAGGCAGCTTCGCGCTCACCCTGCCGGCCGCGAAGGGGGCGGGACCAGCACAGTGTGTGAGCGCCCGAGCGGGCAGGGTGCCCCGACAGCAGCCGGGGGCGAGCGAGGGCGTGAACCCAAGCGACGCTGGGGCACGCTGGGACCCAGCGAGCGGCTGTGCAGTCCCGCCGCCCTGAGCCAGGCCGGAGAGGGTACCGTGTCGCCTCGTGCTCCACAACGGAGCAGCGACTCGGACAGAGCCCTGCGGTGTTAGAAGCGGCGGTGGGCGTGGTAGCTGCGGTAGATATGCTCGAGCAACTGAACGCGCTGGTGGTCGTTCAAGTCCACAAACTGGCACCCGAGGCCGCGGACGACTCCTCCCACGGCACGTTCGATGCGGACGACGCGGGCGCGACAGCTCAAGGGCTGCGACATGCTGGGCAGGCGCACGTGGAGGGTCACCACCGTGCCCTGCGGGAGTTCCCGCGTGGTGCGCAGAAACACCCCCTCAGGCGAGATGTCCTCGCTCGCCAGGGAGGGCCACTCCTCCCCTGACGGCTGTCCTTGCTCCGTCAGGCAGTAGACGTTGGCGAGGGTGGCGTCAATGGTGATGCGGCGAAACTTGCGACGGTTCTTGGGTCTGCGCATGCGTGACAGTTCCTGCACAGCAACGGGATACTTACGCCCTAGCATAGCAAATTCACGGCGCGGTTGCAACGCGCACATCTGGCGAAACCTGCGGTCGAACCAGCGTGGGCCTGTCAGGAGGCGACTCGCCCAGCACCGAGGGCAACACCATGACCATCGCGGCCAAGCACCAAAAGGGCTCCATGACGCGCACGATGACGAAGATGTTGCCTGCGAAGGAGTGGATGAGGAGGCCTGCAAAACCAGCGAGGAAACCCATCGCCAGGCCCCGGCCCAGGGGGTCACGCGTGGTCCGCAGAATGCGCACGCCGTTGATCCAAATCAGCCACCGAGTCCAGAGGTAGACCAGCAGTCCCACGAGTCCGAGTTCCCCCAGCACCAGCGCATACTGCTGATCTATGAGCCCTATGCCAGTTACGCCATAGCCGAAGAGGGCCGCCAGTGGTTGTTCCCTCAGCTTCTCCAAAATCAAGTTCCAGACGACAACGCGTTGTGCCGTGGAAGGATCCAGATATCGCCCTCCAGTGACTCCCACTTCTCCGCGCGTCCAACTGAACGTGTATGTGACGCGATGCACCACCTGTGCAGGAATGACAGACGGCAGTGCGACGAGCAGGGCCAGGACCAGTCCCAGGAGTACCAGACGCTGTCGGGGAGTAGCCAGGCAGATCAGCACGACCAGCGCGATCACGAACGCGGCGTACCCCCCTCGTGACAACGTGGCGAGAAACGGTGGAATCACTGCGCAACAAGCGCCGCTTAATCCGAAACGTAACAGCACCGACCGCGTCGAGAGGGCCAGGCCGGCCATGACGGAAAACACGAGTACTAAATATCCTGCCAACGTGTTGGGCTCTGGCTTGCCTTCGAAGGGGGCGGTGGTCCGCCACACACCCTGCGCCATTTGTACATAGCCGATGACAGTCACCACCAGACACGTGATGATCATGGCGGTCAGAAACTGCCGGAGTTGTGCGCGATTCCGCAGGTGGCTGGCATACATGAGGTAGATCATGAAGTACTCCAGATACTTAAGGATGTAGAACAGGCTCTCGCGAGGACTCGTTACACTCTCACCCACGATACCTAAGATGGTGGAGAGTCCGCAGAGGAGAATGAACAGCATGAGGGGCCCGTTGAGCGGCGTACGGCGCAGAAACCCTAACTCCCGACGCAGTGCCAACCGCCCCAGCCAGGTCACAAACACCAGCATCAGCAGAATGTCTTCGATGCGGATCACGACGGAGCGCTGGGGTACTTGGGCGAGCTTCAACTCTGGTGAGAGCAACATCGAAAAGATCAGCACCGTCAATCCCATGTCAGGATTGATGAAGGTGATCAGCACCACCGCAGCGCCTAACAACACCGCCAGGGCTGGGAGGCCGCCGGTCGTGGTGCCAATCTGCTTCCCGAGGACCAGACTCACGACCGCCACGATGACGAACATGATGAGGAGGCCAACGCCTCCTTGACCGCGGTCGCTGCGATGGGCCATAGTGTCAGTATCTGATGAAGGGGGGATGAGGTTCATGGACGTCAGCGCTGGGCCTTACGAGGCGCTCTGACACACATCGAGGAGGCCGTCTGCCTCCTCGAACACGTGGTGCGTCAGCTGGGGCCGACCGTCAGGTTTTCCCTGCAGCCTGCGCCACCTCCTCTGCGTGCGCCTTCTCGTAGGGATAGCGATACTGCCGATAGTAGTAGGTGGAGCTCATTTCGACCTCGGGGGAGATGTTGTTCAGCACCACGCCACCCAGTTTGATTTTGAGACCCTCGAGCTGGGTTTTGGCGCGCTGGATCGCCCGGCGCGCGGTCTTGCCCACTTTGTAGATCAGCACGGTCACATCCAGTCGCGGCGCAATGAGGATGGGGTCGGCCACCGCCAAGACCGGGGCAGCGTCCACGATCGTCAGATCATACCGTGCGCGCGCCCAGTCGAGAAATCGTCCCAGCGCTTTTGATTCCAGCAAGTCCGGCGGGCTATCCACGTTGGAACCGGCGGTAATGATCGAGAGATTATCGAGTCCTGGAGTTTGGATCGCGGCATCGAAGCCCACGTCGCCCATCATCAGCTCCACAAAGCTCTGCACCGCCTGCTCAGGGGCCACGGATTCCATCAACACGTTGGTGAGGCCCGGCTCTTTCTTGCGAAAGCCAAAGCAGAGGTGCACGCTGGGACGGCGCAAGTCCGCATCCGCCAACAAGACGCTGCGCCCTTCTTGGGCGAAGGCCAGGGCGAGGTTGCAGGCGATGACGGTCTTGCCCTCATCCGGCCCGGCGCTGGTTATCAGCATGGTTTTATGATTCATGTCGTTGTTGAACGCTTCCATCCGCACGTTGGTGCGCAACAACCGGAAGGCATCTGCCTGCGGGGATTTCGTCGGATAGTTGATGAGGATCTGCTCCTTTAAGCGACTAATCGCCCGCCGGTGCGGTTTCCTGGGCATCCAGTTCTGCTTGAGCTCAGTCAACCAGGGATGCTCTTTCCCTGTGGCTTGGGGCGAGCTGAGGTACGGAATGACGCCGAGGACCGGCAGTTGCAGGTACTCTTCCACATCTTCAATCGTGCCGATGGAGGTATCCAAGTGTTCGACCACGAAGGCGGACATCGCGCTGAGGACGCCGCCCACGAGCAACCCCAGCAGGTAGTTGAGCTTCTTGTTCGGCTTAATCGGCGCCGTGGGCAACGTCGCGGGATTGACCACGCTCACATCGGAGACCTTCTCCGCTTCGGCGAGTCGCGCCTCGTCGTACTTGGCTTTCAGGGTACGGTAGGATTGTTCTGCGAGTTCGCGCTCTCGCGTGAGCTGGGCGAATTGGATGGCGACGTCGGGCAGCTGCTGGCCTTGTCGGTTGAGCGTCGTAATCCGCTCATCCAGCCGTCGGACATTGGGATGCAGCTCAGTGAACTGCTGCAGGAGCTGGAGTCGTTCCGCCTGGAGTTCCATCAGTTGATTCGCAACCGCTAACGCCTCTCCCTTGGCCTCTCCGGCGATCTGAAAGGTCTTGAGCTGCTCTTCGATCTCCCCGAGGCGTCGCTCGACATGCTGGAGTTGCTGCTCCGTGAACTCACGCAAGGCGCGCGCTTGGCTATTTTTCTCCAGGAGGTTATGCTCACGATAAGCTTCTGCGATAGCATTGGCGACTTCCATCGCGGTCATCGGCTCTTCATGTTGGACATGGAGTTCCATAACATCCGTGTCAGTGACGACTTTCACCTCGAGTAGGCCCCTGAGTAATCCTGCCTGCGCAATGACTTCATCCACAGTCGCCGTAGGGTGCAACCACCCCAACCGCCGCGCAGCGAGTTCGAGAACCGAGCGGCTCTGCACCACTTTGGTCTGCGAGAGCATGGGATCGCCAATCGCCGTACCGGTCAAGAAGGCCGTCATCAGGTCTGACGCCGCCTTACGCTCGGTCACGCGCACGCTGGCGGTGGCTCGATAGATGGCGACTTGGGCATTGGTGTAGATGATCGTGAAGATGACGACGCCGAGGAATGCGGCAATCGCGATCCACCGCCGCTTGCGGAGGATCAACCAGTAATCGCGTAGGTTCAGTTCCGTCTCAGGAATTGGAGGCATTAGCAGGCCACGCTATCCGCTACCGTCAAGTGTACCTGCTGCGGTGCATCTCGACAAGGGTGGCGCCGGTCGAGAGCTCATTTTCTGATATCGAGATAGACTTCGTGGGTGGTGAATCCTGAGAGGACTTGGAGGGTGGTGTTCAGCGCCGGCGCCAGGGCAGCGAGCGCTGCATTGGCATCGGCCACCCACGTGCGCGAGACGTAGATGATGTCACCACCGTCCACCGTCACCGGCGCCGCCTTCCCTCGCCGCAGGAGCGAGTTGACGTTGAGGTGCACGACGCGCGGCTGGTCGGGATACCCTTTGACGATGACGACATCGCGAATCCTCGCTCCGGTCGGTCGAAACCCTTGCGCCATCGCAATCACTTCCGGCACGGTGGTCTTGCCGGCAATGCGGTAGACGCCCTGTTGCGCGACTTCGCCTAGCACGGCGACGCGTTGTTCTCGCATCCGTCGCAGTTCGACGGTCACTTGCGGCTCGCGGACGTAGGCCCGCAGGCGCTCGGTCAACAGGTGGTCCAGCTCGGTCAGGGTCAATCCTTCCGCCGGAATGTCGCCGATGAGGGGGTACGAAATTTTTCCGTCGGGCCGGACGGTGACGTCCCGCGTCAGATCGGGCACTTGCCAGACGGAGACCGCCACCACATCGTTGACGCCAATGAGATAGGTGACGCGCTCCGTCTCCTCCTCCCATCGAAGCGCAGGGACCTTGAGTTCGACCGGCGCCGCCGGCGCGCTGGACATCGCCGGTGGACTGGCAGTCATCGGCTCGGCCTCCAGCACCGTTCCCGGGACGACGGATTGCACCGCCCGCTCAAACTCCTGGCGGGCCCGCTCGTAATCACCCGCTTCGTAGGCTTGCCGGCCTCGCTCAAAATGTTGGTCCGCGGTGGTCGCCTCCAGGTCCTCGACGGCACAGGCCGCGCTACTGGTGAGGAGGCACCAGCCAGCGATCAGCGCGAAGCATCCGAGGCGCCCAGCGATTCTCATGGGCGCAGCGCTGCCTTGGAGCGCAGCTCCACCACGTCAGTTTCGAGTCGCTGACGCAGCGCTTCCGATTGTTCGAGCCGCAGACGCAGCCGTTCAATCTCGGTGGTGACGATGCTGGTTTGCGCCGTCAGCGTCGCCACTGCTTCCCGTTGGCGCGCCACCTCGGCTTGCCAGCGCGCCACGTCCTGTTTGCGCTGCGCCAACAGAAACGCCACTTCCATCTCCAGGGCTCGCTTCGCCGCAGCCAGCGAGGTGGCGTGGGCCTGGAGTGCATCCCGGGCTTGCGTGAGCTGGGCCAGTTGCTGCTGTTGCTGCTCCAACTGCTGGCGCAAGGCGATGAGTTCCTTCGAGAGGCGTCGTTTGGGCGGGCCTTGTTCCACGGCGCGCATCACCGCCTCGTACTGCTCACGCAGGTGGGTGACGACGGCCTCCCGCTGTTCCACCTCGCTGTAGAAGGTCTGTTCCAACCGGTCCCGCGCGGTGTCTACCGTCGAGAGCTCCGCTCGCAGACGCAGCAACTCCGCTTCCAGTGTTGTCTGGGCATCCTGGCGCTGCGCGAGGTCATCCGTCAGGCGCGTCACGTCGGCGTGGAGCCGCGCAATGGTCTGCTCTTGCTCGTGCACCATGGTGCGGAGCGCCGTCTTGTTGAGCTTCGTGATGGATGATCGTGTGGGCGTGGTGGGTGGAGCGAGTGGCGTCGTGGGAACGGATGGACCCGAGGACTGTACAGGCGTGAACGGCGCTGGTTGCGGACGGCTGAACGCCCGGACACCTCCCAGGACCATCACCCCGATCATGACAGGGGCGATGTACACCGCCAGCCGCACAGCACCCGGCGAGCGCAGACGAGCGGCCACGTGTTGGAGTTGGGTCGCTCCCTGCGATTGCAGACGAGCGACGACCTGTCGTAGTTGACTCGTGTCCTGCGAGCGGAGGCGCGCCACCACCTGCTGCAGTTGGTGGATCCCCTGTGAGCGCAGACGCGCGGCCAGCGTTTTCACACGGCTAGCCCCCTGCGACAGCAGTTGGACCACCCACTGTTTCACAACGCGTCCCCCTTGGCTGACGATCCACCCTAGGATTGTCATGCGTCAACCCACGTAGGTACTGTAACAAACCCAGGAACCCTTTGTCAACTCAAAAGTTAGCTGCGGCTGACCTGCCACAGCCAGAGGTCGGTTTGTTCCACGACCGGTTGAAAGCCGGCGTGCCGTAAATCGTTGCGGACTTCTTCTGCGCTCTGAAACACATGCACAAAACACGGCTGGTGCGGATCGCTGCCTGGCGAGACCGTCGGCACCATCCGATCACCCGGCTCAGGGAAGGTGCGCCACGGAAACACGTGCTGACGCAGCGTCCGCCACCGATCCAGCCACAGCGTGCGAGACGACCACGCGCGTCGGGAGGGCGCACAGTAAAACGAGCGATCCAGCGCCAGGAACCCTGGCGACACAAGCCACTGGCGCAGGCGCTGCAGGGTAGCCCGGCGCCGCTGCGTGGTGGGGATGTGGGAGTAGACAGCGCCGGAGAAGTAGATCATCTCCCATGATGAGATTCCATCCGGCCACGTCACCGTCGCGACATCACCGATGTGGCACGTCATCGCGACACCCAAGGCGCTGGCCGTCTCCTGGGCCTGGGCGAGCATCGCGGCTGAGAGATCCAGGGCGGTGATCGTATACCCTGCCTGCGCCAGGGCCAATGCCTCACAGCCGGTCCCACATCCGACGACCAGCACTGGCGATGGTCTCGGCAGGTACCGCCGCACGAGCTGCAGTACCTCTGCAGGCAACCCGCTGCGGTTGTCGCGCGCGAAGCCCGCGACGTCACGCGCATCGCTGTACTTCTGGAGGACGGTCTGTGCTGCGAGCGTAGGCGTGCGCACCCAAAACCGCGGGGTGAGTGCTCGCCGGAGCCGACTGCGCCAGCTCACAATCGCGCGGACGCGCTGCAACTCAGCGAGAGCAGGCGGTGCTGGACACATCGGAGGACAGCCTCATCAGCGACGACAACGGTGACGCGCCACCTGCCAGAGTCCTCGGAGGCCCGCGACGCTGAGACTGGCGAGACGCCAGAGGTAGATCCACCCCGTGCGCCACCCAGCCACGCCATACTGCAGCCGGATAAATGCGCTGGACGGAAACAGGTACGACAGCAGATACTGGAGTTTCGCCCCCCACCCTGGCAGGATGAGGAGCGTGGCGATGCGTTCGCGCCCGCGCATCACGGAGGTCGCCAAAAATCTCGTGAGCCGCGCCTCTGATGAGGGCAGCGCGCCGTTGGACAGCGCGTGCATCACCTCCTCAGGAATCGGCGTGTGACAGTGCGTGCGGACTGCCTGCAAGGCCGTGGCCACCAGGAGGCCGAGGCGGGCCTCCCGCGCGGTCGCCAGGAGGAGCGACCACTGCAGCGTGTCTCGACGGATGAGCCCATCCATCTCGTCCAGCCAGAAGGAGGGCGCACCCGGCCGATGGTGCAGGTAATGGAGACTGAGGTGCAGGAGGAGGTCTTCCGTGGCGAGCTGGTAACTGGGAATTCCCAGGACGTGCGCCGGCTGACACCGTCGCCAGACAGCGGCCATGTCGAGACGATCCAGAAACGGCTGATAGGCCAGACTCCAATGCGGTTCGGCGATGACGAGCAGATGATGCCACTTGAAAAATTCCAACGTGTAGTCATACCGAACCGCAGCCCCAGGGCGTGGCTCGACCTCACGAAAACCCAACGCCGACAGGACCGTGCGCATGCCGTCCAGTTCTTCCCGCCGCACCAATAAGTCAATGTCCCCGGTGGGTCGAGCGACCGGGTTCCCATAGAGCCATTCCCCCAACGCCACACCACGCAGCGGCACGCAGCCCAGGCCAGATTGGTGACTGCTCCGTAAGATCGCTTGCAACTCGTCCACGAGCAGGAGGTTCTTGGCCGCCTCAGCCGTTGAGGCCAGGGGTCGAGGAGGTGTCATGGTCATGCGCATCAGTGCACGTGCTGCGCATCGGCCACGATGATCTCAGCCAGACGCGTCGGCTCGACCCATCGCTGTGGCAGGAGGAGCTGCCGCACCGGTACGCGCGTGCTGAGTTGGGCTAAGTGCCGGAACTGTCGCGTGAGGATGTCCGGGGTCACGAGCGCGGTGTTGTAGAGATTGCGCACCAGAGCGAGGAACGCGGCGGAAGGACTCAGCGCGCGGATGGCTGGTCGTCTGAGCCTCGTGGAACGATGGAGATCATAGAGCACGCGCAGCGGGAGGGCGGTGGTGACAAATCCTGCCGCCACGTCCCGGGGATCCAGGCGACGTTTGGAGGCGGTGGGCACCACCCGCGGAAGCTGTGTAAATGCCTCTGGCAGGAGCCGCTGGCCACTGCCGGGCCACAGGCGAATCTCAGGGTACCCGGGCATCACCAGGGGACGCTGACGCTGCCATACCAGCGTCAACAGATCATCCGCCACCAAGCCATAGCCCGCCAGGAGCAGCGCTGCCGCCAACGTAGACTTGCCCGCGCCAGGCGGCCCCAGGAAGCCGATGGCCCTGCGCCCCACGCGCACCGCGCTGCCATGGAGAGGATCATAGCCTTCCATGAGCAAGAGATAGGAGACCATCGGTCCCAACAGGACATCCAGAAAGGCCTCCGGTGAGGCCTGTGGTGCCAGCCAGTAGTGCAGTTGCCGCACCCGGGGACACACCCAGAATGTCCCCAGTCGTGGCCACCCCACGAAGAGCGCGTGGCCCCGTCCCTGTCGAAGACAGACGCGCCGACGCGGCAGCGGCCATGCGCCTCCTCGACGTGGTAGCAGACGCCATCCGTCAGTCACCTCCCCGCACTGGGGGAGGTGATCCAACGGCGACTGCGCGAGCAATCCGATGCCCGCGACCTGATACTGCCACGGGAAGGCCTGTGGCGCGGAAGAGGTGGCGACGGTCAAGCCGTGCCACCTGATTTCGTCTTGGGCACACCACCCCCATCGTCCCTGTTGCTCCCCTTGGCGCCGGTCAGGTGCTTCAGATCACCATACCGCACCAGTCGTGGCGAGCGGTACGGCTGCTTGCGCCGATTCGTTGCGTTGGGCTTCATGCGCTCCTCCTCCATAGAACACGTCCAACCACAACTCAAGGCCCAGGAGATCAGAGAGTGCCCACGCCGCGGTGCAATTGTCCGCAGTGAGCCCTGCCCTCAACCTCTCGAGCTGCTCCTTGAGCACTGTCCCGTCCACATACCCCCCTGCTACGACGCGCTGATGCGCGGCCAGCGTCTGCAGGAGCCGTGGATACTCCGCCCTGATGGTGGCGTTGGCGACGTCGGTGAAATCGCCCTTCCAGCGTCGCTGGGCAATGCGCTCGGGCAAGACTCCCCTCAACCCCTCGCGCAGGAGCACCTTGGGAATGCCCTGGTGCGTCTGCTGCTCGCCTGGGATCGCCATCAAAAAAGCGATCAGGTCGCGATCCAGGTAGGGAAACGCGACGTCGAGGCCGTGCATCGCGGCCGCCTTCGCATCCCACTCCATGCAGAGGACGTGCGTCGGTGATCGCGCTTCCTCATAGACAGCTCGCGCATGGCACGTCCGCTGGTGCAGGCCCAGCGACCGACGCTGCCATTGGCGGCGCAGCACGCGGCGGCGCAACGACGAGGCATACCACGGGTGCTGAGACGGCCGCAGCCCCTGACGCACAAATCGCGCGAAGGGATACAGCACGGCAGGGACCTGATACCGAATGAGATCGGTGAAGAAACGCTTGCGAAACCACCGCGGACTCGTATCGGTCATCCAGCGGGGAAACTCAGCCAGGTGCCTGGCGACGGTCCGCCACGCGAATCGTCGCACCAGATCCACCAAATACGCTTGCGGAAACAGCGCCTGATCTCCCCAGTGGCCGGTCAGCAGTACCCGGGCGCCTTGCGCGCGCGCGGTCACCATGAGGGCGTGCGTGGAGCTCCACTGTTCGTCGAGAAAGGGAATCTCCACATGCCACAAGACCGAGCGCGCGTGGTCCAGGAAGAGCTGCCGCTCAGCTTTCACGCGGTGGATGGTCACGCCAGAGGCCCGCTCGATCTCTGCCACAAAGCGGTCTTCATCCGACGGAGAACCGCGGCGCGTGAGATACGATAACCCGATCAGCGAGGAGGCAGGGAGGCGACCGCCAGCGACCCAGGATTGAGCCAGGCACAGGATGGCGGATGAGTCCAGACCACCGCTCACGGAGACGGCGACCGGGCTCGCACTGCGCAACCGACGCTGCACCGCCTGCTCAAAGAGCCGTCGGAACGCCTCCGCATATTCTGGAAACGACTTGAACCGCAGGCGGTGGTTCGCAGGAAAATCCCAGTAGCGTTGGACGGTGACGGTCTGTGGCGTCACCACCACCTGATGGGCTGGCGGAACACTGCAGACGCTCTGGAAACACGTGTGCTGGGAATCCGCCCACCGATCGAGGAGAAAATCACCAATCACATCGTGATTCGGTTGCGTGTGGACGTCGGGATGCGCGAGTAGCGCCTTGACTTCCGAGGCACAGAGGAACGCGTGCGGTAACTGACAGTAGTAGAGCGGGCGCACCCCAATAGCATCCCGCACCAGGACCAACCGCTGACGGCTCGCGTCAAACAGCGCCAAGGCAAAATCGCCCACGAGCCAGGTGGGAAAGGCCTCCCCAGCGACCTGATACGCGGCGAGCACCACGGTGGCATCACTGGCGTCGGGAGCGATCGGCAGGTGCTCGCGGAGTCGCGGCAGGAGGTCGCCGCGATTGTCCAGCCGCCCGTCAAACGCGAGGGCCAGGCCTCTCGCATCCACCAGCGGCTGCGTTTCATGGTACGACTCAGGCGTCACCCACAAATTCTGGCAGGCCAAGCCCATCGCACCACGGATCCACTGGCCCTCGCCGTCAGGCCCGCGATGGGCAAGTGTCGCACTCAGGCGAGCCAACAGGGTCTGCTCAATGGGCCGCCCATCGCGATACCACAGACCGACGATGCCACTCATCTTTAGGGGCACCGGGCTAAGGACAGCACCGCCTGAAAGGAGGTCCTGACCTCAGGCGTATCGAGCACGATCTGTCCCTCGTGCTCGAGCCAGGCATGGGCCTGAAACGCCTCGGGGGACTTGTTGACGCCGACTTTCAACTCCGCCGCCAGGCCTCGCCTGCGCAGCAGCGTGAGGAGAATCAGGGATCGTGGCAAGCACTTCAGGCGCCAGGGCCAGCGACGAAAGATGGCTGCCGTGAACCGCGAGAGTCTCTGGTGGGCTGCGGCGCCATCCGCAGGGATGCAACGAGCGCGCGGCCTCATCAGGAAGCGCAACACGCTGGTGAACGAACAGAGCGTCAGTCCGAGTTCAATGCCGACGGTGATGCTCGCAATCTCGCCAAGCCCCACCCAGTCACGCGGCGAGAGTTGCCAGAGTTGTCGCCAGGGGCTAGGCATCGTTCACCAGCCGATGCTGGCGCAGATGCGCGACGAGTTGAGCGAGATCGCGCGCAATGCGCTCTGCTGGGGCCTCGTAGGCCTCGCACAGGAGCTGGTGAATGGCGCGCAACGACTGACCGCGTTGCACGTGGTGCCACACCAGCGCCCCCATCGCATCCAGCCCAAAGTAGGTGCCGGTGTCCAACTGCAGCAACACCATCTCCTCGCCTAATGGCTGGGCGAGGACCGCCTCAGGAATCGCGAGCTGGACATCGAGAGGATCGGCAAGTTGGTTACCACCCATGACGCCATTCCCACCACTGCCGGTGCAGCACTTGAGCGATGGGGGCCGCCACGATCCATGCCTGCATGCGTGTGGGTCTCCACCGCAACTATACCTTCTTGTACAGCAAAAGTCAACGCGGGGTGGGACGGACCGGTGCAACGGCTTAGGAATTACTGGCCGTGCCGCCAATCCTGCCAGAGGTAGCGCAGTGCCTGCCGCACGATGCGCAGGGTGCTGGTGCTGAGGTCGCTGAGGCGTTTCAGGTAGGCGCCTGGCAAGGCCGTGCCGCTGGCTGTCCCGTACCGCTGGCGCATGAACGCTGGCGCGGGAACGCACCGCTGACGCAGGCGGCGGAACATCGCGCGCGGTGAGCCGCTCCAGAGATCCATGACCAGCAAGCCCGCTCGAGGAATCGGTGGATGACTCAAGAGCCATTCGACCATCCGCTGGCGCAATGGCTGCGCCGGCTCCGGTGCCAGCGCGCTGTGGACGTGCTGTGGAAGCGAGACACCGCACAACTGCTCCGCCGCACACAACGCATGAAACACCGCCGCACGGTGCGGGTGGTGTTTCAGTTGCGCTCCGATCACCGCCCAGTCCATCGGCGGAGATGGATCGCTGATGATGCGTGCGAGGTCCGACAGCCAAATCAGCCGCAGCCACACGTGATGCACCGTCATGTGGAGCGCCAAGAACATGAGGAGGTCTTCTGGCGTGGGCATGAAGTACGGTTGACTGTCCACTGGCTGCGCCCGCTCCAATAGCGCGCGCATGTCGTAGTAGGGATATTCTTCCGGTGGATGAAGCTCCAGCACCAAGCCCTCGCCGATGTACACATGCTGTCCTGAGACTTGCTTCTGGATGCCGGCACGCGCCAGGAGGTCGTCAGCCAGCGAGAGCGCCGAGGACTCCACGAGAAAATCCACATCGCCCATCGGCCGCAGGGCGACGTTACCGTAGTAGCGCTCAGCCACCGCAAACCCGGTCAGCACGACCACCCGCTGCCCGGCGCGCCGCATCGCCTCGAGGAAACGCGCCATCGTAGAAAACTGCCGAGTGTTCTGTCCAGCGTCCTGATAGTAGCGTTGCTGCAACAGCTCCAGGATGGACATCGGGACGACATCAGCCGGAAGACGCTTGAGGCGGTCGTACAGGAGACTCCCGACGTTATGGTGGCGCGCCTGATGCAACACGAACCACCAGTCGAGCGGCTCACGGAGTAACGTCTCCAATGCGGCCAGGGCGGCGGTTGCATCGCACCACACGCTGTACTGCAAGACGCGTTCCTCGCGTGTGAGCGGCCGCGCGCCTCGCGGGTGGTACAACGGCAATGCGGCACGGTCAGCCAGATCTCGATGAGGATGTCGCGCCCGCACGAGGGGGTGCGCGAGAAGCGTTGTGCCTCGTCGCGAGGCGTAGGGCTGAAAGCCTGCTCGCTGCAAGCAGCGCAGCGCAACCGGTGATGTCTCCGGCACCTCACAGGTGATGAGGCGTGCACCGACGCTGCGCACCAGGTCGAGACTGGTGCGCACGAGACGCAAGCCCACACCACGCCCACGGTAGCGAAAGCGCACCTCGATGTGAGCAACCCGCCACTCCTGGCCCTGTTGCCGATGCAACGTGAGCTGGGCGACGGACGTGTCACGGCGGCGTAGAGCGAGGTGGAGGCGATCAGGTACTGGCTCGGTGCGGAGTCGGTCGAGCGCGGCCTCCCATGACAACCACTCGCTAAACCGCGAGTGCTCCTGGAACGGAAATCCCACGAGGCGCGTTGTCGCCAGTTGCACGCGCCGCCCCAGCCAGCGGACGACGGCCGTGCCGCGCGCCTGATCCCATCCCTGGAGCAATTGATGCCTCCGCCGATCGCGCCACCGCCACCACCCCACCACCCAGGGTTCTAACCACCAGGGTTGCACACGACGCGGCTCGACAGCGACGACGCGACCGATCACGTGGGCCAGTGGCACCGGATCATCCGGGGCAGTGACCGCATCTCCTTGCGTCGTGAGCTGCGGCGGATGCACACTCAGTTCCACGCGCAGGACGCGATGACACACCCACTGGCCGTCGCGCTGAAACACGACGATCTCGCCCGGCGTGGGTGGGGCGTCCTTCAGGGACTCCACGGAGATCCGATCGCCGCGCTTGAGCGCCGGATACATGCTCCAACCAGCCACGGTGATCCGCGTCCGTTCGAGGAGCACATCGGCCAGCTCGGGCACTTGGGTCATGGGAATCGTTTCGGCGAGCGTTGGTTCGGCGTTCGGGGTTCGGCGTTCGGCGAGCATCGGGTTAGTGTTGTGAGAGACTGCCGTCGAGCTTGGCGCGACGCAGCGCCCAGCGCCAACTCCAGAGCCCTGACGGCACGAGCACCACACAGAACGCGCCCAAAATCCCCAACTCGCGCGTCAACTGTGTGACCGGTGCGCCTTGATAAATCGCCTGCTGCAGTCCCCGAATCGCATACGTGATGGGAATGCAGGCGGAGACGCGCTGGAGCCACTCCGGCAGGACCGTCGTCGGGAAAAACACCCCACCGAGCAATGACCACAACCCATTGAAGGCCCACGCCACAAACGTCCCTCGCTTAAACACTAAAATGCAGCCCGCCTCCAACAAGCCCAGGCTGTTGAAACTGATGATGACCAAGGCGAGGATACTGAGGAGACTGACCCAATTGATCTGGCTAAAGTTGACGCCGAAACCCACGCCGCCGACGACAAAATAGAGGAGGACTTGGAACGTGGCGTAGAATGTGTTCCACACGGCCATCGCCATAACGAACACCCACAGCCGCGTCGGGGTCAAGAGAATCGCCTCCAACGTGCCCAACGACTGCTCATGGGCGAGGCGTCCTGACACGCCGCCGAGCGCGGTGCCGACATACGCGAAGAAGGCGTTGCCGACGAGGACGTAGGCGAAATACGAGGTGCCAAACGGGACTAACGCTGGCGCGATGCGATGGCCAAACAAGCGATCAATAAAGAAAAACGTGGCAATGCCGGTACAGATGCCAAAGAGGGAAAACAGGAACGCAAAGCGGTAACTCGCTTCCATGAGGAATTCTTTCGTGAGGTAGGCCCAGGCCTTTCGCCCTTCAGTGAGGAGGGATGGAGATCGCACCGTCATGATCGTCGGGGTACTCATGAGACTAGCTGGGTGGTGGCGAGCCGCTCGAACACCGCTACGAGCGTCGCGGCGTGGTTACCGCTCAGGCGTCGTAACTCATCCAGGGTCCCCCACGCCACGAGTCGCCCCTGATGGAGAATCGCAATCCGATCGCACAGCTCCTCCGCTTCGTGGACGTTGTGCGTCGCGATGATGGCGGTGCGTCCACCCTGCCTGACCAGGGTGTGTTTGATGAGATGGCGTAACTGGAGCGCGGCCAGCGGATCCAGGCTGCGCGTGGGCTCATCCAACAGCAGCACTCTCGGTTCATGGAGCAGCGCGCGCGCGATCGCGAGCCGATGCCGCATGCCAGTGGAGTACTCACCAAACCGTCGCTCCAGTCCGTCCAGGTTGAGCTGTTCGCGTAACTGCTCCAGGCGTCGCCGCGTCGCTGGAGAGGTCAGTCCGCAGAAGGTGGCGAAAAATGCGAGATTCTGACGACCCGTGAGCCGCCAGTAGAAACTCCGCTCCTCCCCCAACACAAAGCCGATGAGCGCTTTGATGTGATCGGCCTCACGCTGCACGTCGTAGCCAGCGACCCGGACCTCGCCGCTCGTCGGCAAAATGAGTGTGGCAAGGATTTTCAGCAGCGTGGTCTTGCCAGCGCCGTTCGTCCCGAGGAGCCCGAGAATTTCTCCCTGGCGCACCGTGAGGCTGACCTCCTGCAGCGCGGTGACGGGTGGCTGACGACGGATGGGCCGGAGCGAGCGCCACCGCAGTTGCAGCGGATGGAAAATTTTGGTGAGGTGCGAGACGACGATGAGTGCGTCAGCGGTCACTGGAGCGTGCGCCCGAAGTGCTGGATGGCCTTCTGGCGAATGTACCACCGGAAGAAGTTGGCGCCCTGATGCCCGACGGGAATCCAAAACAGCGGCGGCCGTCCCAACGCCTCCCACAAGCGGTCGGTGCAGGAGCGCGGGACCGTGCGATCAAAGACCGCATTAATCATCAGCGTGTGATTCCGACGCGCCGCCGGCGCGAGGTTGAGTGGATCAATGGTGTTGCTGACCACTTGGATGTCTTCCGGCAAGACCCCATGCTGCCGGAGATTGTCTCGCAGGGTGACGGTCAGCGGACTCTGCAGGATCAATGCGCTGATGTCACCGCCAGCCAACACATAGACGCTGCTCGTGATGCGCTCATCAATCCCAGACACCAGCACGCCCACCCAGCCCCCCATGCTGACGCCCATCAGTCCAATGTGGCCCTGCTCAACGCCTGGCTGCTGCAGAACCCAATCAATCCCCTGCCGCGTGTTGATCACGGCTTGGCGCAACAGGTGGACCACTTGCACTAAGTCATCCAAATCCTTAGCCGATTGCAGCCAGCTTTCGTGGCGTTTCTCAAACGTGAAGTAGTACGGCTCGGTGATGTGGAGCACCGCAAATCCGGCCCGCACCAAGCCGCGCGCAAGAAATCGCTCCGCGGTCATGCTGCCGGAGAGGTGGGGCAGGATCAGGACCACGGGATACGTGGTGCGATCTTGCGGTGTGTAAAACATCGCCGAGACGACGCGATCGTTCGAATAGGGTGTCACGAGCGCCGAGGGAAACTGGACCAGATATTTGCGATAGCGGGCGTTTTCCTCCAGGAGCCGCGACGTCGTCGGCTCCTGCGGCGGGAGGTAGTCGAACACCGCTTGCAATGGCTGCGGTGAGGTCTGCGCCCACACCGCCGGCATCACGAGCAGGAGCGCGCACCAGTACAGCATGGAGGAGCAGTAGCGTGTGTGGGGAATCGCCACGAGGTTATCCTACCAGAGCGTCCAAGCGACGGTAACAGATGGGGACGAGAGGATTTGAACCTCCACGCCTTGCGGCACATGCCCCTCAAGCATGCGTGTCTGCCAGTTCCACCACGTCCCCTGCGTCATTGTACTCATCTCATGCAACCACTGTCAACGCGCAGCGCGGCCTGGACGTCGCGCACCACGCGCTGAAACGCCGCGTCCTCGACGACCGGTTGCAGTTGGTCTGTCGTCATCGGCTGAGCTAGTTGCACCCACGAACGACATCCGCCATACGCTGGTGTCACGGCAATCCTCGCTGGGGTGGCCCGACGAAACGTCCGCAGGAGGAGGACCCAGCAGGG
>Ga0209399_10000377_pt1 | contig 27456 bp, 34 predicted proteins | sample OV2TP3_FD_184130 | JGI IMG/M metagenome (GOLD analysis project Ga0209399, IMG submission 184130) | Hot spring microbial communities from Beatty, Nevada to study Microbial Dark Matter (Phase II) - OV2 TP3 (SPAdes) (version 3) | ecosystem: Environmental > Aquatic > Thermal springs > Hot (42-90C) ... | reverse complement strand
TGTTCGAGCGCACGGTCTTGGAGCGCCGCGTCCAGGACTTCGAGGATGAGAAGGCCATCTTCCTGGGCGTCGTGGACGAAGGCGCGCTCTTCTTTGGTCCCTGGCAAAGGGACTTTTGGCCCAAAGGGCTGACGCTGACAGGCGATCCCCTGGGGCAACTTTCCCGACGCTTCGGGGTTTCTCGCTACCAGTCCTCCGCCCGCTGCCAGAGCTTTATCGTCGATGTGAGGGGCGTCCTCCGTTATCACCTAGTCCATGAATTGAATGATCAGGGCCTGAGCGCGCTTCTTGAAATCCTCAAGTCGAGCGCATTCGCGGGCCATCGGCAGGCGAGTTACAACGGCGACTTGGTATACTTATGACCCCTCTTTCTTGATCTGCTCGCTCAGGTAGTTCTCCAACCCGACTTGTTTGATCGTGTCTTGCTGCGTCTCGATCCAGTCGATATGGGCGTCGACGTCCTTGACCATGTCCTCCAGCATGTGTCTCGTCGTGTAATCCCCGACGTTGACACAATGCGCCACGCCGTCCGACAGAATTTTGAGCATCTCCTGTTCGGTTTTGAGATCGGCCTTGAACTGCTCCGGGACGGTCTCCCCCACGTTCACAGTGCCGAGGCGCTGCACGTTCGGCACGCCCTCCAAATACAGGATGTGCCCGATCAATTCGTCGGCATCCTTCATTTCATCGAAGCTCCGTTCCCGCACCTTGTGGTGCAACCGATCGTAGCCCCAGTTCTCGCACATTTTGGCGTGGACGAAGTACTGGTTAATGGCGGTGAGATCAGCAGTCACGGTTTTGTTCAGTAGATCGATGACGCCCTCCTTTGCCTTCATGGCGGGCCTCCTTGTCGGCTGGATTGTTAGGAGCCGCGGGGCACTCGAAGGTGCTCACTGCCACACAGGTGACAGCCGATCCAACGAGAAAAGCGTAAGCCCCTGCCGTCAGAAATGTCAACTGGTTTCTTCAGTAGAATCCATTAGAAATGAATTTCATTTGCGCTATCATCTACAAAGACGAGTGGAATTTAGAGGAAAGAGAGTTTAGCGGGAACGGAGAGGAGCCCTTACGTCTCTTGGAAGGAAACCGGGTTCCGAATGTCGCAGGACGGCGAAGGAGCCGCAGATTGATACTCGTTCAAGGCCAAGGCAGCCAGATCCTGGATGCCTTTTACGCAACGCCCGCAACAGCCTTCCTGGTCCAGTCCCAAAACCGACGCAAGCGCATCAGGACAGACCAGACCGGCACGCCCGATCTCACAAACTTCCGATTCCTTGATCCCTCTACAAAGGCAGATATACACGCCGGCGGTTCCTTGTCAGTTGTTGGACTTCAGGTCTGCACCAATTTAAGAAAACGATTGTGATAACCGTTCTCAATACGAGCAATATTATTACAGCGAAACAACGCTGTCAAGCAGGATTTTTTGATATACTCCGCCTGCTCGCCGACTGAGCGCACACACCACCAGAGGAATGCTTGAGTTGCGACGTATCCTCTTGATTTTCTACTTCTTCTGCCTGATCTTTCCGGCATGGGATTCCGCGCCGGCCGAGGCGAATCACCTCAAGGTCCGCACTCCGTACGCCCTGGACAAGGGAGAGATGGAGGCGGCCTACTGGTTTGACGCCTTCCTGAAGACGCCGATCGCCACATCCGCAGGCCCCTTCCCCCGGCAGCACCTGCTGCGCCATACCGCCGAGCTCGCCTACGGCATCACGAATCGCTGGTGGGTCGAAGCCTACGCGGATTTCGAAAGCCCCACGCAGGGCGGGAGCGAACAAACGACGTTTGTCCGTCATCGGTACGAAACCGTTTACCGGTTCCTGGACCGACAGGGCTTCTGGCCGGCGGCAGCGCTGTATCTCGAATATAAGGTTCCCTTGCGGCGGTTCGACCACAACGACGAGATCGAGTGGAAGCTCCTGCTGGAAAGCCGAATTAAGGACTTCATGATCCGGCTAAACCCGGTCTGGGAACGGGAGTTCAACGATGCTTCGCGGGTCCGGTTCGGGTATGAGAGCGGCTGGTACTGGTTCACCTCACCCGCGGTCCGGCTTGGCGTGGAGGGTTTCGGCAACTTCGGGCCGATCGGCAGTTTTCCGACGACGAACGCCCAGAGCCATTCCTGGGGCCCCGCCGTCAAGTTCAAGTTCGGCCGAGTAGGATGGGATATGGGCATGCAGTTCGGCTGGACAGACGCGAGCGACTACGCCGTCTTCAAGAGCATCCTGGACTTCGAGTTGTAGCGAACCACGACGTGCCCCTTTCCGTGGAACCCATCCATACCGTTCGCTTGAAGCCAGGGGAACAGGACCGCCTGCTGGCCGGGCACCCCTGGATCTATCGAAACGAAGTGGATGGTTGGCCGCCGAGCGTGGACCCAGGCGACCTGGTTGACATCGTTGACAGCCGCGGGCGATTCCTCGGGCGCGGCTATCTGAATCCTCGCTCAACAATCGCCGTCCGCCTCCTGGCCCATGACCGCATCATTATTGACCAGTCCTTCTTCACGAGCCGTCTCCGGCAAGCCCAAGCGTGGCGGGAACGGGTGCTGGGATTAAGAGCCACGTACCGGGTCGTCCACGGGGAGGCTGATGGACTCCCCGGCCTGATCGTGGATCGGTATGCCAATGCCGTGGCGGTCCAGTTTCTCACCGCCGGGATCGAACGGCGCCGGGAACTCATTCTGATGGCCATCGAAGAAGTTCTTCACCCGCAGACGATTGTAGCCAGAAACGACTCGCCGATGCGCGAACGTGAGGGGCTTCCCCGTGAGCGAAGCGTGATCCGGGGAGAGTCATCGCCCCATCCTATCGTGCAGATGAACGGCCTGGACGTGGAGGTGGACCTCCTGGCTGGGCAAAAGACAGGCCTCTTCCTGGATCAGGCCCACAATTATCGCCTGATCGAGCGACTGGTCCCCAAGGCCGTGGTGCTGGACTGCTTCTGCTATACTGGTCTTTGGGGGCTCCACGCGGCCCGGTACGGAGCCTCCCGTGTGATCGGCGTGGACCAGTCAGCGGCCGCCATCGAACAGGCGATCGCCCTCGCCGTGCGAAACAGTCTCTCGGATCGGTGTACCTATGTAACAGGGAACGTTTTCGACGATCTCAAAGAACGCGACCGGCGCAGGGAAGTTTTCGACATGGTCATCCTCGATCCTCCCGCGTTCGTCAAGACTCGGTCCCGCCTCACGGAAGCCATCGGTGGCTACAAGGAAACTAACCTCCGTGCGATGCGTCTGCTCCGGCTCGGCGGCTTCCTGGTCACCTGCTCCTGCTCCCACCATCTCTCCGCCGAGCGGTTCCGAGATCTGCTTCGGGAAGCAGCCCAGGACGTCCGGCGGTCCCTCAAACTCGTGGTGCAAGGAGGCCAAGCCCTCGATCACCCGATTCTCTTGGGAACGGCGGAGACCGAGTATCTCAAGTGCTTTGTTTTACAGGTAATGTGAGCCCTGCGCCGTTGACTGTTTTCAAACGCTGTGCTAGATTGGCGGGTACCTCCGGGCCGGGAAAGCGGGCGATTAGCTCAGGGGGAGAGCGCTTGCTTCACACGCAAGAGGTCGCAGGTTCAAGACCTGCATCGCCCACCAAAGCGAACTTCGTTCGTGCCGCTCCTTTCGATCAAATCGGGGAGGAGATACAATACCTTCCGTGGAAGATTTCACTGGACATTGAGGAGGTTTTGAGGTACACTGTATGCCAATAGTGATCGTTTCAGAGAAGGGAGGCCTGACATGCATCTCACGCGTAGCTTGATGGTGGTTTTGCTTGCCATAACTTTGGGCCTGTCCGCCTGCGCTGGAGGATCCATGATGGCGACAGACTTCTACCACGCGCCTAGACCCGGCGACTTACCGGTCGGCATAGATGAGGGATTGATTACCCGCGATTGGGATGGCGGACATCCGTTCCGGCTGTTCGCGTTCATCCTGAACCCCGCTGGTATCGTCGCCGATCTGATCTGGAACCAACCCTCGTACCTGCTGGCCTCCCAGGACCCGGAACTCTTCGGCTACACCAACCAGGACGAAACTTACCGGCAGCGGTTCGCAAAGTACCGGTATAGCTGGAGCACCCTTTCCCAGAAGCTGGCAGAAAAATAAACTATCTTTGGGTTTTCCCCCGAAACTGGGAGTGTCCTTTCTGGCGAGGACACTCCCCGTTGTTCGCTTGTATGACTTTGCGTCATCTGAGTCCCGTCTTCTCAACCCTATTCTCCATGTGCCTCCTCAGTCTCGCGACGGCCTGTGGCGACGGTCCGCCGATCGCCCCTCCACCACCACCCCCGGCTCCGCGCATCGACCCGGCTCCGGCCTGGAACCTCTGCGACCACCGCGAGACCGTTCTCATGCACGAGGCCGGACGCCGGACCGAACGGTTCCCTTGGGGCAACGGTGAAGAGATCACGATTTACCGGCCCATAGCAGAACGCGAGAGCGAGCACCACCTTTTTTTCGACGACCGGGGCCTCCTGGTGGGCTATATCGGCGTGCTGTACGGGGGTCTCGACCTTGCCACTCAGCCATCATATGCGGCCTGGGTGGCCAAACAGACCGGGATAGATTTCTTGCTGCCGACCGGAAGGCCCGGGAGCAAACCCGGCTTGCGCTCGGGCCGTTTCTACGCCGACCAAGGGGAGCGGGTCAGCGGGCGAGCCATCGTCGTCCCCCAGGAAGATCGCCGGATCCTGTATATCGATTCAAAGGCGCTGACCGCCTATGCTCCCCTGCTCTCCCCGTACAAACCGGAGTACCTGAGTCGCATCAATCTCATCGCCAAGACCGCCCCACGTGCCTTCTATGGACCGGCCGAGAGCGAAAGCCGGGACTATGTCGCCCGCCAGCACTTTGCCAAAGGAGAGGTCGCTCACTTCGCCCTATGCGGGGAGCGTGCGGTTGAACTCGCCGTCGAAGCATACAAGCGCGCCATAGCGATCGGCCTCGGTGAGCCCCTGTACCAGGCAGAGGCCCACCACCGGCTGGGTTTGGCGTACCGCGACAAGGGCCTAATCCCAGAAGCGGCAGCAGCCATCGAGACCTCGCTGAAAATCAGACCGGCGGTCCCGGAAGTGATCAATCACTTGGGAAAGATCTATGGGCTTATGGGAGATCAAGCCAAAGCGGTGGAAGCGTTTCAGACGGCCATCGGTCTCCGTCCCAACTATGCCAGCGCGCACTTCAACCTGGCGGAGGCCATTGAGTCGGTCGAGCCACGCCGTGCGCTCACGGCTTATGAAAATTATCTGGCGTACGTGGAACGGAGCCCGGGCGAGCAAGACCGCATCACCAAGGCCAAGGAACGGATAGGACTCCTCCGTAAAACCGGAAGGTAGCAGCGGGGACCGGCCGGGCCTACCCTGCTGCGCGGACATTCTCGTCTTGTTCTTGTCTGGTCTTGCACTCGATGCAAAGATCGGTCACGGGGCGAGCCTGCAGTCTGGGCAAGGGGATTTCGTTGCCGCATCCTCGGCAGATGCCGAACGAGCCGTTGTCTATTCTCTCGACCGCCTTGTCAATTTTCTTCAACAGCTTCTGCTCGCGCTCTTTGAGGCGTAACTCGAAGTTCCGATCGACCTCGGCCTGGGCTTGATCGGTCAGGTCGGGGGAGGGGATATGGTCCTGCCGATTGGTCAGGACGGCCCCCGCCTCAGCAAGCAGGGCCGCGCGCTGGCGCACAAGATCCTGCCTGATCGAATCGTACTTGCCGGGGGCCTTCCCGGACATCCGCGTCACCGGCTTCTCGCGCGGGAAAGCCCCGACCGTCTTACGGGTAAGCTTGCGGGCGTTTTTCTTCAGGGTGGCCTTTCTGTTCTTGAGCTTGTTTCTCATGGTGCTTCGCCTCTGCTAGCTACCCTATCTCACGACGGCCGTCAAGGGACTTCATCAGGGTCACCTCGTCGGCATACTCGAGGTCCATTCCCACCGGCACGCCAAAGGCGATTCGGCTGATCCGAATCCCCAGCGGCTTGATGAGTCGAGAGAGGTAAATGGCCGTCGCCTCCCCTTCGATCGTCGGAGAGGTGGCCACGATCACCTCCTCAACTCCGCTCCCCTTAAGCCGGTCTACGAGGTCCTGGACCTTGATGTCCGACGGCCCCACGTCATCCAACGGCGACAGCGCCCCCGCAAGGACATGGTAGAGCCCCTTGTACCCTCCGGCTCGTTCGATGGCATGCAGCGTCGTGACTTCCTCTACGACCACGACCCGCGTACGATCGCGTTTCGGGTCCTGACAGATTCCGCAGAGGTCGCCTTCGGCGACGTTACGACACTGTCGGCAGAGCCCCAGACGTGCCTTGACTGCACGGATTGCCTCGGCCAGCCGGTCGGCGTCCTCGCTCGGCTGCCTGAGAATGTGAAACGCCAACCGTTGCGCGGTCTTCCGGCCGATGCCCGGCAGCTTGGTCAGCTCTCCCACAAGGTCCGCGAGAATTCCTTTCCGGTTTATCATAAGAAAAACTGCCCGCTAGAGCAGACCCGGGATTTGAAGCCCTCCCGTCACCTCCTTCATCTCCTCCGCCATCATCTCCTTCGCCTTGCGGAGAGCCTCATTCACGGCGGCGACGACCAGGTCCTGCAGCATCTCGGTATCGTTCGACCGGAGGACTTCCGGATCGATCCTGATCGAGACCACCTCCATCCCGCCGCTGGCAACGACCGTGACCATGCCGCCACCGGATGATGCCTGGACCGTCTTCGTCGCCCCTTCGGCCTGGAGCTTGGCCAGGCGCTCTTGCATGGCTTGAGCCTGTTTCATGATGTTGCCGAGGTTCCCCATCCCTCCGAACGGATTCTTGGACATCGTTTCCCCCTTAGTCGGTATGCCTTGCCGTCCCGTTCTGACCACGCGCGGTTCGTCGCACCTCTTTCACCTCCCCGCCGAAGACCGACAGGGCCTCTTTGACCAACGGATTCGCGAGGGCTTCTTCGCGCAGATGGCGGTCCGAAGCGGCTTCGCGTTCACGCCGGAGCTGGGCCACGGTGGGAGCTGCCGATCCAACTTCAAGGGGGACGATCCGCAGACGAAAATTCCGGCCGGTTAAGGCCACACAGGCCTCCACGATGGCCCGCTGGTACTCTTCTTGTTGGACCATCTTCATGGAGGCCCCTGCCGAGGCAGGAAAGCCGAGCGTCACGACATCGCCCTCCATGTCCACGAGGGCGGCATCTTCAAGAAACGCCCCGACGTTGGGCCGCTCCGTGCAGACCCGTGATACCACGGCCTCCCAGTCCAACACGACCGGGTCCGAGTCGGAGGCCGGAGATCGAGCAGACGCCTTGTTCATGGGCTGAGGGCATTCCGCAGGCTGGGACGATTCCGCCGGCGCGACCCGTGGCTCCGAGAAGGATGCAGCCATGGACGCACGGGCTTTAGGAACAGCGGACTTCTCATTTCCCATCCGACACGCCCGGACGAGAGCCAGTTCGACCACAAACCACGGGTGCTGACTGGTGCGCAAACCTTCTTCGGCCTGCATGAAGATCCGGAGCAACTCCTGGACGTGTTCCAAGGTGAGACGCGCGGCATCGGCCCTGGTCTCCGCCTGCTCTTCAGGCGCCAGCTCGATCAGGTCGTCGGCATCGGCCACGATCTTGGCCACCAGCATGTTCCGGACATGTTCCACGAGTTCGCTGCAAACCTGGCGCAAGTCACAGCCGCGATCCTGCACCACGGCAAGAGCACGAAGCGCCCGCGCGCCGGCCTGATCCAGGACAGCCCCCAACACTTCGCGCAACAGCTCGCGCGGGACCGAACCCAGGAGAGCCATCAGGTCGTCACCCGTCAAGCGCTTACCGCCGAAGGCTACGGCCTGGTCCAGCAGACTCAAGGCATCCCGCATGCTCCCGTCGGAAGCCCGGGCGAGGGTGCTCAAACTGCGGTCATCGCCTGTGATCCCTTCCGCCTGCGCGACGCGTTTCAGATTCTCCATGATTTCGCGCCGCGAGATCCGCCGAAACGTGAAGTGCTGGCATCGCGAGAGGATCGTTGGGGGAATCTTATGAGGCTCCGTCGTGGCAAAAATAAAGACTACGTGGCCGGGTGGCTCCTCCAGCGTTTTGAGCAGGGCATTGAACGCGGCCGTCGAGAGCATGTGAACTTCGTCGATGATATAGATGCGGTAGCGGCCATGGGCCGGCGCCGTCTTGACGGTTTCGCGCATCTCGCGGACATCGTCCACGCTGTTGCTGGAGGCGCCGTCAATCTCCAACACGTCGAACGACATGCCCCGGCCTATCTCTCGACAACTCGCGCACTCAAGGCAGGGAGTCGCCGTTGGACCGCGTTCGCAGTTGAGGGCCTTGGCCAGGATGCGGGCCATGGTGGTCTTGCCGACGCCGCGCATGCCGGAGAACAGGTAGGCGTGGGCCGTGCGGCCCGAAGCTATGGCATTGGTGAGAGTTCGGACGACATGCGGCTGTCCGCTTACCTCGGCGAACGACATTGGGCGGTGCTTGCGGGCCGAGACCTGATAGTCCATTGCTCGTTAGACGTTAACCGTTAATCGTCACGCCAGAGAAGTTTTGAATTGTCCCAACTAACGAATACCGACTCCCGGGTTCACCTCTTCAGTTTAGTGGGGCCAGGTGATCCTGCGGCACACAAGAGAGCCTCCTTACCGTTGCTTCCTTCCGGACCTGGCGGGGTTCAAAGGTTCCTGTTGCACAGGGCCCGGCCCCTTAGTTCCAAACTTGCTCGGCTTGGCGGAGAGGGCGGGATTTGAACCCGCGATACAGTTTCCCGTATACGGCACTTCCAATGCCGCGCCTTCGGCCACTCGGCCACCTCTCCTCCTCGCTTGCGGTGCCGCTGATTCGATCAGATGCAGCCTCGATTCAATACCTACGGTACGTATTCTCTAACCACCCGCGTCGACAAAAATCTCTTTGAGCGAAGCTCCTTAATTCTGACGCAAGCTCGCTTTGGCGGAGAGGGTGGGATTTGAACCCACGGTCCCTTGCGGGACAACGGTTTTCGAGACCGTCCGAATCGGCCACTCTCGCACCTCTCCACCGCGCTTGCGAGGGCAGCCACTTCGATCAAACGTGGCTGCTACTCAATACCTACAGTACGTATTCTGTAACCACCCGCGTCGACAAAAATCTCTTCAAACGCCGGTCAGGTCCTAAAATCCGCCTCCACCTTCTCCCTTAACCCCTTGAAGAACCCTTGCAACAGATACTGGCTTTCTTTCTCTCGGACCCCCCCGACGACTTCGATGCGGTGGTTTAGTCCCCGCTCTTCCGGAATGTTCAAGATTGACCCGCAGGCCCCGCCCTTGGGATCCCGCGCGCCGAACACCACGCGCGCGACGCGCGCCAGGATGGCCGCCCCGATACACATGGCGCACGGTTCCATCGTCACGTACAGCGCGCTGTCCACCAAGCGCCAGGTTCCTAGATGCGACGCGGCCGCCCGGATCGCGATCATCTCAGCATGGGCAGTGGGATCCTGCCACGCCTCCCGCCGGTTGTGCGCGCGGGCGACCACAGCCCCATCGGTAACCAGAAGTGCCCCGACCGGCACCTCGCCGGCCTCCGCCGCGAAGCGCGCCTCGTCGAGCGCGATCAGCATGTAGTCGAGGTGTTCTTCAGGAATTCGTCGCTTCATGAACTTAACCGGCGATGTTACCATAGGCATCGGGGGTTGTCATGCGCGTCATCGTCCTTGGCTCCGGCACCAACGTCCATCCGAAGCGGGCCGCCGCCGGCTATGTGGTGGAGACCGACCGGTTGCTCTTGTTCGACTTCGGCCCCAGGACTTTGATGAACCTCAGTAAGGTCGGCGTAGATCGTCACAGGCTTCAGCATCTCTTTTTCAGCCACTACCATGCGGACCATTTCTCCGATTTCATCACCTTCTTTTTCGACGCCGTCTTCCACGCCAAATTTATCGCGCCGCGGCCGCCGCTCACAGTTTACGGACCGAGGGGTACGCGCGCCCTGTTCGGAGCAATCTTGAAGCAATTCCCGGGGTTCGCTTCGGCTCCGTTCAAGGTCACGATCAAGGAAGTGACGGATCGGACGATCCGTCTCGGCGAGACCCGCGTCACGGCCGGCACCGTGGTTCACAGCCCGCGCTTGCACTGCCAGGGGTATCGCGTGGAGCACCGCGGGACGTCATTCGCCTATTCAGGAGATGCTGAGCATTGCGAAGGCCTCGTGAGGCTCTGCCGAGGCGCGGACTTGGCGATCCTGGATTGTTCCTTTCCCGTCCAACGGCCCGGCAAAGGCCACATGACCGCCCGCGATTGTGGCCGCGTGGCCCGGGCTGCCGGCGTGAGTCGCCTCGTGCTCTCCCATTTCTATCCGGTAGCCGAGCGCTACGATGTCAAAGCCCAGGCCGGGCGGGAGTACGGCGGCCGGATCGCGTTGGCCAAGGATCGGATGCGGATCGAGGTCGGCCAGCGGGCTTAGTCGTCCTTCTCCGGAAGTCCCAAAATCTCGATGAACCGCGTCAGTTGCGCGGCCTTTCGGATGTCCTCCTGTTTATTGTAGATGGCCACCAAGTTCTTGATCATGCGGATCAGGATGGCGCGGGTGGGCGTTTTTTGAAGGTATCGTTCCTCGAAGCCATAGCCGGCTTGTTCGAGAAATCTCGTGCAATCTTTTTGCGTCAACAGCGTCCCGCCATTGAACGAATCCACAAAGATCCGGTAGCGACCGGTCTCGTACTTCACGAGGAAGTGACCCGGCATTCCCACGCCGAAGACCGGAAGGGCCAAGCGCTTGCTTAAAAGGAGGTAGACCGCGCTCAGACTGATCGGGATGCCCGTCCTTCGCTCGATGACCTTATTGAGGTAGCTGTTCTGGACCTCGTAATACTGGCGGGTATTGCCGGTAAAACCCTGTTCGACAAACAGGTACCGGTTGATGGTCTTGACGGTTTCCTCCCCGGAGGCCTTCCGCCCCAGACGCTCCTGCACTTCTCCCGCCATGGCGTCCAAGGTCTCGATGTGCCGAAGCAGATCAAGGTCAGGATAGGCAAACCGGGCAATCAGGAACGCCCCGGTCTCCAGGTCGAGGACTTCGTCGTCGCAGGCGGAGAGGACGTGAAAATCGCCTTCGAGCCGCTGCCCCCAAATGTCATCCAGAACACCACGAATGCGCGCGGCCATCTCCGGTTGCTCGATCTCTGCCTCGCGCAGCATGGGAACGGCCCGGTCCCCGATCTCCACCAGTTTGCCGGCAATAGTGTAGGCCACACGCTCGTCGTCATCCGACAAGAGACGGATCAGCGCTCTGATCTGGGTGGCAGGAACCGACAACATCGTGCCGGCATCTTAACAGACGACTCGCCTGGCTTCAAGGCGGAGAAACCCGTCCGAACTCCTGCCCGAGCGTGCGGCGGAAGGGTACTCGAGGACCACGCGACGACCACTATGCTGCATACGGACTGCCCGCCCGAGCTTTCAGCGACGAGGTTTGAAATCCATCTTTCCAGCTTGACTCAAAACTTGACTTATACTTGACTTATAACTTGACTGACGCTTGACTTATCTTCGATGGATCTGCTGAATCCGCTGCTTGAGGCGGGGCTGGTCCAGCGGATCGGCACGAAGAAGTCCGGGCGATATATTCTCGCCTAAGGTAGGGGCGGTTCGCGAACCGCCTTTACCCCAGTGTGCGGCGATCCAGACCCCGAGGGAGTTGCCCCACAAAGACGAAAAGACTACAATCCAGTCTAGCCTTAACCTTAAGAGGGAGGCCATGGCAGTCACTAAGACCAAAGCACGTCGCGTGAGAGAACCCCAAATACTGGTGCCGGAGCACAGACTGACTATTCTCCTGGCCAAAGATAACGGCTCCTACTGCGCGAAATGCCCCGAACTCGACCTTGTCACGCAACTCCCGACCGCCGACGCTGCCCTGGAAGACCTGATTGAAGCGATCCGCGACTACTCTGCGGAATATCTGCGAGACCGCAAGCTTTACGCCACAAGCCCGAACCGGGCGCACCATCTGCCCTACGTCGAAGCCATTGCCGCCTGCAAGACCGACTGGGATCTCCGCACCCTGATCGAGATCAAGCATGGCTTCGTTCACGTATGACGACTTCCGCGCTGTCCTGAAACGGGCAGGCTTCGAGAAACTCCGATCCGAAAAGCACGAGACCTGGCGCAAGATTCTCCCGAACGGAGCGATCCTGCGCGTCCGCATCAGCCACCAACATAAACGCGACATCCCCAAGTGGCTGTTCCACGAAATGCTGCGGCAGGCCGGGCTTACGGTTGAGGAGTTCAGAACGCTGCTAAGAGACTAAGGTGGGCCGGCCTTTTTATCCCAGCGTGCGGCGGAAGGCGCGGGCGGCGCCCCAGAGGCAGACGGAATCGAAGACTGTCATCACGCCGACCACGATGCCGATCTTCGGCAGCGCGGCGGCCCAGCCGGAAAGAATGAGTGGGCGGACTGCGTCAATTGCCCACGTCATGGGATTGAGCTGCGCCAGGACCGCCATCCACGTCGGCATGGCCGAGAGCGGCACAAGGGCCGTGCTGAGGAAGATCATCGGCAGGGAGAGGAAGCCGAGCATCGAGAAGAAGTCGCCGTGGCTCTTGACCGAGAAGGCCAGAGCCATCGAGATGGCCGTCAGGCCGACTCCGAACAGCAGTCCGATCAGAATGATCACCGCCACGCCACCGATCCCGGTGACCGGATGGACGCCGAACAGGTAGGCCACGCCCAGGATCACCAATACCTGTAACGAGGTGATCGTCATAACGAACAGGAACCGGCTGATGACCACGGACGTCCGGGAGATCGGCGTGGACATGAGCCGCTCCAAGAAGCCGTTTTCCTTGTCGAACAAGAGATCCGTCCCACCCGCCAAACCGTTGTTGAGGATCGTCATCACGACGACACCCGCCGCGAGGAAAGCGATATAGCTCGGCGCCTGCACGACCCGGGTGTCAGCCGCCCGCTGGAACAGATTCCCGAAGAAGATCAGCCAGAACACCATCGGCTGAAAGAGTGTGAACAGCATGCTGAACTTCTCGCGGCTCAACCGCTTCACCCAGCGCATCGTCAGCGCTCCGACTTCTTGCATGTACTGATTCATCAAGCCTCCCCTTTGGGAAACTCTTCTTTGATCCGGTGGCCTGTGTGCGCCAGGAAGACATCGTCCAGGCGAGGCCGGTGATAGTCCACGAACTCAAGGCGGCACCCGTGCGCGGTCACCGCGCTCAGGATGGCGGGGAGCGTGGCTTCGGGGGAGGCCACGCGGATGTCCAGCACGTTTTGTTTGGTACTCACGGCCCGAATCGCCTCTTGTTTCTTCAGCGCCTGCGCTAAGACCTCCACCCTGCCAAGATCGCCGGGCGAAAGGGTGAGGGTGACGACATCGCCGCCGAGCCCGGACTTCAAGTCGGCCGGGGAGCCAATGGCTTTGACCCGCCCCCCATCAATGATGGCGATGCGGTCGCAGAGCTGGTCCGCTTCATCCAGGTAATTGGTCGTCAATAAGATGGTGATGCCCCGGGCCTTGAGCTGACGGATGTGGTCCCAGATCTTCAGGCGGCTCTCGACATCCAGGCCCAGCGTCGGCTCGTCCATAAACAGCGCCTTGGGGTCGGGAATCAGGCCGCAGGCGATGTCGAGCTTGCGCTTCATCCCCCCAGAGTAATTGCGGGCCACCTCGTCGGCCTTGTGCTCGAGATTCACCAGCCTCAACACCTCAGTAATGCGGGTGGCGGCTTGGTCTTTGGGGAGGTGGTACAGGCTGGCGAGGAGTTCAAGGTGCTCGCGGCCCGTGAGGAACCGGTCAATTGCCCGTTCCTGTGGAACATAGCCGATGGCTTGGCGGACCTCGGTGGCCTGCGCGACCACGTCCATGCCCAGGACGCGGGCCTGGCCGCCTGAGGGGCGGAGCACCGTGATCAGAATGCGGAGGGTAGTGGTTTTGCCCGCTCCGTTCGGACCGAGCAACCCGAAGATCTCGCCCGTGGAGACCTGGAAAGAAATGTCCTCGATGGCGGTAAGCCCGCCTTCGTACGTCTTAGAGAGACGCGCCGCTTCTATCGCACCGGGCGCGACAGGCGCAAGGGAGCCGCTCAAGGTCAGCCCCACCCGGCCAGATCGTTCCGCTCATAGCGCTTAAATTGCAAGAGGTCAAGGAGCCGGCGAGCTTGCTGGACCAGCGAATCAGATTCCAGAAGGAATTGCTTCTCCAAGGGAGTAAAGTCCAATCCGAATGAGAGATTCTGCACCAACGCCTCGTCATGGAGGGGCTGCTTCAGCAAGGTCGAAAGCGCCAAGCCGCTCTCGCGGGATTTCAAAAAGGCAGTCGCCACATTCAGCAGTTCCGTCCGAACTGCCGGCGGGAGACTCGACTCGAGTCCGGCAAACGCTTTGAGATCAATCCGTCCCTGGCGGTAACTCTCGGCGCCGGTTTCATCGCAGATTTCGAACCGGCTGAGCCCCTGCAAGAGGATGTTGAACCGTCCATCCGACAGGGATTGCACGGTGATCATCCGGCCCACGCACCCGATCGGAAAGATCGGAGGGGCCCCTTCATAATCGGATTCCCATCCTTCCTTCAGCAGGACCATGCCGATCATCCGGTGAGTTGTAGCTGCGTCACGAACCATTTGGCGGTACCGGGCCTCAAAGATATGCAGGGGGAGGTACGTCCGCGGGAAAAAAACCACGTTCGGGAGCGGAAACAGGGGAATTACGCCGGGGATACTGACCGGCTCGAGGTCGCCGCCGGATCCTGGTTGAGGACTGATAAACATCGGCTAACGATAGCCGATGAGGCGCGGCTTGTCAATTGATCTGCCTTGATATTCGCGGCTTCCCTCAGCTAGAATGCGGCATCCGGAGAGATTGGCTCATCATGTTTGATGAGCAGAGGAGAGCCTCCTGTGGGCATGACGATGACAGAGAAGGTGCTGGCGCGACACGCTGGGCGGAAGACCGTCGCGCCGGGCGAGAATATCTGGGTTGACGTGGACATTTTGATGACCCACGACGTCTGTGGGCCGGGGACGATCGGGATTTTCCGCAAGCAATTCGGTCCCCAGGCGAAGGTGTGGGACCGGGAGAAGGTCGTGGTCATTCCTGACCATTACATTTTCACCAACGACCAGCATGCCCACCGGAATATTGACGTCCTGCGGGCCTTCGTGAAGGAGCAGGCCCTGCCGTACTACTACGACGTCGGCACGGACAAGTACAAGGGCGTCTGTCACATCGCATTGCCCGAGGAGGGGCATACCCGTCCGGGGGAAGTACTCTTCGGGACCGACTCGCACACCTGCACGGCCGGCGCCTTCGGCGAATTCGCCACGGGGATCGGAAACACCGACGCCGCGCTGATCATGGGCATCGGCAAGCTCTGGGTGAAGGTGCCGGAGACCATGCGCTTCGAGTTCGAGGGGCCGCTCCCGCCCTACCTGATGGCGAAGGACCTGATCCTCCACATCATCGGCGACATCGGGGTTGACGGCGCGACCTACCGGGCGATGGAATTCGCGGGCGACGGCGTCCTGTCCCTCTCGATCGAAGAACGCATGACGCTCTGCAACATGGTGATCGAAGCGGGAGGCAAGAACGGCATGATCCCGGTGGATGCCGTCACTGAGACATTCGTGAAGTCCAAGACCTCCAAGCCCTATGAACCGGTCGCGGACGATCCGGACGCCCGCTTCCACAGCGTGCGGCGCTACAAGACCGCCGACATCCAGCCCACGGTGGCGAAGCCGCACTCCCCGGATAACCGGAGCACGGCCCGGGAGTGTGCCGATGTGAAGCTGGACCGCGCCTACATCGGCTCCTGCACCGGTGGTAAGCTCAACGACTTCATGGCTGCGGCAAGGATCCTGAAGGGTCAGCAGGTCAAGACCGACACCTATATTGTCCCGGCGACGACGGAAGTGGCGCGGGGCCTGGCGACCACCAAGCTGGACGGGGAATCTCTCATGGAGATTTTCCAGAAAGCCGGGGCGAAGATCTCGCAGGGCGCGTCGTGCGCGGCCTGCCTAGGAGGCCCATCGGATACGTTCGGGCGGCTGAACAGGAGCGAGGTCTGCATCTCAACGACGAACCGGAACTTTCCCGGGCGTATGGGTTCGAAAACGGCTCAGGTGTATCTGGCTTCACCTTACACTGTTGCAGCGTCCGCGATCACGGGCACGATCACCGATCCCCGCGAGTTCTTGTGAGCGTGACCCAGCGTGCTCTCCAAATCGCTCTCAGCCTGTAAGGAAATCCTGGCGGGGGATCGCACCATCCTCCGCGAGTTACTCCATCCCGCTCGTGATGCGGCCGCCATCGGATACAGCCTGGCTCACGCCAAACTGGAGCAAGGCGCCTCCTCGCTGCCGCATCGCCTGACGACCTCGGAAGTTTACTATTTCATAAGCGGGAAGGGCCGGATGCACGTGGACGGCGAAGCGGCCGCAGTCAGTCCGGGACAGGCCCTGTACGTTCCCCCTGGAGCAGTCCAGCATCTGGACAACACCGGTCCCGATGATCTCGTGTTTCTCTGCATCGTGGATCCGGCCTGGCGGATCGAGGACGAGGAAATATTGTGAGGAAGCATGCAAGACGTAATTAAGGGCAAAGCCTACGTCATCGGCGACAACATTGATACTGATCAGATCATCCCCGCCAAGCACCTGGTGTACAGCCTGAGCGATCCCGAGGAGCGCAAGCTGTACGGGAAGTACGCGTTTTCCGGCATACCGGACGCCGTGGCCGGGCTCCCGCACGGCAATATCAAGTTCGTCCCTGAGGGAGACTATCGCTCCTCCTATCGAGTTGTGATCGGGGGGAAGAACTTCGGCTGCGGCTCGTCGCGTGAGCATGCAGCCGAAGCGCTGCAAATCGCGGGCATCACGGCGGTGGTCGCCGAGTCCTACGCGCGGATCTTTTATCGGAACGTGGTGGATGGCGGTTTCTGTATGCCCCTCGAAGTCACCCAACGCCTGGTCGGCGAGGTCTCCACCGGAGACGACCTGGAGATCAACGTGCCGGCCGGCTCGATCAAGAACCTGACCACCGGCAAGACCTATACCTTGCGGCCGCTGGGCGATGTACTCGACATCATCAAGGCCGGCGGGGTCTTCGCCTACGCCCGCCGAGCCGGATTGCTGAAGTCATGAAGGCGCGGATCGCAGTCCTGCCCGGCGACGGGATCGGCCCCGAGATCATGCCGCAGGCCGTGCAGGTCCTGGAGACGATCGCCGCTCGCTACGGGCACACCTTCGAGTTCCGCGCGGCCGATGTCGGCGGGGCCGCCATTGATAAGACCGGAAGGCCGCTACCGGACGAAACCTTGACGCTCGCCAGGGAAAGCGACGCGATCCTGTTGGGCGCCGTGGGCGGTCCCACGTGGGAAGGCCTGGACTATACCGTCCGGCCTGAGCGGGCGCTCCTCGGGCTACGCGAGCAGCTAGGCCTATACGCCAACCTGCGCCCGGCGAAGCTCTACCCGATGCTGGCGGACGCCTCGACGCTCAAGCCCGAGGTGATCACCGGCATTGATCTGCTGGTCGTCCGCGAGCTGACCGGAGGCATCTACTTCGGAAAGCCCAAGGGTATCGAGAAGACGCCGGATGGCGAGAAGGGAATCAATACCGAGGTCTACACGACGGCGGAGATCGTCAGGATCGGAAAGGTGGCCTTCGAGGCCGCCCGTAAGCGCCGGCGCAAGGTCACGTCGGTGGACAAAGCCAACGTCCTCGAGTCTTCGGAGCTCTGGCGGCGGGTGATCATTGACGTCTCCAAGGGCTACCAGGATGTCGAACTGAACCATATCTACGTGGACAATTGCGCCATGCAGCTCGTGCGCAACCCAAAACAGTTCGATGTGCTCGTCACGACCAACCTGTTCGGCGACATCCTGAGCGATGAGGCAGCGATGCTGACCGGCTCCATCGGCATGCTGCCCTCCGCCAGCCTGGGCGGCACGGTGAGCAAAGTCGGATTGTATGAGCCGATCCACGGCAGCGCTCCCGACATCGCCGGCCGGGACCTCGCCAACCCGATCGCCACCATCGCCTCGGCGGCGATGATGCTGAGCTACTCCTTCAACCTCGACAAGGAAGCGGCGGCCATCGAGCGGGCGATCCTCCTGGTGCTCGAGCAAGGCTACCGGACAAAGGACATCCAGTCGCCGGGATCCAAGCTCGTGGGCACGAAGGAAATGGGGCGTCTCATCCGCGCGGAACTCGGAAATGTCTAGCAGTTCGTGCTTCGACGAGCTCAACACGAACGGTTATAGCATTCACCCGGAAACACCGAGCCTAAAATATCCGGTCGCCCTGAGGCTGTCGAAGGGCGACCATTGATGCCCACGATCGCCCCGGGAACGATCACGACCGTCGCCGGCACCGGCGAGCCCGGCTGCTCCGGCGACGGCGGGCCTGCCCTTCAAGCGATGCTCAACGAGCCCAAAAGCGTGACCATCGCCGGAGGTTTCCTCTACATCGCCGACGCCGAGAACCATCGCATCCGCAAAGTTGATCTGACCACCGGCGTGATCTCAACCATCGCCGGTGAGGGTACCGGCGTCGCCCCCTCTCCCTTACCCTCTCCCTCGGAGGGGAGAGGGCAGGGTGAGGGTGAGGACCTCGACCCCTTAGCCGACCCCGTCAAGGCGAAAGAGGACAAAGTTGTGCAACTCGCCGACCAGAGCGGCACCGTGCGCTTCCTCGTCGGCACGGCCGAGAAGGGACGTTTCACGGGGGACGGCGGACCGGCCGTGGCGGCGACGCTCAACTTCCCGTCCGCCGTGGCGGCAGACAGCAAAGGGAATCTGTACATCGCCGACACCTTCAATCATCGGGTCAGGCGCGTGGACGGCCACACCGGCCGCATCAGCACGCTGGCCGGAAACGGTACCGCCCGGTTCTCCGGCGACGGCGGGTCGGCGGACAAGGCCGCGCTCAACGAGCCGGTCGCGCTCGCGCTCGATGAACAGCGGGACCTGCTGTATATCGCCGACCTGGCGAACTATCGCGTCCGCGCGGTGGACCTCGAAACGGGTCGGATCATGACCTATGCAGGCAACGGCGAACGGGAGTACGACGGCGACGGGAACAAGGCCGCGCACGCCGCTCTGTCCGGCCCCAGCGGCCTGGCCCTGGATGCCGAGGGGAATCTCTACATCGCGGATACCTTCAGCGGGCGTATCCGAAGGGTAGACCTGGTCACGCGCACCATCAGCACAGTTGCCGGGGACGGGACGGAGTATCGCTACCAGGGGATGCCCAACGAGTTCTCGACCGGCCTGTCTCGGCCGTCCGGCATCGCGCTGGCCGGGGACGGGACTCTCTACATCACAGACTCAGACAATCACTTGATCAGAAAATGGAGCCCGCGAACCAAGATCATCACCGTGATCGCCGGCAACGGCAAGCCGCAATTCGCCGGCGACGGTGGCCCCGCCGCTGCCACAAGCCTCAACTACCCCTTCGGCGTCGCCATGGACCCGGCCGGCAACCTCTATATCGCCGACACTTTCAACCACCGGATTCGCATGGTCGCCGCGGCGCCGTACAAGGCCTGCCGTTAACTCTCCATCATCTCCAGCCGGGCATCAAACTCATGGTTGCACTGCGTGCAGCGCACGCAGTCCCTTTCGACCGTGCCCTCGTCTAAGGGCGTGGCCATACCGCCACAGTCCGGACAACGCCTCAGATGCACTGCCTGCTCATCCAGGGCCTCGAACTTGGAGCCGCGGAGGCAATACACCGGCTTCCCGTCGAGCATCCACGTCTTGCCGCTGTTATCCACGACGGGCAAGGTAATGTAATGACGCGCCGCGTAGTCTTCCCGCTCCTTCGGGGTTGAGAGTCCGTCTTTGATCAGTTTGTTGGTTTTCGCGTCATACAGCGCATCACCCTTCACGATTACTTTGGTCGGTCCCATCTTGCACCTCCAAGCTACATGCCGTCCGCCTTCGACGCGTAGCGGTTGCGTGCCTTGTCCATTGCGTCCGTCAGGTCCTTCCATTCCTGGGCGGTCAGCAGGGCCTTAATCTGGAATCGCATTCCCAGGATCTTGGTCGCGCTCGCCATCCGGGCGTTATTCTGCTCGTCCAGCACTTTGGTGAACTGCTCCGGCTTCGCCGCATAGTCCGCATTCAACGCGTACAGTTGCTGGTGATAGGCGCGGGTCTGCTTGGAGGACTGCTTGACCTCCGCAACGATGTTCTGGATGGCTGCCTGGACTTGCTTGGCCTTCTCCGGGTCCTTGACGGTTTGGCTCACCAACTCGTTCATCTCGCCGACCCCTCGTTCGAGCGCGGCCTCCCTGTAACTCTCCCCTGTGCCGTAGCCATGGGGTCTAGCACAGCCGGCCGCTGTGAGAGTCATTGCTACGAGCGCCAGCAACAGCATGTGTGTCGTCTTCATAGTCTCCCCCTGAAATGATTACTCGCTGCAAAAGATCATCACAAGCAACTCCCCGGGTAGAAGCATAATCGTTCCCGGCTCCCAGTGCAATTCTGTCTTACAGAGGATCAAGCCGGTTGACCCGTCCCTGCGTTGTCACTACAATTGGCCCGCCGCGAAGCAGTGCACAACGACCCGCACAGAGGACCTTCAAGCATGCCGATCACGACCCGCATTCACGCCCTGCTTGAACAAGAGCGGACTCTCATTTTCCCCGGCGTGTACGACGCGCTGAGCGCGAAGCTGGTAGAGCGCGCCGGCTTTCCGCTGACCTTCATTTCGGGTTACAGCGTGGCGGCCACCCAACTCGGGCTGCCGGATTTCGGCTACCTGACGCAGACCGAGATGGTGGGCACGGCGAAACGAGTTTGCGCCTCGGTCAAAATCCCGATCATCATTGACGCCGACACGGGGTACGGGAATGCCCTCAATGTGATCCGGACGGTCAATGAGTTGATCGAGGCCGGGGCCGCGGGCATGTTCCTGGAGGATCAGGTCTGGCCCAAGCGCTGCGGGCACATGAAGGGCAAGCGGGTTATTCCGGTGGAAGAGCATGTGCAGAAGATTAAGGCCGCCGTGGAGGCGCGCCGGGGCCGCGATTTCTTCATCGTGGCCCGCACGGATGCCCGGCAGGTCAACGGTCTTGCGGATGCGATCAATCGGTGCCGTCGGTACAAAGAAGCGGGTGCCGATGCGCTCTTCATCGAGGCGCCCAGGAGCAGCGAGGAACTCGCCACGATCGCTCGGGAGCTGCCGCCGCCGCTCGTCGCCAACATGCTGGAAGGAGGCGTGACGCCTTTGCTCACCAAAGACGAGCTGGAGAAGCTCGGCCTGCAGCTCATCGTCTGTCCGCTGACCGCGCTCTACGCCTCAGCCAAGGCCATGCAGGACATGTTTGCGCTGATCAAGAGCAAAGGGACCACCCGCGACGCCCTGGACCGCCTGCTCCCCTTCCAGCAATTCCACGACATCATCGGGCTCGACGATTACTACAAACTCGACGAGAAGTACCGGACCCAGGACGGAGTCTAAGCGCGGGTCCGACTCGCCGCCACCCGCTAAGAGGATTTTCCTGCAGTCGTAACCGTTCCGAACCAACTGTAGCGGTAGCGCGCGACGAGCCGATAGGCGAGATAGGCGAGCGGCCGGATCAAAGGAACGCCCAGGATGGCGTGCAGGACCCGCCCACCGGGAAGACCCGGCACCAGCGGCAGAAAGGCATCCAGGCCACGGCGCACTGAGCCGTCGTGTTCCACCAGAAAGGCCGCATCGGGGCAACCCGGTTTGTAGTCGGAGCCGAGGCGGCAGGCGGCCTCATCGCTCTGATACGGCACGAACCGGACACCAGGGTCCTCTCCCAAACGCTCCAATCCTTCTTTGGCCGTCACGCAGAGGCGGCACTGCCCATCGTAAATCAGGATCCGCTCCGGGCTGGACATTATCCGACCAGCTTCGTGACCCGGTCTGACGACAACGGCGCAAGCCGGGCCAGCGCGAGATTGTCACGAACATGGTCCGCCTGCTTCATGCCGACCAGCGCCGTTCCGACCCCTGGAGTCGAACGGACAAACTGCAGCACGCGTTGCGCGCTTGTGCCTTCTTGGAGAACCTCGCGGACGTTCCTCGGAAGTCCACGGCTCAGCTTGCCCTGTTGAACCGATGCGCTGGTCATCACGTAGAGGTTGCGCGCCCGGGCGGCTTCCAGAACGCTCACCATCGCCCCGTTGACGCGTTGCGTCTTGCCAACAAACGCCTCCGGCATGTCGAAGTTATAGGGCAACTGGACCACCTTGAAATGGTGATCCACCCCGCCCACCTCTTCTGCGACCCGCACCAACGCCTCCAACGAGAGATACCCGCGGCACCTGGGTCCGATCCGATAACCGTCCCACGTCGCGGTCCCGTACATTCGGAGGTTGCCCTTGGACACCTCCCCTTCGAGCGCCTCGAAGGCCGCGCGCATGCGTGCCATGAACTCGTCAGGGGACACCTGCTCGAGCTGGGTCTCGGGGTTGTGCAGGTAATACACATCGAGGCAGGCGAGCCCTAGGTTGGCCAGGCTGCCGTCCACCTGATGGCGCAGGTAAGAGGGAGCGATACAATGACAGTCGGCGACAATGTCGGCCGTGCGGATGATGCCGGAGCGGACGAAGGTCTCCTTGATGTAAGCTTTGGCATCCGGTGGGGGCGCCCCGTTGTAAGGGATGAACCCTCCTTTCGTCGCGATCAGCAGCTCGTCGCGGCGGCAAGTCCCATCACGAATCATCTCGGACAAGGCTCGCCCGATCACCCGTTCGCTTCGCTGGCAGCGATAGTTGCCCGCGCTGTCCACGACATTGCACCCGGCCGCGACCGCCTGCTTGATCGCATCGAGGTAGAGCGCGTCCGTCGCATCGTCGGACTTTCCCAGGTACGTGCCGAGTCCGATGGAGGACAACATGAGCCCACCGAGACCTTCCCTGAAATGCTCCGCACGCGCGGCGGTCCCGGTGATCACGCGGTCGCGGTACCGGCGTGTTCCCGCGACCGTCGCATAGCCGGTGAGTCTCATGCCCCGAACTGCTGTCGGCACCACCGCACCATTTGCTCGACCTCACCGGGGCTTTGAAAATCCACCGGCTTGTGGAAGGTCGCGGCGACGAATTCCTCGGTCATTTCCGTCGTCTCTTCAAAGCCGGCTCCACGAAGCACGGGCCGGAATTTGGCGACGGCCGGCTGCAGGTAATACTTCGCTTGCTTGGCGATTTCGTCCGTACCCAGATCCTCGGGCGTCCCTTCGGACATCAGGCACTTGACCTCATCAATAGCCATCCCCATCTGGCAGAGCAGACGACCGTCGGGAGTCAGCTCCAACAGCCAGCCTTCGCTCCCCAAATCCATCAGCAAGGCGCCCCCCGCTTCCAGCTCGTAAAAAGTCGGCTGGCTTCGGCGGAACTGCGTCCGAACGGTTTCCCAGGCGGGGTGAACGGAGTTTGTCTCGCTCATGCTTCCCTCGATTCGACGCTATTATAGCCTTCTTGCACCCCACCCGCACGGCCCTTGACCATTGCCGGCCATCCTCATAGAATGCGCCATGTTCGGAGTCTGGAAGCGCAAATCCCCGATTCCTGACGTCATCCTCTACGCCAAAGCCGACTGCCCGCTTTGCGATGAGGCCAAGGCCCTGCTCAACGAGATCCACGAAACACTGCCCTTCAACCTTACCGTCAAGGACGTCGAGAGCGACGAAAGGGCGAAGAAATATTATGCCGACCGCGTCCCGGTGATCGTGGTGAACGGGCGCGAGGTGGTCGGCTATCCCCCCGACGAGAAGTGGGTCAAGATCGCAATCAAGGCCGGCCCACGCCTCGATATGCGATAGATGTAAACGCACCAATGCGTAACGAGCGTGGCGGCGGAATCGGCAGTCTCCTCAATCTGATCCTGTTGGTCATCATTCTGTTCGTGGGATACCAGTTCTGGATCAAGGAGCTGGAAAACAGGCTTGCCGCTACGATGCCGACCGAAGACTCTGCGCCGCCCCCCCCAACCCGCACTTCCGCCGAACCCGCCGCCCAACCTCCCATCCGGTTGCCGTCTTCCGAACCGGGGCAGAGCCACATGGCGGCCCCCGATCCTTTGCCCGAAACCTCCCCGCATGTCGCGCTGCTGAACGGAATCAAGCAGACGCTGGAGCAGGGAAACGCCGCGGAGGCCCAGGCCAAGTTGATGTCTCTCCCCAAGGAAGCGTTGGATGACCCGGCGGCGAAAAAGTTCGCCTCCGTGCTCTGGAACAACCTGGGTGTTCTGCTGGCCAACAAGGGCGGCGGGGCGGCGGGGGTCACGGCGTTCAAGACCGCCGTGTCGCTCAATCCCTTGGATCCCAAGGCCCACATCAACCTGACTTACGCCATGTGGGAGATCAAGGACCCGGCCTTGAACAGGGAGTTTCTGGAAAAGACCATCGGATTGGCTCCCGACGCCCCCTTTCCGCACCTCGCGCTGGCCGACATGCTGTACGACAAGGACGATCTGGCGGGGGCAGCAACTCACTTGGAGCACGCGACTCAGCACGCGCCCCAGGACCCGAGGGTCCAATCATACCTGCAATTCGTGACGACCAAGGTCAAACATGAAGCGAAGGTCGAGCAGAAGTTCGTCGCGCGTGAAAGCTCCCACTTCATGGTCAAGTTCGACGGCAACGAGGATCATACCCTCTGGAGCCGGGTGTCGGAAATCCTGGAGGACGCATACCGCGAAATCGGACAAAAGTTCAGCTACTATCCCGGCAAGCCGATTACGGTCGTGCTGCATTCACGGGAGACCTTCCAAGCCGCCACCGGCAGTCCGGCCTGGGCCGACGGACTCTTCGACATGATCGGAGGGCGCATCAAGGTGCCCACGCAGGGAGCCCTGACCGACCAGGCCTGGCTGACCCGCGTACTGCGTCACGAGTACGTCCATGCCCTGCTGCACGACCGGGTGGGGGGACGGCTCGGCGCGGTCCCGACCTGGCTGAACGAGGGCCTCGCCATGCAGTTGGCGGGCGATCCTTGGCCTGACCTCGACAAGGTGATCCGCGGCCAGGTTACGCTGATCAATCTCAGAAGCCTGGAAGGACTGTGGATGGGGCTCCCGTCGAACGTCGCCACAGTCGCCTACCTGGAAGGCAACTCCGCCACCGCCTACTTGATCGATCGGTACGGGATGGACAAGGTTCGAGAGGTGCTCAACGAGCTGGCGAAAGGCCAGCCCTTTCCCTTTGCATTCCAGGATCGGCTGTTCATCACCTATGACCAATTCCAGCAACGCTGGATAGACGAGCTCAACGAGAAGCTGAAGGCAGGGAGAATGTAAGAGCCTACGGGAGGGGGAGGTTTCATCATGATTCCATATCGAAGTCTCGCATGGAGCATCCTGACCATCTTCGCATGGATTAGCCAGGCGTCCGCAGGATGGGTCATTGATCAGGCCGTCAAGAGCAGCGGTGAGGGAGGCAAACAGCAGATCATGCTCCAGGCAAACCAGATGAAGACGGTCGTGCTGGACCCGGACGGGAAACCCGAAGCGGCTTTCATCCTGGACCTCAATGCTGAGACCTTTACCCAAGTGAATTACCAAGAACGGTCCTACACGACCGCCAAGGTTCAGGAATATGCACAGATGATCCAGGGGGCCATGAAGGGCGCGATGAGCGCGATGGAAGATGCTATGAAGGATATGCCGCCGGAGCAGCGCAAGATGATGGAACAGATGATGCGCTCACGCATGCCGCAGGCAGGACCAGGTCCTGAGGCCTGTCGCGAGCCCCGGATTGAGATGAGGAAGACAGGCCAGGATGCCACTATTGCGGGGTACAAAGCCGTCAGCTACGAAATGTTGGCCGACGGGAAAGCGGAGTCGGAACTCTGGATCGCGAAGGACATCACCGCATGGAAGGAGTTGGACCCTCAAAAGCTCGAGCGCATCATGAGCGAGTTCTCGAAAGCGGTTCCCCGCTGCGGACCGGCCCGGAGCCGTCAGGCCGGAGTGGGAGCGGATCAAGCCTGGAAGCTGGCCCGCGAGGGATATCCAGTCAAGACCGTGGATCGAAGCGGGAGCGGTACGACGGTGGAGGTCGTCAAGGCTGAGAGCCGCGCCGTCCCGGCTTCGGAATTCCGGCCACCGGCGAATTTCGCCCGGAAGACTCTAAGCGAGATGATGGGGCACTAGCCTGATCCAAGCGGAACGAGTTTGTTCGTGAGCAGCAGGGCGGGAAGACTCGATCGGGCGAAGATCGCGAAGGACTGGCGGGCGCGGGGCTTCAGCTGCGATCTCTGGGTGGACCCGCCGGGGTAGGCGTGGGAAGACTACGTGCACGCGACGGACGAACTGCTGATGATTTTGGAGGGGGCGCTGGAGCTGGAGATGCAGGGCAAGACGTTGCGCCCCGCCATCGGCGAAGAAATCTTCATCCCCGCTGGCACGAATCACACCGTCCGCAACACCGGCAGCACGACGGCAAGATGGCTCTTCGGATATAAGAGTTGAAAAGCAGTCTCCTTTTGCGGCAGGAGGTAATATAAATGGGCAACCCCTATCCAGACAAAGTTTACGGACAAGTTCGATCATTTATTGAACGTCAGGGTTCGGAATATACGGAGAAGGAAGAAAAGAACGCCAAGCGTTTTGACGTACAACATGGGAAGTCTACTTGCATAGCAAAGGTTTACTCGACTGGGACACTTCAAATCCAAGGGTCTGCCTCCAGCCTTAAGCAGACACTTGAAAAACTGAAGGAAGCGATAGAGAACGATGCGGTTTTAGCCGATGAACTTCTTCCGTTTGAGATCGAAGCATTTTCCTGAAACTCTTCAGAAGACCATACCTGCCGTCGACCCCATCATTGTTCGCTTTCTGGGTGAAGCAATTCTGTGCATGGAGGCTAATTCGTTGCTTGGTTGCTCATTTCTCCTTGGCGCTGCTTCGGAGAAAGCAATTTGGCTGTTGATCGATTCGTACGCCCAGGCAATTTCGGATGAAACAAACCGGGCAAAGTTTAAGGAGCGAATCAGCAACAAGTTTATTTCCCGTGCCTATGATGAATTCAAAAGATCGTTCGCCTCTTGCAAGTCCAAACCAACTGATCCCGGTTTAGTGCAGGACTTGGACACAAAGATCGACTCTGTATTCCAATTCTGTCGTGTGTGCAGAAACGAAGTTGGTCATCCTCAAATCTCTCCCAACCTTGATAAAGGGGTTCTGCTCGCAAACATGGCGCAATTCATAAAGTATGCCGAGGCAATTTACAGGCTCATTGAGTACTTTAAAAATACGAAAGTGATCGTATAGCTGTTTACTAACACCACCTCTCTTTTGTCACAGTGGCACGCGCTCTTAACCCAGACTATCCAGGAATACCGTAGCGAGGCGGGCGAAGCTAATACGAAGCTAAATTGAAAAGTGCCGGCAAGTTTTCTGAAGTCGCGGAAAAGTAGTCTGTCCCACTGCTGTCCAAAATAATCTGATCTTCCCGCTCATCCCCGCATGAATTCGGTCTTTGAGACGGCCTGGGGCCACATTTGCGAGCGAGGTTAG
>Ga0209399_10000375_pt1 | contig 27513 bp, 27 predicted proteins | sample OV2TP3_FD_184130 | JGI IMG/M metagenome (GOLD analysis project Ga0209399, IMG submission 184130) | Hot spring microbial communities from Beatty, Nevada to study Microbial Dark Matter (Phase II) - OV2 TP3 (SPAdes) (version 3) | ecosystem: Environmental > Aquatic > Thermal springs > Hot (42-90C) ... | reverse complement strand
TATTTTGCTCGGCGGCGAGCGTCAGCAAGCGGCGGCGGGGCGGCTTCATTGGGGGGTCTGTTGGAAGTGGGTTCTGATTTTCTGATATACTCTCCACCAATAAAAACAAAAGCACCCGCCAGGGTGCTTTTGTTTTTATTGGTGGAGATGCCGGGAGTCGAACCCGGGTGCAAAAGAATTGCTCTGAGGCGTCTACGCAGAGTAGCTTGTTTGGAATGCGCTGGCGGGTGAGAAGCAAGCAAAATCTCGCCAATGTGCCGTCCCTAGAATCTTGAGCGCTGCGCGGGACACGCGGTGCTCCAGCCCGAAGATTATTACACTCGCTCAATCGTATCGGACGTGAGAGAGAACAAGCGTCGCAGGCGCGAAGGCTGCTTGCGCAGCTTTAGGCGTATGCGAGAGCAAAGTCACTTACCCCAAAATAGGGAGAAAGAACAGCCTTTGCTCGTGCAAGAGTGTTCTTGGCACGTATTGGTTCCGGCCTTTTTAAGTGATGCCGGAGCACTCCTGCGCACTTCAGAGCATATTCTTTTGTCAAGACCAATCATCCCCGGATAATAGAAGTTGGAGGTTGGAAGTTAGAAGTTGGAAACGATGAACGTCTCCTATTCGGGAATGGTTGCTTGCTTAGCGCGTGGCACCTTTTGCCGTGCGCCGCATGTCGCGCTCGGCGTCGCGCTTTTTGAGGACTTCACGTTTATCGTGTTTTTTCCTGCCGCGGCCGATTGCAAGTGAGACCTTTATATTCCTGCGGGAAGTATACACAGAAATTGGAATGATTGTCAAGCCCTTCATGCGCTCGAAGCCCGCAAGGTGGGCGATTTCCTGCTTTTTGAGGAGGAGTTTTCGTGGCCGCTCCGGATCATAGCCTGCCGGGGTGTTCGCACTCTGATAGGGCGGGATTGACATATTGACGAGGAATGCCTCACCGCCGCGCACGATCGCATGCGCGCCATCGAGCGAGCCCGTGCCGGTGCGCAGGGCTTTCACCTCGTGGCCGAGGAGCTCGATGCCTGCCACGAGCTCTTCGAGCACCGCAATGTCGGCGAGGCGTTTTTTGTTGGTGAGGAGGCGGGGCACGGTATTTTAATGCAAAATGCAAAGCGTAAAGCGAAAAACAATAGCGCAAAGAGCAAAACGAATTTCCAAATTCCAAAAAACCCGTCTCCAGACAAATCTCAAACTCCAAATCACAAACGTGCGTGTTTGGAAATTGAAATTTGAACCATTGGAATTTGTTTGGAGCTTGTGGGTTGGAGCTTGGAATTTTGTGCTATTGTTTTTCGTTTTTACCTTTTCGCTAAACTTTTATCTGGTGGTGAATTTGGTTACAGGTTGGAATTAGAAACGATCGTGACATACTGCCTTGCTTGGTTTCATTCTACCCATTCTGTGCTATTGTACAAACATGGATACATTCGCACCGCCGCAGGGGAGAAAACAGAGCAAGCGATCGGGCAGCACGCCGGAGAAGCCACAGGTCATGAACCATCTCGTGACGGCGCTTCTCGTGCTCCTTGCGCTTATGACACTCTACTCGTATGTGCGAGAGCAGAACACGCGCTCTGAGGAGGTGCCGATCTCGACGCTTGCCGACGATGTGCGGGGGGGACGGATCGCGGGCATCGTGGTCCACGGCGAAGACCTCACCATTACCTATAAGGATGAGAGTATACGCCACGCCAAAAAAGAGCTCGGCACCGCGCTCTCCACGACCTTGGGCAACTACGGAATTACGACGGAGATGCTCGCTTCGGTTGAAATGCGCGTCGAGGAGCCGAGCGGGCTTTTCTTCTGGGTGCTGAACCTCCTGCCGTTCATGCTGCCGGTGTTTTTCATTGTTTTTTTCCTCTGGTTTCTGTCGCGGCAGGTGCGCGGCGCCGGTATGCAGGCGTTCTCCTTCGGGCAGTCGCGCGCGCGGCTCATTGATCCGCGCGATAAGAGCCAAAAGACGGTTACCTTCAAGGACGTGGCCGGCGTGAAGGAAGCGAAAGAAGAGCTCAAGGAGATCGTCGAATTTCTCAAGCACCCGAAGAAGTTTCTCGACATCGGCGCGCGGATCCCGAAGGGCGTGCTTCTCATGGGCCCGGCTGGCACGGGGAAAACACTTTTGGCAAGAGCAGTAGCCGGTGAAGCGGGCGTGCCGTTCTTTTCAGTCTCTGGTTCGGAGTTCGTCGAGCTCTTCGTCGGCGTCGGCGCCGCGCGCACACGTGACCTCTTCCGCATGGCCAAGAAAGCGGCGCCAGCGATTATATTTATAGATGAAATTGACGCGGTCGGCCGCGTGCGGGGCGGAGGGCTTGGCGGCGGCAACGACGAGCGCGAACAGACGCTGAACCAAATTTTGGTCGAGATGGACGGCTTTGAACCGACGGAAAAGGTGATTGTGCTCGCGGCCTCAAACATGGCGGGGGTGCTTGACCCCGCGCTCCTGCGTCCCGGGCGCTTCGACCGCAGGATTACGCTCGACATGCCGGATCGTGATGAGCGCGAGCAGATCCTCGCCTTGCACGCGGATCACAAGCCCCTCGGCGAGGACGTGAATCTGCGCGTCATTGCCGAGCGCACGCCCGGGCTCTCGGGGGCGGATCTTCAGAATCTCATGAACGAGGGCGCGATCCTCGCCGCGCGCGAAAATCGCAAGAAGGTGGCGCAGTACGACCTCATCCGTTCGATCGAGAAGGTCATGCTCGGCCCAGAGCGCAAGAGCCATCTTCTATCGAAACACGAAAAAGAAATTACTGCCTACCATGAAGCCGGGCATGCGCTCGTGGCGTCGGTCTTGCCGCAGGCGGATCCGGTGCACAAGGTCTCGATAGTCTCCCGCGGACATGCGGGGGGATACACGCTGAAGCTCCCCCTTGAGGAGCGGCGTTTGAAGACCCGGCGCGAGTTCACCGACGAGCTTGCCGCGATGCTCGGCGGCTACGCCGCCGAGGTGCTTCTCTTCGACGATGTTTCAACCGGGCCGTCGAACGATCTCGCGGTGGCTACCGCGCTCGCGCGCGAAATGGTCATGCGCTACGGGATGTCAGAGGTAATCGGACCGCTTGCGCTCGAGGAGCCGCTCGGGCGGATGTCGGCCATGCGGTTGCCAGGCGAGAAAGAGTATTCGGAGGAGGTGGCGGCAAAAGTGGATGCTGAGGTGAATCGCCTGATGAGCGAGGCACGCTCTCGCGCCGAGGGGTGTCTCGTCACGCACCGCGCGGCGCTCGAGAGCATCGCGCGAGCGCTCATGGAGCAGGAGTCCCTCGAGCGCGATGAGTTTGAAAAGCTCCTCATCGCAAACGGCATCGTGCCGAAGAAGAAAGAGGGAGGGGAGTAGTGAAGTGCAAAGTGTAAAACGAAAAATGAAAAATAACAGCGCAAAGAGTAAAACGAATTTTCGAATTTCCAATTTCCAACCCACAAGCTCCAAACAAATTCCAATGATTCAAATTTCAATTTCCAAACACGCCAGTTTGTGATTTGAAGTTTGAGATTTGTTTGGAACTTGTTGGTTGGAGCTTGGAATTTTATTGTCTTGTTTTTCTTTTTTCGTTTTGCGGTTTGCGCTTTACGCGGAGATGTATGGGCAATCACAATGCAGAGACGCGCGGCCTCGGCACGGACGGCGCTATCGTGAGCGAGGAGGTGCGCGCGCACCCGCAACGCATACACGCTCTGTTTGCCGGGGCTCTCGCGGGCCTCGCCGGGTTTTTTGTCGTGCTCGTGTGGCGCGCGATGCTCTCCGGGGACCTTTCGCTCGAGATTGTAGCGACGCTCTGGCTCATCATCGGCGTTGTATGTTCCATACTCGTTGCGGCTCTCACGCTGCTCCTCTTCGCGCTTCGCAGTTCTGCGCGCTCGCTCGCCGCCGGGATGACGCAGGAGCTTCGGCTCTCGGCCGACTGGCTCGAGCGCCTCTTTGACTATGCGCCGGTGCCATACCTCCTACTTGAGGCGGGCGGCAGTATTCTAGAGGCAAATAAGGCGGCGCTCCGCCTCTTTGGCGTCTTATCTGCAGAGGCGCTCGCTGGCAAGCGTTTGCATGAGCTTGTCGCGTCTTCTGCGGCGCGAGACGTTGAGCAGTACATGGAGTACTTTAAAAATGGTCTTGCGGTTACCGGCAAGGAATTTCCGATCGAGCGTGGCGTTGGTGAGCGGTGGGTGCTGTTCTCGCTTGTGATTCTCGGCGAGCGGGGGCCCTCTCAGAGAGGCATCGCGACGTTCGTTGACATTTCCGAGCGCCGTGCGCTTGAGCTTGCGAAAACCGAGTTCGTCTCGGTCGCGGCGCATCAACTTCGCACCCCGCTCTCGAATATGAGCTGGCAGAGTGAGATGCTTCTTGGCGTTGCTGCGGGGACTCTCACGGAGGAGCAACGCTCTCTTGCGGAGAAAGTGTACCGCGGCGCGCGGCACCTTGCCGGGATCGTTGACCTTCTGCTCGATGCCGCTCGTCTTGAGACGGGCACGCTCATCGTCTCGTACGAGCGCATCGATCTTGTTGCGCTCGCCGAGCGCGCATGTGCGGTGCTCGAGCAGACGGTTCTCTCGAAGCGTCTTGCGATCGAGACATCGTTTGACGAGCGGCTGCGTTCATTCACGACTGACCCGCGGCTCGTCGACACCATTGTTTCGAACATTCTTTCAAACGCTGTGAAGTACACTCCCGAGGGCGGGCGCGTTGCGTTTGCTTTGAGCGTGCGCGAGGACGGCGGGGTAAAAATTACGGTTCGTGACAGCGGCGCCGGCATTCCGCTCGATGCGCAGCCGTATATATTCACGAAACTTTTTCGCGCCGCAAACGCGCGGCAGGCGGACGCGAAAGGCATCGGCCTCGGCCTCTACATCGTGCGCAAGCTCGTTGACCTCCTCGGTGGCACGATCTCGTTCACCTCCGAGGAGGGGAAGGGGACAGAGTTTGTTGTTTCCATTCCTGAGGGCAGATCAGAAGGAGGTTACCACAACCAAACGAAAAAGCAAGGGGGGCGTGGTTACGCTTCGTCACCATTGACGTCTTGATGTTTTTGGTTACTGGTAGGCTCGATGGCGTTCGTTTCTATGTATGTCCTTCATATAGGTCTTCTAAAGGACATTATTGTGTGTCCTATAGAAATCCAGTAAAAAAGACACAAAATTATATTCATAAAACCAGACTAAAAAAATAAGCTAAAATGTCTTTTAGAGCATACCTTTTCACTCGGTGAAAAATGTTTTCTAACGATGAAAAACGTGGTTTTCATCATTGACAGCGGTGTCTGGGTCATTAGAGTGTGATTAATTTCGGATTGCGTCACGCGCCGTAACTTATGACACATGCTCTGACACAGAACCATCCGATTCTTCGCGCAGCATTTCTTGCGGCCAGCGTGGCGGCCCTTGTTTTTGCCATGGGCTTTGCGCTGATGCCGCTTGCGGCATCTGCGAATAACGGCGGCATCGTATTCCCGTCCTGCCCAATCGAGGACCGAGACAATCGAATCGTCGTCGCGCTCGATCCCAGTCAGTTTCTCTATGGCGCGGGAAGCGAGAGCGGACCCTTTTGGGTCAATATTGGATCCGGCACCTACGACATTACGCTCGCATCGTTTGATAATCATTCAGAGAAGGGAGGGCAGGGACAGGAGTTTGAGCGTTGGCAGCTCAAGCTCCTTGATTCCTCTGGCGTCATTCTGGGCGTAACGGCGCTGATCAGCGATCTCCCTGACGCGGATGACGTGCGCGTCGAGAAGGTGAATACCGGGTTTATGATTCCGGCGGATGTTGCGAAACTGCGCCCGTTCCACCCCGATGAGGGAAACAGTATCCGTCCACTCTGCGCCGCGTTTGATCTCGTCTCTCAAGGAGGGACGGGGACTGATACTGGTGGCGGAACAGCCACGACCGCCTCGAGCAGTAGTAATGAGAGCAGCGGCAGCGGAGCCGGTACTGCGAACAGCGCCACTAACAGCTCTGCGAGTTGCGGGGAGTGTGGTGGCATTGGCGGTGGCGGCGTCACGGAGACCCCCCTCGCGGTAAGCGAAGAGCGGGCGCAGTGGATCGGACAAGCAATCGTCGTTACCTGGAAGACAAACATACCGGCGACGAGCCGCGTCTATTACGGTACGCAGAGCGTCGAGCCGCCGCTCCTCGACGAGCACCTGGGCTATGCGACCTCAACCATGCTCGCGACGACAACCGTGACCGAGCACACGGTGGAGATCGTAGACGCAGACCCGGGCAGAACATACTATCTCCGCCCCGCCTCGCAGGAGACGCCGGAGCAGAATTTTCGTATCGCGGGTTACGAATTGCAGCTTTTGCCATCCGGTGCGAGCGCGGCCGGAGGGAGTAGCGCTGCGGCAGGGACGCCGGCGCCCATTCTGGCCTCCGTGACGAACATGCTGATCGAACGGAACGGAGGGGAGCGCACGTGTGGGCCATACCTTACGAGTTTCATAGATCAGGGCGCGGCGAATGTTTTTACCGACGTTGCCAAACTGCAACTTTTCCTCTGGCAGTATGAAGGATTCAGCGATCTGCGCATTACCGGCGTCTACGATGCACCGACCCAAAGAGCGGTCGAGATTGTCCAGATACGTTACGCGGCGGACGTGCTCATCCCCTGGGGTCTCACGTCGCCGACCGGCCACGTCTATATAACAACGCAGAAAAAAATCAATGAGCTCCATTGCAAGAGAGCGCGCGGTATCGTTGGAGAGTTTGCGCTCTCGAGCGAGGCGAGAGAAGAAATCCGTAATTATCGGGAATGGCTTCAGGCAGAGCGGAGGAGGACGCACACTACTCTATCGGGCGGGACGGGAGCGAGTTCGGCGTCAACTGATCGAGCAGGTGGCGTCAGTGCTACTCCAGCTCCGACACCAGGCTCCAGCGCGGCACCCTCGAAGCCTGATGGTGAGGTCAAACCGCTCGAACCATCTGTGGGAAGCGTAACGCCAGAAGATCGAGGCGCAGAAGGTACTGAGCGCGGGGTGATTGATGGCGCGGCGCTTATCGTCGGGGAAATAGGCGATCGGTTTGCAACCGCAACACAGAGTGGTCTCATCGGCGCGCTTTTTGCCGGATTTTCCGGCCCGTCGGCACCGACGTTCCTCGGTATTCTCTCCCTTGTCCTTTTGGTTGTCGGCGCCCTGATGCTGATTCGCTCGCTCCGATCCGGCTGGTCACGCGACTCTGATCGCAACACCACTCTGCCTCCGTCCCCGCCTTTTAGCGGGCCTGGTGCCGGGGGGCCGCCTCAGCCGTCGCAGCCAAGGACGATGCCACCCTCTCCCTTTGGGGGGGTGCGTGGCGGCGCGAGTATGCCCCCACCGCCGGTAGCGCCGCAGGGTCCCGGCGCTCCTGGTGCTCGAGGCGGCTCATCTTCGGTGTTTGAGATGCCTCCGTCAAGCGCTCTTCGAAATACCGCTCGCGCGTCTGAGTCTGGGTTTGGTGCACAGCCAGTCGCCTCGTTACTTCGTGGAAATATCGGCGAGATGCTGCGCTCGTCCGTCGGCCCGATTACTCCTTCAGCTGACGAGACGGCGCACACTGAAACCGCCACCACACCCTTTCCGCCCCGACCGCTGGCACGCGCCGTATCGTCGTCAACACCTTCTTCGGCACCGAGCAGCCCCTCGCAGCGGACAGAGCGATAGCACCACAGAATCACAGAGGAAAACATGACGCCACTCGGGGATGGTTGCCCGAGTGGCGTATTTTTATTGCCGCACCGGTTGGACATTGGTATCGAATACCCCGCCGTTTGATGCTGCTGCGGAGGCGGCGTGGAGTTGTGTTTCTACTCTGTCCTTCGGCTTCTGCGCCTCGAGTTCGCGGGCGCGCGCGTGCGGTTCTCTGATCGCATGGATCACCCATGCCTGCGCGATTGCGGCGTCGTCCACGGCCGAAACGAGATAGAGACTGAGCGAGCCGGTGTTGAGGCGCCGATCAAACCAGGTCTCGGCGATACCATAGTAGGTGATACGGTCGAATATCACCCGGTGCGTTTCTTTTCTCCATGGCAGCCGGTAGCGAATACACTCAACTGCGCCCCATCGCCCGTCTACAGTGAAAAATGTATGCCGTTCGCTGGCGCGGTAGAAGAAAATGTACGAGAGAATTGCCGTCGAGACCCCCGCCGCAGCATAGAGCGCATACGTCGCCCAATAGATGAGTGGGAACGGGTACAGGAACCACCTGCTTTTCTTCATAGCAGGCGGAAGAGCGTCAAATTCTTTCCACCCGGTAATCTTAAGCGACGCATAAACGCCCGAGATGCTGTTCGAGAGATACCACATCACGAGTAGACAACTTACGATGAAAACCAGGCACCATACATAGTGCCCCGCACATCCCCGGTGGGTGTTGCGCATGACAAGCGTGTGCGGACGAGCGCAATCATCTCTCATGGTAACCTCCTTGTTTGCGTGAGTATTTTGGCGATTTTTCTTCAGTGATTATAGCATGTGGAATTCATTAGAACAAAATTTCTGAATCCGGCCGCAGGAAAAACAGGACGCCACTCGAGTAATATCCCGAGTGGCGTTTGAACTGTGTTTCAAAAATGTTAAACATCGGATGTCTAACATTTCTCGCTCGCATCTCTCACGCTTGTGTGACTTCAACAGGGAAGTCGCGGAGAGCCGTAGGCGCATTGCCCTCTGTGATCCGGACACCCGGATCGGGATGCGCTTGAGCGATAGGGGCACCTGCTGTGTCCGCAACGAAGAGCTGTGGGTAACTTGTTAAACATCGGATGTTTAACAACGTTTTTAGCTGCGACGTGCTTCTTGGCACGCTTTGCATTTGGTAATGTGTGCTAGTACGTTTTCGGAGAGTGCCCGTGGGCGCGCGCCGCAATCCATGAGGCACACCGCTTGCCGATTAGCCACGCGCACCTTTGCGAACGCGGCGGTCGTACCCCAAATAGCGCGGAGAACGGCGTCTTCCTCTGGTATATCCACGAGGAGTGAGACATGCGCGCGTTTGTCGCATTCCTCTTGGAGTGTGTTGATGAAGGTTTTGCCCTCCTGTTTGAGCGACATGATACTTTCTGAGTACTTGTCGCGTTCGCGCGTGAGTCTCTCTTGCGCCGCTGTTTGCGCCACCATTGCTTCAAGCGCGCGGTCTTTCCAACGCCGTGAGATGTAAAACAGAAAAACGGTCCCGAGCGAAAAGGCACCCACGATCCCGAGACCAAACCACGTGGCTCGATCATAGTCTCCTTTCGCGCTCTCGAGAGCGCCCTTCAGCGCATCGCGCTCACTGGAGAGCTCGGAGAGTTGTTGGGCACTGCTCTCTCGTCGGTCCATTTCGTCCTTGAGCAGATTGAGGCGCGTCATGGACAACTCGTTTACTACCTTGAGGACACCGACTTCCTGCTCAAGCGCGAGCGCCGCATCCGTGTACGCCTTGTTGCTCTGGAGCACGGCCGCCAATCGCTCCGCGTGCTCTTTCTCGCGCGTGAGTTCGTTTTGCCGCATCTCCATGATCGTCGCACGGGCATTTTTGAGAGCGTTTTGAGTGCGTAGGCGTTGTGCATGCAACTCGTTCCAGTCGCTCTGCATCTTCCCGAGCGCCGCCTCAAGGTCGGCGGCCTTTTTTTCGGCGGCTGCCCGCGCCGTGCGCTCTATGCCAAGCGCTGCGGCCTGCCCCTCCATTGTTTTGAGCGCCGCGAGCGCGTCGGCGAGTGTGCGCTCTCCTCCTTCGGGCACGACCGGCACGTTGATGGTGTAGCCGGCGCAGATTACGTTGAGATCAGTGAGCTGCGGGTTTTTCCGGAGGAGCGCAGCGTCGTATTGCGCACCGCTCATGGCTCCGCGATACTCCTGCCTCAAACGCGATACGCTATCGCCGCGCGCTACCATGCGTGGTTGCCAGACGGTTATGACGTCACCGACCACGTCGGTGCGCGTCGCGTTCGTGAGCGCCGGCGCATTACGCGCGTCGGCGCATGGCGGGCGGGGCGGCGCAGTATCGGCGTCGTCTGAGAGTAGGTGGTTTGCCCGCGCAGTCTTCGTTATGCCTTCAGTGGCTTGAGCTACCTGCGGCCCGAATACGAGCTCGCTCGTCGCCGTGTCGAGGAACGCCATTGGTGTCTGTGCCGTAGCGCACATCGCGATGGCACTAACGAAACAACATACCGCCATGACCAACAACAAACTCGTCGATTTCTCCATCGTCTTTCCTCCTGTTTCCGGTTCATTGCCTTTGTCCTTGCCCTTGTCCTTCGTTTTAGTTTCAAAACGAACAAAACCCGCTGCGTGGCCCTTTTAGGCACCGTGCGTATTTCCGGAGTAGAAGATACATGGTTTTGGTTGAGATGTCAAGTGGACAAGCGTGCAGTAGCATGGTAACCATATTTTGGCACCCGTGCCGCGGAGCCTGTAGCAGACCGCGGCTTTGTTGTTTGACAGTTTGAAGTGTAATGGGTTTTTCGAGGTTGAGTTGAGAAGATTACCCTATTCACATCACAGGGAGACAGACCATGGGATTTCGTGAGACAGCTATCGTGTTTGTGTTCTGCGGCGTCCTCACCTTTACGGCACTTGGAGCCTCGAGCGCTTTCGCCGGCGAGCAGGGACCGTTCGGCGCGTTTAAGAACCGTATTCGGCCCGACGCGGGCGAGCAGGCGATTCGACAGGGTTACCTCGCGCTTGAGCAAAAAAAACGCTCGGGCGGGTTCGGGCCTGCGGAGGTCAATATCCGACAAAATCACTGGGGTGACAACAACACTTGGAACGATCAACGCGGCTCTTCAATGAGTTCGAGCACGGTGGTCGGCAACCTCGACAGCCTCAGTGTCAGTGGCACTGGCGACGGCTTCATTCTTGAAGTCGTTGACGGCGCGACGACACAAGGTAACAGGGAGGTGCAGCAGGGAAGCGGCGTGACGACGTCAGTTGGCGGCGACGCATCTGGTTCGCTTAATCAACAGGGCACCGGCGCGTACCAAAAGTGACGGCGCTTTTGAAAAGGAGGTAACCGTGCATAGAAAAACTTTATGCTTGATTGCAAGCGGGATACTGTTTCTTGCCGCCGGCTGCTCGACCATGGCGCCGTTCAAGCGCGAGCTCTCGAAAGTGCAGGGTCCGCCGGTGCGGCCGGTAGCTGCAGGCAACGAGCACGAGACAACAGCCGGGAATCCGGAGCCGCCAAACGACTGGAAGCCGCGCGATTCGATAGTGGCGGGGCTTCTCTGCCTTAACAGACAGTTTGCCATTCCCGCTCTCTACGATGAGGGAGTATCGAAGTCAATTTTTGCCGTTGGCGACATCGCGGATAACACACAGACTCTTAAATACACGGAGGATGGAACAGGTAAGTTTCTTGCCTCCTCGCTTAATCGGGTTGTCGCGGACGCGGTGAAATTCGCCGGCGTTCCGTACCGCAATTGGATTGATCTCGGGATCGTGCGCCAGCAGTATGAGTTCGCACAGCGCGGCCTTCTCAAGGATAGCTACGCGATCAGTACTGACGGACAAGGGAGAAGGCAGGCGGTTTACAAGGGTGACCGGCCGGTTGCGCAGTTTGAGCAGGTTGGCCACTTTTTCTCCGGCGGGATCGAGATGATCAATTTCAACGGCGGCGCGTACCTTGAAGCCGGAGTCGCAGCGTCGAGCGCGCGCTACGAGCAGTACCGTTTCGATATTTATTCGACGCTTGAGCTCGTGCGAACGAGCGACGGCGCTCCTGTAGCGTTTATTCCTCTGATTAAGGAGGTCGCTTCCGAGGAGGTACGCGCCGGGTTTGCCCGATTCTTCGGGATTTGGCTTCCTGTCGCGAGCGCGGGGTATAAGCGCCATGAGAGCTTGGTTGAAGTGCAGCGCGTTGTGTTCTACTACAGCGTGTACATGCTCCTCTCACGCGCCTATTCCATTACTGTCTGCGATGAGCTTCTTGACCCGCGCGTGGTTGAAGCGCTTGGCCCGAATGATCTTGTGGCGATTGCGCCGATCAGGATGCCTGACGGCTCGCCAGGGCCTGGGAGTAGTGCGCGTACGCCTGCGGCAACGAAGGATGTGAAGGCAGAAGCTGCCGCGCCCCAGCCCGCCGCGCCTGATTCTGAGGCACGCGCTCTGCTTCAGCGCCATGGAGTAGAGATTGCGGCTCTGGACTTACGCGTGGCAAGTCTCGAACACACACGGGCGCCGATTGTGACGTCTGCACGCGAAGCGGCGGACACTCTCGCGACTCGCGGTGCACGGACGATTGACATTCCGATACCGTTTTTTGAGGGGAAGGCACAGTGCTGTAATGCGATTCAGTTCAAACAAGCGCTGATCGCGCGAGTATTAGTTCAAGGCGGTCTCTACGAGCTGACAGGGGCGACGAGCTTCGTTTGCCCGAAGAAAGCCTCGGAGGGGTTGCGCGAGCAGTTGCTCAAAGGCCGCCTCGACGTCGTCGTTGCGGCGCTTGCGAGCGATAAGATTCCGAGCGGGCCAGTCATCGTCCCTGAGCGAGGAGGCGGCGTGGATTCTCCGCGGCATGGTCGCAGGTTTGGCACTCCTGCGCAGCACGAGGCGCTCTATCAGAGCGCCGAGTGGCACGACAAGGGGGTGACGTTTATTCACCTGAAGAAAAAGGAGGCACCTATAGGAAAGTGAGAAGGATGGGGAGTGGAAAGTAGAGGTTGCATGTTGAAACGAAGTTGAAACACGAATTGAAACACGAAACGGAGAGAACGATGAGACGAGTATTTATGACGGTTGCTGTTGCTTTGCTGTATATGGCGGTGTTGGGTTTCCCCCTCGGGTCGGGAGCGTTTGCAGATGGCGGTCATGGCAGGGGCCATGGGCCTGGCCATGGGAGCGGACACGGGCACAACCATGGTGATGATGGCGATAGTGGAGGGGGCAGTTGGCCGACGCCGCCCACGATTCTTCCTATAGTTTTCGTTGGCGTCGGTGATGCGGTAATCAACGTCCACTCGGACCAGCGTGGCGAAATTTTTATTCGCGACGGTGATTTTGGGGACATCACGACCTCGAACAGTGTCTTCGGAGCCATTCTGTCAGAGGCAGCACCTTGCGGTGGCAGTTGCCCGCCGAAGATCGACTCGAACGTTGTCTTCAACGGCTGGAGTTCGCAACACGCTCTTACCGTGATCGAGCATGCGTCCACAGGGACCATCGACGCCAGCAGTTTCGTGGCAGGGGCGGCACGCATAGTGACGATTCCCGCGCCGGCTCATTAAGCACATAGCGTGCGCTTTCAGCCACGCACAACAGAGAGGCCAATCCTTCCAAGGGGGTTGGCCTCATTTTTTTGAAATTGGCGAGGGCGCCTCACACGACATCTTTTTTCCGCGAAAGGCCTTGATCGCTTTTCCGACCGGGAGCATTGACATAAAAAACCCGAGATCGGCAAGCTGGCGGAACACCCAGCCAACGCCGCCGTATACTGCGATTGGCCCCATCAGTGTTGCCGCCCACGGGGTGCCTACCGGTATAGAATAAAATGGCTTCTTTGGCTTGTATATGCCGATCGGCCTGCCGGAGATGAGCCGAGCGATATTTTTTCCTGCACATGTGCCGTCTCGGATTGCCGTCTGGGCCATGCCGGAGTGCGGCGTGCTCGCGCCGTCTCCGATAACAAAGATATGTGTGAGCCCGCGCGCCTGGAGATGCTCGTTTACCGAAACGCGTCCTTTCAGATCAAAAGTAAAATCGCGAGTAGCGCGGTAGAGACGGTTCGGCGTAATGCCCGCGGTCCAGATAACCGTTTCTGTTTCGAGCCGCATGTCTTTCATAAACACGTTTTCCACCTCCTCTTTGATCACCTTCCGATTGAGAAATATATTGACGCCGAGCGCGCGCAAGCGCCGCTCGATCCGAGCAGAAAAACGCGCTGGCAGCGACGGAACGAGACGCGACGCGGCCTCGATGAGATCAATAGTGACGAGCGACGGATCGACGCGCATCGTCTCTGCCAACATCTTTGTATACACTGCGAGTTCTCCTGCAAGTTCCACTCCATTGGGGCCTCCACCGATAACCACGAAATGCATGGTGGGCGTTTTCTCTTCCGGTGCTTCCCGCCTGCTTTCCGCGAATTTTTCCTGTATGTGGCGCTTGAGCCGTAATGCGTCGGAGAGCGACTTGAAGCCGAACGAATGCTCCTCTAATCCGGGAATATCAAAATACGCCGTTTCGCTCCCGAGCGCGAGGATGAGATAGTCGAATGCATAGCGCGTTCCTGACGCCCCTTCGCTAAAGCCCTCCTGCGCGCCGATCCGCACGATTCGATCCTCGACAATCGCGACGCCGTTCTTTTTAGAGAGCTCCGCGAGCGGAATGCATATCTCGCGCGGCGCACCTTCTGTAAGCAGGCGGTAGAGCGCCGGATAATACTCAAAATGCGGCTTGTCGCTCACCAGCGTTATCGCGAGATTTTTGAGGCGCTCGGCTGCGAGCGCACGCGCTGCGCTGATACCGCCAAAGCCGCCCCCGACAATTAAAATTTTTTTGGTTTCAGGAGGCATTGTAGAAAAAAATTTATATCTCGCGCAAATAGCCCCAGTTATGCAGCTTGTCGCTGTCCTCCACCCATCGGTCCCCGATGTCCGTGCGGTAATACATATTGGGAATGAGAACGTTCTGGACTCTGCTGTATGCCTGCTGTTGCGCTTGCTTCATCGTTTGCCCCGCTCCCACAATAACCAATGGGAAGCCTGAATACCCGGCGACAACCCATGCGTCATTGATCGTTCGTGCGTCTGCGATGTGCACGCCGTCCAGTTGGTTCGCTTTTTTAAAAACGATCGTTGTATCTTTTGAGTACGCGTCAAAAATACGTTTGTCCCCGTAAGGGAAAGGGGCGACCACAAGGCACACACCCACCTGAAACCCTTTTTTTGTTTTCAGCTCAAAATTGTTACCCAGTGCCAGTGCATATAAAAATTCTCCGGTCGGCATAAGCATGCCCTCTTGCTGTATTTGAATTGTCGGATAGCCGAATCTCGCTGTAAATTCGAGCGGGTATATGCCGCTGCCATTGACGATACAGTTCAGATCAATATAGCCGACGTATTTTACTTCGGCCAGCTTCCCCTCAAATTTTTTTAACGTCGCATTAAAAAGTTTATTGGGCGAGCTCCAAAACATGCTGGTGCCCATCTCTCCAGTTGGCGGCCCGACATTTCCTGGAAAGAGATTTTTATGCTCAAAATTTACATTGATTGGCGTAATAAAGCGGGATCCGTTAAAAAAGGCCCCAACGGCGACCTCAACTCCGGCTACTTTTTTTTGTAGTTGAAAGATCTTTATTTTTCTAAACCAGACCCTCTTGTATGCCTCTAACGTTCTAATGACGTCACCGCCATCTTCCTCCTGCCCCACAAAGAGAAGCTGTTTGTGATTTTGAGCCTCACGACTTGGTTTAATCACGTAGGCCCCCGGGTTGGTTTTTACGTATTCTATTCCCGCGTCAAAATCGTTAAAACTCTGAGAGGTGAGTATGGACACGCCGAATTGTTTCAGCTCGTTTTGTCCGAAAGAACGGTTGATTTCCAACTGGTCGGTATACGCCGTACCGCCAACAACGAGCGTGCCGGATTTCCTCAGCTGGCTCGCGGTGTTGCCGAAGCCGAACACATCGTCAAACACGACCACATCTGCCCACGGAATTTCAGCCTTCCAGTTATCAATTTTCTCAAAGAATCCGTCGCCGATGTCTCGGTCGTCTTTGCTGTCGCAATAATATTTTACTTCGTTGCCTTCTTTTGAAATTTGCCACGCGATATCGCTCGCGCAGCCTTCGTAAGAAAGTATAAGAAATTTTTTCTTTTCCATTGAATTTAGAATAATCCAAGAGTACAATAGAGGCAACCATATTCAATTTTGATTGGCCCCTTTTGAATCGCAGAATTAATCTTTCTTAATTACAGCCTTCAAAACCTCTACCACTTCTTTATTCGGCACACAACGAGTTTTAATCCACTTCGCGGCTTTTCTTTCAGTCATTTTTGGATCGCGATACAAATCTAATAATTCTTCCGCTGCTTTTTTCTGCGCTGCATAATATTTTTCAAAATCAAGAATGCGAACATTTTCGCCTTCAACTACTGCCGCGCCGCTTTGAAACAAATCATTCAACGCATAAACTGCGGCGTGATAATAAGGATTGCCCGATGGCGAATCGCGCAAAGCTTGGAGGGACGCGGTTAACATTCCTGCCGCCCATTCTTCTTTTGTGCCTTGCAAACCGTCTTTTTTTATCACTTCGGGAACAAGCGGCCGATAACAAATTTCCGCCTTCACCTCGTCAATAATCGTATACGGCCTGCCACCGAATCTTTTCGCTTCCGGAGAATCGTCAGGAAATACTCCGTGCATTAGTTCATGAAGCACCGTGTCGTCTCTTGAAATAGATTCTAAAAATTTTTGCTTATCTTCCGTTAACTCTTCACCAAAAATTTCAGTAGTGTTCGCAACCCATTTTTTAGCTGCTCCGGGAAATTCCTTATCGTAAGCTCGAATTTGCTCATTTAAAAAAATCAGTATATCCGGCTTTTCTTGGGCTACCGCATTAAAAGTAATATTTACGCCGAATCCGCCGAGGACAATAACGCTTTTCGGCTCTTTTCCTTTAACTGAATCCACAAATTGTTGTGCATCTAAAACGTCTAAACTTTCGGCTAACGTATCACGCATATTTCGCCACCCCGTTTCTTCCTTTTTCGCGTCCGGTGTACGCAAAGAAATTTTAAGCTCGGGATCATAATACGGTTCTTTATAGTAACCTTCGGTTGCTGGCGTAATAATTATCGGAAAATCAGAAGCAAGTACTGCAGAATATAAGTTCTCAACTTCTTTTTGAATTTCAGTCGCTCTTTCAGGGTCCTTTTCCGCGTAAAAATTTCCGAGAACTTCCAGATATTTTTGGAAAGTTTCCCCGCCAGGGAAATGTACCCAGTCGCCGCCGCGTTCAGCTAAACCAGAAAAACGTTTCGCAAGAAATTGTGATTCATGAGGAAAAAGTTCCGGGATGGTACGCAACGTATCACTCCCGGGAACATGCAGTGCAGCCGGCCCTGCTTCCTCCGACGGCTTACCGCCGAGTTGCGAATAAGCCATAAAACGGATATACATTGGATCGGCTTTTATTGAAGCCTCCAGTACTTCATTCAATAGATCGCGTGTTGCAGAATTTAATCCAAGCTTTTCTAAATCCTCTTCGCTCCCTTTAGAAAGGATTTGGCGCGTTACTCTATTTTCGATTCGTTTTACCACATGCGCCATTGTCGCAAGTAAGATTTCTTTACGACTGCCCTGAACTTCTTCCCCAACTTCTTCAAACCAATTATGCGTGAGCGAGTTTAATAACTCTTTTTCACCTAATTCACCAAGGGAAGGCAGGCCACTTTTTAGATTGGGAATTTTCTTTGCGATAAATTCAAAAACAACGTCACGAATATTATTCGTAAACTCTAAACCACTCTCATACGGCTTAACGTTTTCTGATAAATGAAGCCAGCTTTCCTCTTCGCCGAGCTCGGTCCTCTCCGGTGCTCGCAAGATAGAAAAAGCTTTATCTAAGTACCTTAAATTTGGCCCGTGAAGCGAAACCATCTCTTCTCTCCTTTCTCCTGGTTTAATTCCTGGCCGGGGTTTAATTTCTTCAGGTGTTTCAAAATTTATATTTTCCATAATTTTTTGTAAAATTGAATACGGGAAAAGCCATCAAAATACATGACAAAGGAAGAATTACTAGCTGATTTACGCGACAATGTATATTGTCGTATTAAAGCGTCACCGCTTCATGGCGTCGGGGTGTTCGCCATCCGCGACATATCCAAAGGAATAAATCCATTCAAGGGTTCGGGGGATCCGGAGATCGTGGCAGTTCCGGCGGCCCTCGTTTTTGAAAATTCTGAAATTGTCGACGGAGTAAAAGCTTTGGTGAGAGATTTTTACGCTGTTGAAAAAGGGATTATCCATTTCTCCGATCACAGCTTTAATAAATTAGATATTTCTTATTATTTGAATACATCAGATAACCCCAATGTTGCCTTTGTGCCGGAAGATTTTAGCGTACGAGCCCTCAGAGATATTAAAGAAGGAGAAGAGTTAACGGTGGACTATGCCGAGTTTAGCGACGTATGAGACGACGGTGCTTTTTATGCGCGGACGATGGAGAAATTATACGTATCATACCACGACTCTGGTTTATAGAAATTTTTAAATGAATTTAAATTCTCTTCGCCGCCGCCTAGATTAACGTATGTGTAGTGATTTTTTTTCATCCAGAGTATATCCTCAAGGTACAGATAGTGTCCGATATTTTTTATTGAGTAATCGTGCACTCCAATGGCTCCGTAATAGGTTTTGCTATGAGGGATGCGCCAGCCGGCATTTATGCCAACGGGTACGTCTCCCGCACTGAGTACTTGGGCGTGGCCGCACCCTTCAAAGTTTGAATCTATGAGCGCGTGGTATCTCCGAGGATAGGCGTGATCATGGCCATGACGATTCTTTTTCCAACGATTGATGATGCCATGAAGTATTTTTTTATCTATTGATGGAGCGTCAACCATTTGTAACGTATAGTCGCGCGTTAATTTGTTGGCGAGGTTGCGCAGTGACTTCCAATGACTCCCCGCAAGAGCGGCATCAAAAGTTTCTAGGTTTATTATAGGCCAGCGCAAAATATAGTTTAGCGCCCGAAATTTTAGCTCTGGATAGCGAGCTAAAAGAGTTTTCATTTCCGCTAATGTTTCTTTACACACTTCTACCACAATCTTCTCGATGCTTGGATAGTCTCGCAAGATGACAAAGGCGAACTCTAGCATTCGTAATCCTCTATGGCCCACAGCAGCTATTGGCTCAACATGCACGTACCACGCCCTTGCATCTCTAAAGGAAAGAAGGCATTCGTTGTTGTCCCAGACCGCTGCGTATTTTTCTGACCCATCACCGACACATTCAAACCAATTGAGATTGTGCTCGGGAGCAAATCCATATTTTTTTATGGAATCCCGAACGATTGGTTCGTAGTGTGTTTTGTCGTCTATGAGACGAAATATGCTAGCCATTTACTTGATGTGAGTTACAGCCATGCCGCGCATGATACCAAAAATAATTATGCCGAGCTTGTGGAAGTTAAGTTGGCGACCACTTTCACGAATTAATGTACGAACGTGGGAGAGTTCTGGCATTGTATCGTCCTCACACTGCAAAGGCTCCTCGGTGAGTGAGCCATACAAATCATAAATAGGGTAATCAGCTATGTGTTCGGGGTATGTCTGAAGTGTGGGCAGTTGTTCACCATACGCGACCGGTGGTGGTTCGTGGAAGTTTTCTTTCCCCACCATGCTCTCGACGAATTCGCCCCATCTCTCACCGACTGCGTCGGTTGTATGAAATGTCCCGTGACAGATTGGTGAGCCGCAATGACAGGCATGGGCGCATGGAAATTTTTCGTCGTCAGGCGGTTCTAGGTAGTACGAAAGAGAGAGCTCCTCACCGGCAAAAATTTTGCGCAGAGCGAAGACCAGCATGTGATTTTTATACGGAAACGTATCACAGTTTGGTGAACAAGAATGATTGATGAGATGAACGCCTATCCTTGATGGATCGGCGACGATGTCAGTTTGGTAGTTATACCACATGTCGTAGAGGCCCTCTTTTTGCTCATCTACTTCCTCAGTCCGGGTGACGCGCCCAATGTAATCGCCTATGAGCGTACCTCCCGGAATATCTTTTTTAGCAAAAACGCCTCTACCCTTTTTAGGTATTTCTTCTAATTCCCAATAATCTTCGGAAAGAATAAACATACCCGTATTTAATTTACGTGACAATGTGCATTGCCGTATTAAAGCGCCGCCGCTTCAAATGTCATGGTGCGGATTTCGTGCTTCGATATTCGGATTTCGTGTATCGGATGTCTCGGGTCGGCATTTCGTTATTCAAACGTTAGCTGTTTTGCGTCATCGCGGCGCGGATTGTTTTGAGGAGCTCCGCGGCGACCTTGGGGTTGTCCTTGAGGAAGGTGCGAGCGGCGTCATAGCCGCGGCCGAGCTTGTGCTCACCGTAGGCATAGCTCGCGCCTGATTTTTCTATGAGTTTGTACTTTTCGCCGAGCGCGAGGAGCTCCCCCTCGCGCGCGATACCCTCGCCGTAGAGGAGGTCGAACTCGGTTGAGCGGAATGGGGGCGCGACTTTGTTTTTTACCACCTTGACTCTGACACGGCCGCCGACCACCTCCTCGCCTTTTTTAATCTGCGCGATGCGGCGGATGTCGAGTCGCACCGAAGTGTAAAATTTGAGCGCCTTGCCGCCCGGGGTGGTTTCGGGATTTCCCCATTGAACCCCTATCTGCATCCTGATTTGATTGATGAAGATGACGACGGTTTTGCTCTTCGCGACTATTGCGGTCAATTTGCGCAGGGCTTGGCTCATGAGCCGCGCTTGCTTGCCCATGTGCTGCGCGCCCATCTCGCCTTCGATCTCGTCTCGGGGGGTGAGCGCCGCGACGGAGTCAATAACGACAACGTCAATTTTTCCCGACCGAACCAAGGACTCGGTGATCTCGAGCGCCTGCTCGCCGGTGTCCGGCTGGGAGATCAGGAGCTCGGCGGTTTTCACGCCGAGCTTTTTTGAATACTCCGGGTCAAGCGCGTGCTCGGCGTCAATGAAGGCGCAGACGCCGCCCTTCTTCTGCGCCTCGGCGACGATGTGGAGCGCTAGTGAGGTTTTGCCGCTCGACTCCGGGCCGAAGATCTCGATAATTCTGCCGCGCGGGATGCCGCCGATGCCGAGCGCGTAGTCGAGCCCGATCGAGCCGGTGGGAATGGCATCCACGCCCACCTTCGGCGCGTCGCCGAGCTTCATGATAGCCTCCTCGCCGAACTTCGTCTTGATTTGTCGTATCGCGTCGTCAATCGCGGTGTTTGTGGCGCTCGCAGCGCCCGGCGCTTTTTCGGTTTTGTTATCGTCAGGTTTTTTGGGCATGAGAGAAAGTTAAAAAGTGAAAGTGAAAAGGGATGGTGTCAAGATTACTCGATGAATTTGAAGGTGGAAAGGATTTGGTTAAAAATTTTTCTCGCGACAACAGGCTTCTCTCTCCCATCAATGACGCTCCACGAGGTTAAAACTATATGCTCGTTTCGGGGAAACAACAACGATTCCCATTGTTCTGCCGTAGTTTCAATCGCAGGTATACCTAAGAAAGTCGTCGCACTTACAATGCTTTTTGCGGCATCGTTTTTATGCGGAAGCTCGACGCCAGTAGCTCTTTGTTTGTAATCCTGCAAAGTTTCCCCACTCATGGGGAGTGACGGATCAGGTCCTTCCGGAAAATTTAGACCCACACCGAAGAAACTCCACTCTTTCGCTGTTAAAGTGTTCGGATTCGGAATGACGCTGACGAAAAAACGCATATACAACCTGCTTTGCTCAATATAGGTGTCCTTTTCGTTTATAACTTTTGCAATCAGAAATGCATCGTCAGTTTCCGACAGAGGGAGTCCTCGGAGATTATCCGGATACCAGTTTTGGGGTGGATATTTGAGTTCATAACCGTATTTGGTGTTACGATACGTCTTCCAGTCCGAGGTGTCGATTGACGAGCCGGTGTTTGCGTCGGGTGGTTCGGTTGCGGCAGGAGTTTGTCCGACATCCGATGTCCTCGAATCAGTTCCGTTTACCACTTTTTGTGACGGGGTCTCGCCAACCCCGTACCGATCCGCTGCGTTTTGTGCGGGGGACATCGGATGTCGGACAATCGTGATCATGAGCGCCGCGAACAGAGCAAGCGCGACACCGAGCGTCACAAGAAATCCGAGCAAACCGAAGCCGCGATTCGAAGATGTTTTGTAGTTCATATTTTTCGCACAAACTGTTTCAAAAAATCTCCAGGAGTGAGTATGGAAAATGGGCTCATCTGTAAAACCTTTTCTTTCATGAAGTCTCGCGTATTCCAGGTGACGAGTACGTCGACGTTTGCCTTGACGGCGCTTGCGAAGATTGGCGCATCGTCGGTGCCTATCACCTTAAACGCTTTGCGTATTTCGGCGATGGTTGCGTCGGGAGCGATGAGAGGTTCGTTCATCACGAATGAGAGCCACGCGTCAGTGAGTGATGGAAACTTGCGGCGGATGTTCCGCTCCGCTTCCTCGACAACTTGCTTTGATATGACGATCTCGAATGATTGTTTGTCAGCCAAGAGCGCTGCAAGCATCGTACCGGCAGCGCCGCTCGGCGAGTTGAGGCCTGCGAGCAAGGCGCTGGTGTCAACGAACACGCGCAATCTTTTTTGCATATCGCTTGTTCCAGATATTTCGGCGCGTTTTTTTTACAGCCTCCAGTAGCATTGCTTCAGAATATCGTCCGTCGGAGCGTTTTTTCTCGGGCAGCGAAAAATACGCCTCCAATTTTAATTCCTGGAGTTGCATTTCGAGATCGGAAATTTTTTCGTAGATGGTTGCTTGTGTCATGGTTTTTATAATCACAAGCGAGCGGAAAGCGAAAATTTATTTTCATTTTCCGCGAGCGCAGTGATTATATACCCAAAAGTTTTCGTACCTCTGTTACCTTTGGGTATATTTTAGCTACACGACCGTCAGCCCTTTTGGGACGCTGACGAGCAGTATCTGTCTCCACGTTTTTTTCCGGAAGCCTTTGCTGCGCTTTTTTGAAAGCCTCTACAGAATTTTTGCCCGTAGCGACAATTTTACCATTCGCGATAGCAATCTGTTTGCCGCCATATTTTTTTATGTCGATGATGGGGAGTTTTGGCGCGTGCATGAGGAAACTATACACCGCGGGATGATAGAAAATCAACTGAATTGTTTGGTTTGAGGTCACTTCGTTACCGTAAAACTAACTTCATCGCTTTCTTTGCCCCAAGCAGTGACGTAAACTTTGTAAATACCAGGCGTTGCTTCTACCGGTTCGCATGGCGAATTAATTCCAGAATAACGACCACTCTCATGGCCAGACTCACAGTACGGATGCACAGTTACTTTCATAAACATTCCGTCTTTATCTTCTCCTTCCTCGCACGAGCGACACCATGTACCACCATAAAGGGGTATCGCCGCATCGTCATTTCGTATAAATCCCGCATCGAGATCACCCTCAAACCCTGCAAAATTGCATCCTCTGATTTCAACCTCTGTGCCTATCGGACCAAAAGTTGGTGAAATTGAAGTGATAGTTGGTTTTCCGCTTCTGCAGCTTGTCAAAATGGCTGCTTCTTGTGATTCTACAAGCCGAAATGTGGAGAGGAAAGTTCTGAAGAATGCTCTGGTAACTTCTGGTCCATAATCTCCATCCGGTCTTGAATCCCCAAGCGAGACACTCAAAGTATTCAAGCCGTCGTCGAATAACGCATTAGCCCAGCCACTTGTTACTTTCCAATCAATCACGCCAGGGGTTGATATGCCCTCGAGGGCAAATCGTTCACATCTTGGCGATTCGTCAAAAGCGAGCGGGCGAGCAGTATTCATGAAGTAATCCTCACAAAAATTTCTATCACTCTTATTTTTTGAGTCAAACCAGTCTATTTGAACAACAGAATAGCGTTGAGCGTCAACCCGCAATGAAGGAAGGCCGCGCCCTACCGCCCAATCACTCGGATGTTTAAACTCAAAACCAAACATCTCCGAACGATACGTTTGCCAATTTGAAGTATCGAATGCGGCCTGTGTCTGAACATACGCATTTAGGTCTGCGTTGGGTGGTGGTGTGTTATCGGATGGGGTGGTGGGATGTCTGTGTTTGTGGAGAGTTCGGCTGCTGACGTGTCTGTTGGTCTTGGTGGTTCCCCGATTGTCTCACCGGCGTGCGGTGCCGTGCCCCACGGCCGCGCGATCATGAGCAGCGCGAACAGAGCAAGCGCGACACCGAGCGTAATGAGAAACTCGAGCGAGCCGAAGCCAGCGCGTGGAGGCAGCTTGAAATTCATAATCATTTATCGCAGCGCTTCTGGATGCTTGCGCGTGTAGTACCACAGCGCTGCAAAGTCGAGGACGAGCAGGGCAAAGGCGGCGATGACTTGAAACGTGGTGACGGGAGCCATATTAGTGTTTCGTACGTTCGCTCATAAGAATACGTTCGCTCATAAGAAAAAGCACCACGATGCCAAAGAACGCGACAATGCCTGCCGCTATGTAGAACGTAAATAGGTTCATGGGCGTGTTACTTGATTATGGCTTTTTGAAAAAGTATCGCAATTCCTAAAAATGTTGCAGCCAATCTCATACCGACGATTGTGGTAGCGAACGGCGCGGTTGTTCCTGATGTCGGCATAAATACGCCGACGACCATTGAGCCGAAAATAATTTTCGCTCCATCGGCGAAGAAATTTTAGAGCACGTGTGCGGTGGCGGCTTCGTTTTTCATGGCCGGTAGATAATTTCGATCTTCCTCTCCTTCATCCTACCAAATTTGTCCTCGGCGGCAATGGTGAAAAGGTTGTAGCCCGGGGAGACGAGGAGGCGCTCCTTGAACTGGCCATGCTCGTCGGTGAGGAGCTCGCGGCCGTTCAGCGTGATGAACGCGGCATTTGCAATCTCGCCCGCGACACTAATCAGCGGCTGATGCACCGTCGTGCCGCTCTCCGGCGTGCGCACGGTGATTGTGATGCCCGCGAGGTACGCGCGCGCTTCAACTGCGGCGTACGTCAAGAGCGCCGCACCGGCGAGGAGTAAAAGAACGCTTTTGAGTATGTTTCGGGCACTCATAGAATTTGGATGTAGGTAACGTATAATCGCATACGTGTAAAGTCAAAAGTCAAAGCGCAAAAATAAAACCACAACTAAAAAGTCAAAAGTTTTGAGGCTTTAGGTTGTGGTTTCGAGCTTTGATTTTTGAACTTTGAGTTTGACGCGGTAATTTTTAGAGCGCCCCAGTCTCTTCTTCGTTTGCATCCGCTCCGTTACCTCTTTCTCTTACGAGTATATCTCTCGGCTTCGATCCATCCGCCGGGCCGACGACGCCACGCTCTTCGAGCATGTCTATGAGGCGCGCGGCGCGAGCGTAGCCAACGCGCAGGCGACGCTGGAGGAGGGAAGTCGATGCCTTCTCCGCGCGCATCACGACCTCCCGCGCCTGTTCGTAGAGCAGGTCGTCGCTATCGTTGCCTTCATCGTCAAGCGGGAGCGCGACCGAGTCGTACATCTCGCCGCCCTCGCTCGGGAGCGTGATGTGATCCGGCGGAATCCCCTCGTAGTTCGCCGCGATGTGGTTCACCACCTTTTTGACTTCTGTCTCGGAAATAAAAGCGGACTGGAGGCGCATCGGCTTTGCCATGTCCCCTGCAAGGTAGAGCATGTCGCCGGCGCCGAGGAGGGTCTCGGCGCCGCCGCCATCGAGTATGGTGCGCGAGTCTATCTGCGAGGCGACTTGGAAGGCGATCCGCGTCGGGATGTTCGCCTTGATGAGGCCAGTGATTACATTGACGCTCGGCCGCTGCGTCGAGAGCACGAGGTGGATTCCGACGGCGCGGCTCATCTGTGCGAGGCGCACGATCGCGGCTTCAAGCTCACGCGGATAGGCGGCCATGATGTCGGCGAGCTCGTCTATCACGATGGCGATGTAGGGCATGCGCTCCGGGAGCGCAGGGGTGTCAGGGACTCCGACGATCTCCTCGTTCGCGGCGCCGACTTCAGCCGCGTCAGCGTAGGCAGGGGTGACGATGTTTTTGTGGTACGACTCGATGTCGCGTACTTTCTCGGCTTCAAGCACGTCGTAGCGGCGGTCCATCTCTTTTGCCATACGTCGTAGGATGAGGATCGCTTGACGCGCATTCGTGACGACCGGGGTGAGGAGGTGGGGAATAGTGTTATAGAGAGTGAGTTCAACCCGCTTTGGGTCGATGAGTATGATTCGGAGATGCTCGGGAGCATTGCGGAAGAGGAGCGAGGTTACGAGCGCGTGGATCGCGACCGACTTTCCGGAGCCGGTCGCGCCGGCTATGAGGAGATGCGGCATCTTCGCGAGGCTCGCGTAGTGCGCCTTTCCTGCGATGCTCTTGCCGAGGACGACGAGGAGTGGTTTGTCAGAGAGTGCGAATTCTTCGGTGTCAACGAGGTGTGCGAGGCCGACGGTGGTTTTTGCCGTGTTCGGGATTTCGATGCCGACCTGTGAGTGGCCTGGGATCGGCGCCTCAATCCTGATCGGGTGCGCCGCAAGGGCGAGCGAGAGCTCGTTCTTGAGTCCGACGATTCGTGAGAGTTTGACGCCCTCGGCGGGCTTGAGGGCATAGCGGGTAACCGTCGGGCCGATTGAAACCTCCTCAATTTCGACCGTGATGCCGAAGTTTGAGAGTGTGCGCTTGATGATGTTTGTGTTCGCCTTGATGTCGCCGACGCCGGGTTTGCCGCGATCGCCTTCAAGAAGGGTCACCGGCGGCGGGATGTAACGGCCAGTCGCGACGAGCGTGCGGAGCTCTATGTCTGGTTCTGTTGGCGCCGCTTCCCGACGTCGCGTGTTGCCCGCAGCGCGCGGCCCGCCTTGTTTGCTCTCACCAGTCGTCCCCGTGTGCGCGCTCGCTTTTGCGTCTGTCGCCGCGTCCGGAGGAGGGGAGCCCGATGCGGCAGTCGGTGGAGCGCCCGGCGCAGCGGCGGGAGCGTTTTCTAGCGTCGCCTCTGCTCCCTCGCCCAATCCGGACGCCTCCGCGTCTATACCGGAGATTATGTATGAGTCTGATTGTGGAGACTCGCCGTTTTTCTTTCGTTCTTTGATTGCACGGACGAGAGCGGCAATGCGCGCGGTGGGGAGGTGCGCATCGAAGAGCACGAGGAGCGCGATTGCGGTGAGTACCACAAGCAGCACGGTGCTCGCAAGACGGTCGAAGAGTTGGATGAGCGTCCGCGCGAAGAGCCCGCCCATGACTCCGCCCCGAGTTTCCGCGAGGAGCTCAATTAACGCGAGGCCCGCGAGAAAGAAAATGAACGCGCCGACGAGACGAAGCGGCGTGAGCGCGGCTTGCGTTGTGCGAAAAAGAGCGATCGCCACGCCGATCGCGCCTAGGGGGATAAGGTAGTAGCCGACGCCGAGGAAGTGTGAGAGCAGTCGGTACATCGAGCCGCCGACGGGCCCTGCTTTGCCGAGCGCCGCAAGGAGGAGCAGAGCAGCCGCGCCCGCGAGGGCGATCGCGACAGCATGATAGATCGTCTCGCGGCTGAGGCGGTTCGGCTCGGGAAGCTCCTCTTCCGTCTCGTCATAGTCGCGCGTTTCTTTTTCTCGACGTGAGCGTCTTTGTTTTTTAGAGTCTTTGGACATGAGAACAAGTCAGTCAAGGTTGCACCATTTAGATTACCACAGAGACTCTATTTTCTCATCTACTTGCGTGAGACATCAGAACTAAATTCGAAATTCGAATAGTACCTAAATCCGAATATCGAAGCACGAACGTGATGAAATCCGAAATTCGAATGTCGAAATCCGAAACAATAGACTTCTTTCGAAACCCCTTCTGCTCTAATTTCCGGTTTTCGGCTGCGATTGCGTCATACATCGCAAAATGATTCTCGTCGTACCACCGAGTCACGCCGTCGAACCATTTTGCTCGTATTCCTTGTCTCGCTCGAACACAGAAATTGAG